>AUXO018431721.1_pt1 | contig 26240 bp, 34 predicted proteins | sample 768731 | NCBI WGS metagenome assembly AUXO01 (sample SAMN02715735, study PRJNA202380) | gut metagenome | biome: sheep rumen | host: Ovis aries | place: New Zealand: Palmerston North | reverse complement strand
ACATGCTATACTTTCCTTTCTGAAAAAGTTCTTGACCTAAAGTTAGGTTTAGGTTGTATGATAATTTCATTATAAGATATATTCCAGTAATATTCAAGAAAATGACCGCAAGGAGGATAAATATAATGATGAAGACAGAAGATCTTAAGTTGGTTGCCGAATGGGATAAGACATTTGGGGAGAGCGATAAGGTAGACCACAAGAAAGTAACATTTATTAATCGTTACGGAATTACACTGGCAGCAGATATGTATACACCAAAGAATGCAGAAGGAAAACTTGCTGCAATCGCAGTTTCCGGACCTTTTGGTGCTGTGAAGGAGCAGTGCTCTGGGCTTTATGCACAGACTATGGCAGAGAGAGGATATCTTACTATTGCATTTGATCCTTCCTTTACAGGAGAAAGTGGCGGACAGCCAAGATACATGGCATCTCCGGATATTAATACAGAAGATTTTATGGCCGCTGTAGATTTCTTATCCGTACAGGACAAAGTGGATGCTGACCAAATCGGTATCATTGGAATCTGTGGCTGGGGCGGAATGGCTCTTAATACGGCAGCTCTTGATACCAGAATCAAGGCAACCATTGTTTCTACCATGTACGATATGACCAGAGTGAATTCCAATGGATATTTTGATTCTGAAAATACTGAGGAACAGAGATACGAAAAGAAGAAATCAATGAATGCACTTAGAACTGAAGAATTTAAGACAGGTGTATATTCACGTGCAGGTGGATGTTTACCACTTCCTGTTCCAGAGGATGCGCCATTCTTTGTTAAGGATTACAGTGAGTACTATAAAGGCAGAGCCTATCACGAAAGAAGCCTGAATTCTAACGATGGATGGAATGTGCTTGGATGTCAGTCATTTATGAATCAGCCGATTCTTAAATACAGCAATGAAATCAGAAGTGCAGTACTCATTATGCATGGCGATAAGGCTCATAGCTATTACTTTGGCAGGGATGCTTATGAAGCTATGGTGAAAGACAGCAAATATACAGAGAACAAAGAACTTCTCACCATTCCAGGCGCAGTTCACACAGATCTGTATGACAACCTGGATGTGATTCCATTTGACAAGATGCAGCAGTTCTTAAGGGAAAATGGAGTTGGCTAATCATGACAGTTGAACAGTATTTGGAAGAAATGAAACCGGGATTTACGGTACCGGGAGGAAGTGATGCACATTTGGTCATGCATGAGATGTCACAGAAAGCCTTGCAGATCACTATGGAACTGAATAATAAATACCATACGCATGAAGAAATTATTCAGCTGATGTCAGAACTGACCGGTCATGAGATCGATGACAGTTTTGGAATGTTTCCGCCATTTTATACAGACTGTGGGAGAAACATTCATATAGGGAAAAATGTATTCATCAATGCAGGATGTAAATTTCAGGATCAGGGAGGAATATATATCGGAGATGGTGCATTGATCGGACACAATGCAGTTCTTGCAACCATTAACCATATGGAAGATCCTGCTCTTAGAGGAGGAATGATCTTTCATCCGATTCATATCGGAAAGAACGTATGGCTTGGAGCCAATGTTACAGTCCTTCCAGGTGTAACGATTGGAGACGGAGCAATTATCGCAGCGGGAGCTGTTGTTACAAACGATGTTCCTGCAAATATGATTGCCGCTGGAGTTCCGGCTAAAGTGATCCGAGAAGTTAAGACAGAAGATAAAAAGGGAGAGGTTTAAAATGGCAAAGAAAGTACTGATTATTTCAACAAGTCTTCGTGGTGGCAGTAATTCCGATATTCTTGCAAAGGAATGTGAAAAGGGAGCAAAAGAGGCTGGTCATGAGGTAGAGTATATTTCCCTGAAGGGGAAGGACATTAAGTTTTGTATTGGATGTTTGAACTGCCAGACCAAAGGTATCTGTGTCCTTAAAGATGATGTGGCTGAGATTATGGAAAAGGTTCTGGCTGCAGAGGTTATCGTTTATGCAACTCCAATCTATTATTATGAGATGAGCGGACAGATGAAGACGCTCCTCGACAGATTGAATCCTATGTACCCGATGGATTATGCGTTCCGCGACATCTATATGATCGCAACAGCTGCAGAAGAGGAAGACAGCGCATTTGAAAAAGCTTACAATGGACTTCAGGGATGGGTAGACTGCTTTGAAAAGGCAGAACTTAAAGGCCTTGTAACGGGTGGTGGTATCGGTGATGCGAATGATGCTCCAAATCATAGAGAGACCATGAAGAAGGCCTATGAGCTTGGAAAGGCTCTGTAATATGAGAAAGCTAGTGACGCTTCTGCTCAGTGTGCTTCTGATCTGTTCTTTGTCAGGCTGTGGACAGAATCAAAAGAAAGAGACTATGACAGAAACAGAAATAAGCGGTGTAACAGATACGGAGTCCAAAGTTTCTGAAGAAGAAAATATGGAGACGACTGGGTCTGGGGAAGTGCTGGCGGAAGAGATAAATCAGGGAAGTGCTGAGGATACTGAGATGAAGTTATATTTTGATGAGACAGAAATTCCTGTCATCTGGGAGAACTGCACGGCAGTGGATGAACTGAAAGAAGAAGCAGGAAACGGTGACATCGTAGTCAGCATGTCCATGTATGGGGGTTGGGAACAGGTAGGTTCCCTTGGAAGATCCTATACAAGGACTGACCGTCAGATGACAGCCGTAAGTGGTGATATTGTTTTATATAGTGGAAACCAGATCGTTGTATTCTACGGTTCCAATTCCTGGTCTTATACAAAGCTTGGAAGAATGGATATGCCTCAGGAGAAAACCCTGGAGCTTCTTTCCAATGGAGATATCACTTTAACCATAAGAAAGTAGAGGTTTGAACGAATGAAGAAGATAGTACAGACAGCAGGAAGAGCTGCTCTTGGTGGATTCGCACCAGAGTTTGCTCATTATAATGACGATGTTCTCTTTGGCGAGAACTGGAACAATCAGGATATTGACGTAAAGACAAGAAGCATTATTACAGTAGTAGCATTGATGTCATCCGGTATCACAGATTCATCCCTGAAATACCATTTGCAGAATGCTAAGGCACATGGCGTAACCCAGAAAGAAATTGCTGCAGTGATCACACATGTGGCATTTTATGCAGGGTGGCCAAAGGGATGGGCTGTATTCAACCTGGCGAAAGAAGTCTGGGAGACCGGAGAAGGGGACCTTCCTTATGAAGATGAAGCTATGAGAGCGCATGCAAAGGAAATGGTATTCCCGATCGGAGAACCAAATGATGCATATGCAAAATACTTTGTAGGCCAGTCTTATCTGGCACCTGTATCAACTCAGCAGGTAGGCATCTTTAACGTAACCTTCGAACCAGGTTGTCGTAATAACTGGCATATCCATCATGCTACAGAAGGTGGTGGTCAGATTCTTGTCTGTGTAGCCGGTCGTGGTTACTATCAGGAATGGGGCAAGGATGCCGTGGAAATGAAGCCTGGAGACTGTATTAACATTCCGGTTGGTGTAAAACATTGGCATGGAGCAGCTCCGGATTCCTGGTTCAGTCATCTCGCAATTGAAGTTCCAGGCAAAGACGGATCTAATGAATGGCTGGAAGCTGTAGATGATGAACAGTATGGAATGCTCGATTAAGGATAAAGGGGCATTGTGATGGCTATAACCGTAAATATTTATTACAAAGGAACAGGTTCTTCAGCAAAACAATTTGCGAATGAAATGACCGAGAGCGGAACGGTGGATGCAATCAGGAATGAGGCGGGAAATCTCCGCTACGAATATTTTTCCCCGTTAGAAGATGAAGAGACAGTTCTTCTAATCGATAGCTGGGAAAACCAGGAAGCAATTGATGTCCACCATGCATCTCCAATGATGAAGACCATCATGGAATTACGAGAAAAGTATCATCTTCATATGAGAGTTGAAAGATATGTATCTGATGATGGCATACCGGATACAGACAAAAAATATATCAAGGAATAGGAGCTTTCAGAGATGAAAAAATTATGGGCAGTGGTACTTTGTCTTGTACTTCTCTTTAGTATAGCTGCGTGCGGGAGCAGTTCTGGTAGTGATCAGACTGAAGGAGAGGAAAACAAATCAACGGAGGCTGATTTTGAAGCAGAAACTGACACAGCCGAAGCTATGACAGAGACAACCAAATCGAAGATAGCAGTTGTCTGCTTCTCCGGAACTGGAAATACCATGGCTGTTGCAGAGACAATTGCTGAAGTAACAGATGGAGATTTATACGAAATCATTCCTGCAGAAAAATATACAGAAGAGGATCTGAATTATACTGATGACAATTGTAGAGCCAACAAGGAACAGAATGATCCTGATGTAAGACCTGCGATTAAAAATGATCTGAGTGCGGTGGAAGAATATGATATCATCTATCTCGGCCATCCAATCTGGTGGGGTACAAACCCTCGAATCATTCAAACTTTCCTTGATACCAATGACCTGACAGATACTATTATTTACACCTTTTGCACATCAGGCGGAAGTGGCATCGAGAAAAGCATTTCTGATCTGCGGACATTATATCCTGACTTGCATATTGTAACAGGCAAGCGTCTGAACAATGCATCAGAAGAAGATGTGATTGAGTGGATCGGCAGTCTTGCTGTGTAATAAGTGGCACATCTGCATCTTGAGAATGTTATATTATTTCGTTATAATGAAAGCGACCTATAAAGAGTGCGTGAGAGACAAGCTCGATGACCGCACAGCAACCTATTGGTGATAAGACCAGCCTCGGTTTGTGGCCCCTCATGGATCATGAATCGGACTGAACTTATTCTCAACAAGGTGCTAAAGCTTGACCGATAGGTGTTATGCGTTTGTGATTTATGACTCCTGTCGGAAACGATGGGAGTCTTTTTCTTTTGTCTAAAATGCCGCTCTTCATAGGATCATAAATTGAAGAGGAGGCATGAGAGCATGCGTAACGTAACTGAATTATCAAAACTGAATGGGAAAGTCTATGTGTATCTGAAGGACGAAGTGATCTCAAGAAGATTCCTGCAGGATGCGGAGAATGAAGGATTCACTTTTGGAGATGGAGAAAAGCCAACAGCCAGACCAGGGAACAACCTCTATGTGTTGAATTGTGATTGGACGATTAGTCATGTGGGATGGGCTGGCCATATGGCATTTCAATCAGCGAAGTATGTTGGTGAGCAGGAGCTGATCCGTGTGGATTATGAGAGATATCTGTCTGGAGAAGAGGATTTCGTAATCAACAAAAATCAAGGATATATCGAATGAAAGAAATGTGGTATTATAGTTCTAGCGGACAAGTAGTACCGCAAAAAATAATATTTCATAGGAGTGTGCTTTTTGACAAATAGCAGAACACTGGAGATTGTAGCGTAACCGGGAGGTTGCGAATACGATCAAACACAACCTCCCGCTTTATAAAGCAGTTGACGTTAACAACATTCAGGAGGAAAAACAATGAATACAAATAACATTACAATTCGTTTAGAGAAAAAAGAAGAATACCGTGAAGTAGAAAACCTTGTAAGAGAATCATTCTGGAATGTATATCGTCCGGGATGTCTGGAGCATTATGTACTGAACCAGTTGAGAGAGGATCCGGATTTCGTAGCAGAGCTTGATTTTGTGATGCTCGAGAATGGAAAACTGATTGGACAGAATATCTTCATGAAGGCAGTGATCAAAGCTGATGATGGAAGAGATATTCCGATCATGACGATGGGGCCGATCTGTATTGCACCGGAACTTAAGAGAAAAGGATACGGCAAGATTCTGCTGGATTATTCTCTGGAGAAAGCAGCAGAACTTGGATGCGGGGCAGTATGCTTCGAAGGCAACATTGATTTCTATGGCAAGAGTGGATTTACATTTGCCAGTGAATATGGCATCCGTTACCATGGACTGCCGGAAGGAGAAGATGCATCTTTCTTCCTTTGCAAGGAACTGATTCCAGGTTATCTTGATGGAATTACCGGAGAGTATGCGACACCTGCAGGCTACTTTGTAGATGAAGCAGAGGCTGAGGAATTCGATAAGGCATTTCCGTATAAGGAAAAACTGAAGCTTCCGGGACAGCTCTTCTAAAATCTATGCGAAGAACAAACAACAAAGATAGCAACCCATCCCGGAGTGGTAGGCCGGGAGCAGTGGATACACTGTCAGTAACCTTCCCCTCCGGGTCGTCCATTCTTTGTTCATACGAATCATAAGGAGGGATTTCGTTATGGACAAAGTGGTCGGGAAACTGACAGTATATTTTGAGGATCCGTTCTGGGTTGGAGTATTTGAGCAAATTGATAATGGCAAGTTGTCAGTGGCCAAGGTTACCTTCGGAGCGGAGCCAAAGGATTATGAAATTCAGGAATTTGTCGCAAGGCATTACTATCACCTGAAATTCAGTCCATCTGTTGACGTAAAGGTAAAGCAGGATGCGATCAACCCAAAGAGACGTCAGAGAGAAGCGAGAAAACAATCTCAGGTTACCGGGATTGGAACAAAATCGCAGCAGGCTTTACAATTACAGCGAGAAGAAAACAAACTGGAGCGTAAAATAATCAGCCGTGAAATGAAAGAAGCTGAGAAACAGAAACAGTTTGATCTGAAGCAGCAGAAACGAAAAGAAAAGCACCGGGGGCGATAGCCCCAGTGGATCGGCACCTTGTGGAGTGTGGAAGCATTCCATGAGGTGTCTTTTTTCGTTTATGATAATACATCTTCCGGTGTTCTTTGCGATGGTGTCTTCTCCGGAACCTTGACGCCGGCTTCACGAATCATCGCATCAAAATTGTGTTCAATTACTTGCAGGGTCTTCTGTTGTTTCTGGAGATCCTGCTTTTCTTTTTTTGCTGAAGCCAGATCTTCTTCCAGTTCCATTTGCTGACGCTGAAGTTTTTCTGCAGATGGAAGTTTATGAATGCCAAGTTCTTCTTCCAGTTCCTTTAAGGTGGCATCGTGCAGCTGATATTCTGCCTGATGCTGCTTGCGGTAGAGTGATTTGTTTGGTGCGTCTTTCTCTCCACGGACAACATCGCGGCAGGCACGATAGACTTCACAGTGTTTCTTGATGACCTTCTGATTTTGAATGGCCTGTTGCGTTTGCTGAATCTGATCATCTGCAGCCTGAATGGAAGCTTCCAGATCAGCAATATGATTTTGGAATTCTTCGTAGTTTAACAGGTTATGCTGTGAGAGATAGTTGAAGGTCTTAGCTGCTTCTTTCAGATTGTTCTTCTTAGCCCAGTGTTCAAAACCAGTGCGATTGCCATCAGCAACATAGGAAGTCATCTCCACAAACATTCGAACTTTGAAGGATGCGTTCTGAGGAATGCGAGCTTTGTGACGGTTCTTTTCCAGTCGTCTTAAAATACTGTCTTCTGCATAATAGGCTCCCAGTGTTTTGACATTGGTGAAATGCTTTTGCTCCGGAGCACGGAAGACCAGATACTTTCCTTGCCTGATTTCGTATCCAGCCTCTTTCATCTTCATAAGGAATTCATCGTAAGAGACAGAAGTCCAGATGGCTCGATCAACATTGTATTTTAGTTTTGCTTTCCAACTGTTGCCATGTTTGTATTCCATATTTTCTTTATAGGACTTTGCTTTTTGTCCGGTAGGCATGGATTCCGATAAACCATATTCCCGACAAATGCGATTGCTGAGTTTACAGATCTTGTGATAGTTCCTCTTGTTGGAAACATACTTGTGGTAATCTACAAAGTTTGTTGCATTGAAAATCAGATGGCAGTGGACGTGATCCTTATCAACGTGAGTGGAAAGAACATATTCGTGCTTGCCCTTTAACACGGAATCTGCAATCTTTGTTGCAACTTCATGTGCGATATTAGGATCTGTAATCTCACCAGGCTTGAAGGAAATGATCATGTGCCAAGCCAGGTTATCTCCCTTCTCCATCACATTGTCCTGTCCAAGCTTTGCAGTCATAGCAAATGTCAGATCAGCAGTTTCCGGTGAACAGCCATAGGAAGAAACTAGGTTTTGTTCATCCGTCTTATCGGGATTTGTGATATAATCCACAGCTTTCTTTACTGTAGATTTGATGCCGAAGATCTTAATATATGCCATAGCTCTTTTATCATCCCCTTCAATTCTTTCATTTCTTCCGGTGTAACAGCACCAGTGGAATTGGCAAGCCTTGCGAGCTGGTTCACGTTCACACCGATCTTGTGCATCTCATAAAACTGTTTCTCAAGGTAAGTCGTATCCGTATTGACGATGATTCCGTCTATGGCCATTTTGCGAAGATAGGCTCCCATGTTTGCAGTCTTGGAAAGAATCATCTTCTTGCGGATCATCTTTTTCTCTTCAGGTGTAACCCAGAAAAGTATCTGTACATTTCTTTTTCTTTTTGCCATGATGTCTCCTTTCGGTCTATAGAATCGAGCGGAACGAGAATATCAAGATTGGGTAGGGTCCCGGTCTTGTGGCGAATGCCCGGAAGTGAATATACACTTCCTGTCCTTGCTATTCTCTATCCCTCAACTACTAAATACAAAAATGTCCGGAAAAGTTTAGGCACTTTTTTGAAACGACTCTCAAAAAAGCACCCAGATTAGGCCCAGATCAGGCAGATTGGGGCAGAAAACCCACTGTAGGGCCAGCTGGCTGTCGGGATTTTTGCACAGCCATTTGTTGTAAACTGGTAACATCAGAAAAGGAATCAAGGAGGACTGGCAGATGAAGGGTTACAACACAAGCAACGGATACATGGGATACGTAGAGGGCAAGTACATTTTATTTGCCAGCGATAAAGAATACTTCGAGTTCATGGAAGATTAAGTCGCTACTTGGGCGACCATTGAAAAAGATAAAAGTTTTAAGATGATAGCAAGATTGATGAGAGGATTTCAGATGTTTGGGTTTGACAAGATGTTTGATTTTAACAGAGATGGAAAGTTGGATAGCTGGGAGCGAGTTGCACAGTTCCAGTTCATGGACGATATGTTAAGGGAAGAAAACGGCAGTTCTGATTTTGATGATGATGAAGCCGATGTCTTTGGTGACGCAGGACTTGACTATGACGAATTGGAAATGATGGATCCGGATGAAAGACGAGAAGCACTTGAAGATGCAGGCCTGGATCCAGATGACTACGATTTTTAAGAAGGGGGAGAATACAATGGCAAAGATTTATTTCACACTGACAGGAACCAAATATTATCACGGCAATGAATTCCTTAAGCCGGGAATGAAGCTGGAGCTTAAGAAGGAGCCGGACAACAAGTTTGACAAAGAGGCTATCGTTGTAAAGATGGAAGGCCTCGGTGAGATCGGACATGTTGCAAACAGTGCTCATACAGTTATCGGTGAAAGCATGAGTGCAGGAAGAATTTATGACAAGATCGGCGATACAGCAAAGGCAAAGGTTGTTCTGGTGACACCACATGGAACAATCTGCAGTCTGAGCAAGAAGAGTTTGATTGATAACAAATATATGAATATGGAGGAGAACTAAAATGGCAGGAGCAGTACATGGTGGAATTATCGGAGATGCAAACTTATTAAACCTGAAAGAGATTTCTATCTCTGGTCTGAGAAAAGAAGTTGCAGGATTCCTGAAGAAGGATGAAACAATTGTACAGGCATTTCAGACAGTAAGAGATCAGGTCGTATTTACAAACAAGAGAGTATTCGTAGTGAATGTGCAGGGAATCACTGGTAAGAAGGTTTCTTACTTCTCTTATCCATATTCCAAAGTACAGTACTTCGGAATTGAGACTGCAGGTGTGCTGGACATCGATAGCGAGTTGGTATTGGTATTCTCGAATGGAGCTCAGGTTCAGTTTGATTTCAAATCCAATGTTAACATTATGGAAATCTGTTCAAACATCTCTGACTATATTCTTTAATCGGGAGGAGCAGGAAGAAAATGAACAAAGTTATCTTATTAGGAAGATTAACCCGTGATCCGGAAGTGAGATATGGAACTGGAGAAAATGCAACTGCAGTTGCACGATACACCATCGCTGTTGATCGCAGATTCAAAAGAGATGGCGAGCAAAGTGCAGACTTCATCGGTTGCGTTGCCTTCGGACGTAATGCAGAATTTGCTGAGAAGTATCTGCGCCAGGGAACCAAGATTGCGCTGACCGGAAGAATTCAGACTGGCAGTTATACCAATCGTGATGGACAGAAAGTGTACACCACTGACATCGTTGTAGAAGAGCAAGAGTTTGCAGAGAGCAAAGCGGCTGCGGGCAATGGCGAACAGAGTCAGAATAATTACAACAGGCCAGTGGCTACAGATGCTGAAGGTTTTATGAATATTCCAGATGGAATTGATGATGAGTTGCCGTTTTCATAAATAATTATAAAGGATATAGAATGCGTTAGTTTTTTCCAATAGCAGGGACCTTGTGTTCCTGCTATTGATGGTTTTACAAGAAAAGAACTGATGTTTGCATTCTTTCGTGCTGTATCAAGGCCGTATCAAGATGCTGTACTTGTTTTCGGTTTTTGTGTTGTTCCAAATTGATAAATGCCCAATCCGCAACATTTTTGACCATAATAGAGAAACGTATGATATATTAAAGAAGAGTATGTTTGTGAAAATCTTTTATATTGAGTTTTTCAGGAGGAAATATGGCTGTATCATACAAAAAACTGTTTAAGTTACTGATCGATCGGGACATGAAGAAGAAAGAACTGAAAGAACTATCAGGAATAGGAAATAGTACTATGACTAAACTTGCAAATAACGAGAATGTCACCGTAGAAGTAATGGCCAAAATTTGTAATGCGCTAAATTGTAGTATGGATGATATTATAGAAATTTTACCTGATGGAGGGAAGAAATAATGGCAAAGTTAATTGATCAAGAGCCAAAATATGAAGGGGAGAAAAAAGTTTGGCATGCCTTTTCAAAGAATCTTCCTACTGACTGGGTTGTTTATAACACTAGAAGTGTAAACGGACGTGAGTATGATTTTTGCGTACTAGCTCCTAATGTAGGATTATTTATCGTAGAAGTTAAAGGCTGGCATCCAGATGGTATATTAACGGTTGTAAATTCAAATACTATATTTTTAGCAGGGAAGGAAAATTCAGAGGATAGTCCGCGTAGCCAGGCAAGGGGCTATAGATTTGACTTATTAACTAAGATTCAACGAGAATTGGGAATGAATCCGTTGGTAATGAGTTTTGTTTGCTATCCTATCATTTCGGAAAAACAGTATTTTGAAAAAGGTCTTAATATTGTTTCTGAGACAAATGAAACAATTTTTGAAGAAGACTTGAAAGACTCTGTCAAATTGTATCAGAAATTTATGGCTCGATATAATATTGACAAAGGTGCGAAGCATGATGAACTTGATGCTAAGAGATTTGCATTGATTCGCCATCATTTTGAGCCGACTTTTGATTTAAAAGCAGAAGAGCAGGCATTAAATCCAGGATATTCTCGACTTAGAATATTTAGAAATGCTTTCAGTGATGAAAATGCTGTGGAAGTAGCAGATGAATACTTTAAAGGAATTAAAGAAATTGTATTTGTACAGACCAAGACAGATTTGTTGAAAATAGTAAACGAATTAATAAAGAGATTTTCTGATAGACGGGTATGGCCAGAGAAAGGAAATCTTACAATTGGAAAAGGATCAATTGAGCTGGGAAAAATAGGTGATAGTTTCAATATTTTCAATTGTCAGATAGAAGTTGTCACTGATTTGGAAGCCTATGTCGAGACAGATATCCTTATTGAAGAAGGAGCTGCTTCTGATGAGGAACAGAATGTATTAGAAAATTTGGCTAATGTAAGCGCCTTCAATTTCCAACAATATAAGATTGAACATGCAGCCAGCGATAAAAATATATTGGTTACAGCGGGAGCAGGGACAGGAAAAACTTACTCTATGGTATCCAGAGTGGCATATCTTTGTAACAGAACAGCAGATGCGGTTGTTGATATTTCTGGTGAAATTGCAATGATCACATTTACAAATGATGCTGCAGACAATATGAAGAGCAGATTAAAACGGATGTTCATGAATTATTTCATACTTGTCTAGTTATTTAACCGATCATCCGTTACGTATAAAAACATTTGATGACACAATCATCGAAGGGTTTGAAATATATAAAGGTCCTACTAACGATGTATTAACATATGATAGAAATCAGATTATTGGAATCGACTGGGATTCTTATAATACAGATGTTACAGTTGAGTTTGTTAAAAATGGGACTAAAACTAGGAAGGGTAAGAACTCTATTCAGGATTCATTACGAGAGATACTTTTAGAGAATCCTAAGAATAAATATATATTATATGACCATGGTTCCGGCGAGATGGCAGACTATGTTGTTATACAGGAAGATACAAATCAATGGATTGTCAAATTGTATCATGTTAAGAAAAAATCTGCAGCAGGATATAATAATAGCATGAACGATGTTTATGAAGTCGCAGGTCAAGCAGTTAAATCTATAATATGGTTATCATCGACGGGTAAATTAATTGACAAGATTCGTTCAAGGCAATCATCGTCACACTGTATTCCGATTAGAGGTGATGCAAAAACGTTGTTGAAAGATTTAAGAAGTGCAACAAAACAACTCGTTGGATATGTTGTAATTGTTCAACCAGGATTAAGCCGGACAACAAAAATGTCTGACAAGGTACAGGAGGTATTAGGATCTGCATCAGCGTATATTTCTCGAGCTGGTAGAGTAAGAGGACTGGAAATAATGGGAAGCACGTAAGATAAGCAGAAGCTTTTCATAAAGGTAATCGCCCTGCATCACGCGGCGTCTTTTGCAGAACTGGTCATCACAATTTCACTTTCGGTCTGCGGCTTTGATGGAGCATTATATCCAGAAAAAGAAGTTGATACAATGTGCCAGTACTATTTTGAAGACGTGGAAATGAAGTACGGTGCACTTGGAATGATTTCTTATGACGAAGGCTGGCTGGATGATATCTGTACAGAAAACAGAGACTGGGATGATTAATCTTTCGACAGTATATAGATGTGAAGAGGGCGAGGGCATATAAGATGATATCCAAAGATGCTTTAAATTACGAAATGGAAATACAGGAAAATACGGATATTGATAGCGTTCGTGCTTCTTATGCAGGCTATATTATACTCTGGGTGACCGGTTCCGGACGAAGTACGGAAGATGGAGACGGATATTATCGATGTTTGTTGCAGTTTAACGACTACACCAAATACATTGAAGGATCAGCCGTGAATGCAACTGCCAATCAGGCAATGATTGCTGGTGCTTGTGAGTGCATCAAGAGAGTCACGAAGCCATCCAGGATTGCAATTATTTCAGCGACTGCCTTAGGTTTTGAGAATGCATTTAAAGGGAAAGGCCCGAATGCAGCATTGCTTCAGCAGTTATATGAAGAAATGAAAAACAGAGGCTGTAGTCTGACAGAGGTCAGGTTCTTAAATGGATCAGACTCAATTAAATCTTATGTTTATAGTAAATCTGGCGATCAGAGATTGATTCAGTCAAAACAGAAAGAGCTGGATCGAAAGAAGGAATACGTATCGAGCTATAAACAAAGCATATATGATGAATGTATCCGAAAGGCTGTTGCAATTCTGGAAAAGAACCATGTGCCTGAGGATATAGTAAATCAGATCCGGGATATTGCGCAGAACATAGAATAAGAGAATGAACGATTAAGGCAGGTGAGACAGAATGATTAAGATACGATGTGTCGTAGAGCGTATAACTTATCAAAGCCCTGAAACAGGCTATTCTGTCTTGAAGTGCGCCGTCAAGAACTATAATGATCTGGTAACAGTTGTAGGTAATCTTGTGGATGCTAACGTTGGATCTGTCCTTCTGATTGATGGCAATTGGAAGGTGGATGCGAAGTACGGCAGACAGTTCCTGGCAGAAAGTTGGGAGGAGACGATGCCTGCGACTGTTTTTGGTATCGAGAAGTATCTGGGCTCCGGCCTGATCAAGGGTGTGGGACCGAAGTTTGCGAAGAAGATCGTCCAACAGTTTGGTACTGATACGCTGGAAATTATCGAGACCGATGTACAGCGTCTTCTGGAGGTTCCGGGAATTGGAAAGAAGCGTGTTGATAAGATAGCTGAGAGCTGGGAGCGCCAGAAGGAGATCAAGAATGTGATGCTTTTTCTTCAGGACCATGGTGTCAGCACTGCATTTGCCGCGAAAATCTATCGACAATATGGCAATGAGAGTATTCCTAAGGTGAAGGAGAATCCATTTCGCTTGGCGGATGATATCTGGGGAATTGGTTTTAAGACTGCTGACAGCATCGCCATGAAGCTAGGCATTGGCAAGGAAGCATTTATCCGTCTGCGCAGCGGCATCATGTATACCTTAAGTGAGCTGGCGGATGAAGGTCATGTTTATGCAGAACGCGATCAGTTGATCAAGAAGGCATCAGAACTCCTGGAAGCAGAGGACGCCAGTATCATTATGACCATGGATCAGATGCTAAAAGATGAGGAGCTGATCCGGGAGAAGATTATGGTTCCGCAGTTTGCTCCGGATGAGGTTGTTCCGGAAGATGCGGCCAAAGAGATTGAAAAAGAATGTATCTACCTGCCGCCGTTTTATTTTGCGGAGGTGGGTGTTGCAAATAAATTAAAAAAGCTGTCTGCAGAACCTGCAGCAGATAAACTCTGGGTTTCTCTTATGAAAGCCAGACAGGATACCGGTAATCCGGAACTGTCGGTCGATGTGGAGAAGATCCAGAAAACTGTAAATATGGAATATGATGAGGTGCAGGCGGAAGCAATACGCCGGGCAGCGACTGCAAAAGTCCTGGTGCTTACCGGAGGTCCGGGTACCGGAAAAACTACCACAACCCAGGGTATCATAGCGGCCTATCGCGCCTTTGGACTGAATATATTGCTGGCAGCTCCTACGGGACGAGCTGCCAAGCGAATGACAGAGGCTACGGGGTTAGAGGCAAAGACTATCCACCGCCTTCTGGAATTCAAACCGCCGGAAGGCTATCAGAAAAATGAGGAAACTCCGCTTGAGGGTGACGTGCTGATCGTGGATGAGTGTTCCATGATCGATATTGTCCTGATGAATGCGCTGATGAAAGCGATTCCGCCTCATATGCGGCTGATCCTTGTGGGAGATATTGATCAGCTCCCATCGGTTGGCGCAGGAAATGTATTGCGTGATGTGATTGACAGTGAAGTATTTCCGGTGGTTCGTCTGACCAGGATTTTCCGTCAGGCCCAGACCAGCCGCATTATTATGAATGCCCATAAGATTAATGCAGGTCAGATGCCAGATACATCCAACGGGAAGAATACGGATTTCTTCTTTATGACACAGGAAGATCCGGAGGAAGCGGCTAAGAAGATTGTAGCGCTGGTACATAAGAAGCTTCCGGGATATTATCGGACGCCAGCCAGTCAGATCCAGGTGCTGACACCGATGCAAAGAGGTGTGGTCGGTGCTACCAATCTGAATATGGCATTGCAGGAAGCCTTAAACCCACAGGGAGAAGGGCTTCGAAGGAGTGGATTTGTCTATCGGCCAAACGACAAGGTCATGCAGATCAAAAATAATTACGACAAGGAAGTCTTCAATGGAGATATTGGTATCATCGAGTCCGTTGATATGCAGGATCGTACCCTTCTGGTGAATTTTGATGGACGGAGTATTGAGTACGATGCTACTGAGCTGGATGAACTGGTACATGCGTATGCCACAACGATTCATAAAGCTCAGGGATCGGAATATCCTATCGTAGTTATGCCGGTTTTGATGAACCATTATGTAATGCTGCAGAGAAATCTGATTTACACCGGTATTACCAGAGCCAAAAAGATCCTGGTAATGGTCGGCACGAAGAAGGCACTTTCCTATGCAGTGCGAAATGTGACTGTTACAAAGAGAAATACTCTTCTGAAAGAGAGGCTGGCCGGTGAAATTCAGGTAAGAAAACCTGCTAAGGTTTATTATCCGGACTTTGGCAATCGTGCTGCTGATATGCAGATGGTAGCAGAGGAGAAGACTCCATATGGAGTGAAGAAAGAGAAATAAAAGATATTGAGGTGATATACCATGGCTTCATTTGATCAGAAGCTCCGTACACTGCGCCTGATGGAAATTCTTCTGGAACGTACAGATGATACTCACATGCTGAATGCATCGGAGTTGTGTACGATTCTGGATCAGGAATATGGCATCAGTACGGATCGAAGAACAATATATACTGAGATGGAGATCCTTGATAAATTCGGACTGGATGTCCAGCAGAAGAAAGGAAAGAATCCTGGCTATTATATTGGCGCCAGAGATTTTGAACTGCCGGAGTTAAAGCTTCTGGTAGATGCTGTGCAGTCTTCCAAGTTTATCACGGAGAAGAAATCCAAGGAACTGATACAGAAACTAGAGAAACTCTGCTGTAAAACGGATGCAGACATGCTTTCCAAATATGTTTTCATCGTAAATCGTCCGAAGACAGAGAATGAGACTGTATATTACAACGTAGACTACATTCACACAGCGATTTACGAGAACAAACAGATTAAATTCCATTATGCAGAGTGGACGGTCAGAAAAGAACTGAAACTGAAGAAGGATGGTGCTTTTTATGTTGTCAGCCCATGGGCATTGACCTGGGATGATGAGAACTACTATCTGGTTGCGTATGATGCAGCGGCCGGTATTATCAAGCATTACCGTGTAGATAAGATGCAGAATACTGAAATCCTGGAAGAAGATCGTAAGGGTGAAGAGTCATTCAAGAACTTTGATCTGGCTGCATTTGCCAAGAAAACCTTTGGTATGTATGGCGGTGTAGATGCGGAAGTAACACTGGAATGCAAGAATGAGCTGGCCGGAGTTGTGATTGATCGTTTTGGTCATGATGTATGGATGATTCCGCAGGGAACTGACCGCTTCAAAGCCAGAGTACTGGTATCGGTGAGTCCACAGTTCTTTGGCTGGGTAACCGGTATCGGATCCGGAATGAAGATTACCGGTCCGGAGAATGTGAAGGCAGATTATAAGGCGTATCTGCAGGATGTTCTTGGAAATTATTGATGAGTGTGGGTGATATCGATGGTTGAAATATCAAAACGCGATTGGAAGCTGTTCCGTGAGAAGCTTCCTGGATGGCAGGAAGCCTATATGGAACGCTTATGTAAAGAATATGTAGCGCTCCTCACCAGTGACCAAAAGGGATCAGAGAGATTCTGGGCATTGGAAGAGCGCATTAAGAAAGACCGAAAAGCTCCCGGAGTGATACTTTCTGTAAGTAAAGGCGATATGCTGATTGATCTTGTACGTCTGGTTCAGGATGGAGTGATCAGCGTGGATGACCTGTCTGATTTCAGTGAGGATGTGCGGGAGAGAGTGCATTTCATGGTCTCCAGATGGTGATTTGGACTGCGGTAATTGCTCTTAGCTGTCGGGATTTTTGCACATTGCTTTATGCTAATCTTTATGACATGAGGGAGAGGAGCCTCTCTTTCAAGTAACGGGGATGGGAGTGATGTGCCATGGTAGAATTCAGAACCAATTTAAGAAAACTTCGTACTGATAATAAAATGACGCAGGAAGAACTGGCCGATATCATTGGAGTGTCCAGGGATTCGGTAAAACGATTGGAAGGGAACAAATATAAGATCCCGCCGTATCCGACAATCTACGAGATCGCCAGGTACTTTGATAAGCACGTTGAAGAAATCTTCTGGTACGAAGAAGTATGACTTATATGAATAGGAAAAGGCTGATGACATGAGCGGATCAGATCAGATTGATCGCCAGTGTTACCAGCCTTTTGTTTAGCTTACGACTTTTCCAAAGGTCTTCAGGGTTGAGCTTCTGCTGACCTTGATTGGATCATATTTTTTGTTTAATGAAATAAGTTCGATACCATCCTCTGCGATATGATATTTCTTCACATAGGCATTGCCATCCAGGCTGAAGATACCGATATCGCCTTCTTCCAGGAAATCCTGCTTGTGGATCCAGATGATCTGACCGTTGACATAGAGCGGTTCCATACTATCTCCGGATACACGTACACCGAAATCGGCTTTGTCAGATACATTATCACCAACTTCTATTTCTTCATATGGCTGATCTGAATCCAGGAAGTTTCCGGTACCGGCAGCAACCGGCTGCTGGCTGAAGAATGGAAGCTTGCGGATCGGCGTGATTTTAGCTGGTCTTTTTCTTGTATATTTGCCGGTTTGTAGAAGAATGGCCATATAATCCTGTGTCAGCTTTCGGCCCTCATCATTGAGCTGTGCATATAAATTATCTTCTACAGCGATATCAAAAGCATCGTTGATATCAGTTATCCCTAAGATGTCGCAGAGAATAAAGAACTGCAGCACATTTGGAGAAGTTACATTTTTCTCCCATTTGCTGATAGCGGCAGCTTTGATGTCTATTCCATATCTTAAAAATAGCTCTGCCAGCTGTGGCTGCGACAGATGTTTTTCTTTTCTTATAGCAGCGATTGTCTGCCCAAAATCTTTAAAACTCATGGATACACCTCTTTCTGTGGGTATTGATTTCCTGTATATACTATATCCCAATTAGAAAAATAAATCAACCAGAAATATCTTAATAAGCGAGAAATGGTGCTGATGTGCGCCTTTACATATCTTTATTAGAGATATATACTACCAGTATAGCAAACCGAACAAACATTCGAAAAAAGGAAGGAGGTGCCTTGTGGACCGCGTAATCATTCATTCCGATGCCAACTGCTTTTATGCCAGCGTTGAGATGCTGTATCATCCGGAGCTTGCCGGAAAGCCTTTGGCTGTCGGCGGAGATCCGGAAGCCAGACATGGCATCGTGCTTACGGCAAATTATATTGCGAAGAAGCATGGCGTGAAAACCGGTATGGCATTGTGGCAGGCCAGACAGGCATGTCCCGATATTATTTTTGTTCCTGCACGTATGGATCTGTATTTGAAATTTTCGTCAATGCTCAGAGAAATCTACGGTGAATATACCGACAAGATTGAGCCGTATGGTTGCGATGAAGCATGGCTGGACATCTCCGACAGTATTTCATTAAAGGGAGATGGACACAAGATTGCGGATGAGATCAGTGCCAAAGTCAAAAAGGAACTGGGCATTACGGTAAGTGAAGGAATTTCCTGGAACAAGATCTTTGCAAAGCTCGGTAGTGATTACAAGAAACCAGATGCTATTACAGAGTTCAATCGTGAAAATTACAAGGACATGATCTGGAAACTGCCGGCAGCTGATCTCTTGTATGTTGGAAGATCCACGAACAGAACCTTAGCCAAGTATGGCATTCATACGATTGGCGATCTGGCGAATGCGGATCCTCATTTTCTTCAGAACCAACTGGGGAAGATGGGACTTGTGATTCACGCCTTTGCGAATGGCTGGGATGAATCACCGGTGGCTGCAGAGGGTTTTGCAGCCCCGATTAAGTCGATTGGGAACAGTACGACAACCCCTCGGGACCTGGAGAATGATCTGGATGTTCAGATTATCTTCATGGCATTGGCGGAGAGTGTATCGGCCAGACTTCGGAAGCATGGATTTAAGTGTAATACCGTAGCAATTTCCATTCGGGATAATGGTCTTTACCATTTTACGAGGCAGATGCATCTGCGGGAACCGACAGATATCACGGATGAGATTATGAAGGCTGCAATGGAACTGTTTCGCAATCATTATGATTGGTCACATCCGATTCGAAGCCTTGGTGTCAGAGGCGCAGATCTGGTTACGGCAGATATTCCCGTGCAGATGAGTCTGTTTATGAATGAGGAACGGCGTGCTAAGCAGGAAATGATGGATAAAGCTGTAGATGAGATCCGGCGACGGTTTGGATATTTCAGTATACAGCGGGCATTTACGTATCAGGATAAGATTTTATCAAAATTGGATGCGCAGGGATCCCACACTGTTCATCCGGTAGGTTATTTCAATGGCAGGTGATTAGTTAATGGAATCAAGCAAGGTTTATGTAGAAGTAGTTGCCAAATTTGATAAGGACGGAGTCATGATGCCGATGGCTTTTGTCTGGGAAGACGGCAAGAAATACGATATCGACAAAGTTAAAGGAAAAGAAAGATGCGCCAGTCGTAAAGCGGGTGGTACCGGCATCATGTATACGGTAGTGGTTTCCGGTAAGGAATGCCACTTATATTTTGAGTTTGATAAATGGTTCATGGAGCGTAAGAGCGCCTGAATGAGGAGAGATTCTAATATTAATAGCGAACATAATATCCGCAGGGAGCTGACCTTTTCCCTTTTGCAAGCTGCGGATTGATCTATAAGGCGAGGGCATCAGTTCAGCTGGGAAGGTATCCCACATCTTCCTTCCCATGGTGTCTGCCTGACCTGAAGAAGCTTATATTTTTTCTTATTTGCTTCCCGTCAAAATCGCGGGAAAGTAGTTGGGACATCTGATGGATGATCCAAAACGACAAAGGAGATTTTGATTAATGACTGAAAGAGATTATGCAATTAAATCTTTTAAAGAGATTACGATAAATGCTGCGAGGCATACCGAAGCCAGAATGGATCAGTACTATACAAAGATCAGAGATCTGATGAATGATTACCAGGGACTGATCGCAGAGAACCAGATGGTGCTGGAAGAACTGGAACAGGAATGCCAGGAAATGATTAATGAAAATATGGCGTATGCCCTTCAGTATATGGATGCTTATGACTATCGCATGGACATCGGTCATCTGAGAAGAGAAATGAACAATCTCATGCTGATCTATGGCCTTTGCGACATGGTCCACAGGGCAATGACGCTTTTGAAATATTTCACCCCGAAGTGTGGGGAAGAGTATTACGAGATTATCTACACCTGCTTTTGCAGATCGAAGAAACATGCCGATACGGATGTGATGCTGGAGTTGGGAATGAGCAGAGCTACATTTTACCGCAAGAAGAAGGAAGCGCTTCGTTATCTGGGATACTACTTCTTCGATATTGTGGTGCCGCAGTCCAGAAGCAAGAGATATAAACCATCCTTTTCCATGGATGAAGAGTAAAGGAGCGTGAGAACATTGACATACAGACAGGAATTGGCAAGAGAACAGAGAATTCAGGATGGAATTGCATCCCGGTTGAAATACTCTTTCAACAATAACATGTCCAGCATCAAGATCGTATATCGCTACCTTCATGGAAGCGGTCAGGGATTTGAGAAGTTCTGGAAGAAAATTGAAGAGAGAGTCGATTATAAGTGCATTGCAAATCATAAGCTTTATGATGAAGAGATGCTTTTAGAAGCGTTCAGAACTGACGACTCTTTTAGAAGATTTATGGATCGCAACAAGATTACCAGTTGGGACATTCTGGCATATCAAGCTGACGAGAGTAAGGAGGCTTCCTGCGAATGGAGCTTCCCTGAGCGTCCGTCACTATACTACGTGTAGAATGACAGCGGGTGCGGAAGTTGATACGATAATACTATTATCATTATTTTGTATGCGGTATTAGAGAGGGAGGAATCAGATGTTTAAGAGAAGCAAAAAAGCGGCCCTCGAAGAAGGACACACGAATAATATCTGGAACAAACATGACTTTGCAATGTGTGGTTTGGGAGAAAAAAGCAGACTCTGGGCGACTATGAAGCATTTGGGAAGATGCGTCAAATGGAGTAAGCAGAGAATTGTCAGAGGCTATGCAGATTCCGATATCTGGAATATGTATGGATATCTCCAGACGCTGTTGCCGGATATGTTGGAGTATCTGAAGAACCATCGTAGTGGTTCTCCAGGATATCTCGGAGAGAACTATACAAATGAAGACGGCATTCTGGTAAATGATACTTGTCATGAAGCCTGGGATCGGATCCTGGATCGTATGATTTTTCTCTGGAGAGAAACAGATGAAGAAACCTGTTCTAAAAAGAATCCGTATGAAGATGAGTATATGAAAGCGCTTGATGAATTTACGGAACAGTACGGAATCCTCGGGGAAAAGCTTCAGACACCTGAGGAACTAGAGGCCAATAGAAAACGTGGTGGAGACGGAACAGTTCATTTTATGCGCGAAATACCAAAGTATGCGGAAATCTCAGAAAAGCATATGGCAGAAGAAATGAAATTAGAACAGTACAGAAGCGAGTGTAAAGATGAAGTAATGGATCTGATGAAGGAACATTTCTTCTCTTTATGGGATTAGAAATTACTGAAGGAGGAAATGCAGGTGATTTATATTACCGGTGACTGCCATGGGAATTTTGAGCGGTTTAATCCGAGCATTTTCCCTGAGCAGAAGGAAATGACAAAAGAAGATTATGTGATTATCTGCGGCGATTTTGGCGGTGTTTGGCACAGAGATGAAGAAAGCAAAGAAGAGACTATGGTTTTAGACTGGCTTGATTCAAGACCATTCACAACTCTCTTCGTCTGTGGTAATCACGAGAACTTTGACCGACTGTACCAGTATCCAGTTGAGGAATGGCACGGCGGCAAAGTTCATAAGATCAGAGATTCTGTTCTCCATCTTATGAGAGGACAGGTCTTTGAAATAGATGGAAAGAAGATTTTCAGTTTCGGTGGAGCAAGCAGCCACGATATCCAGGGTGGAGTATTAGAACCAGATGATCCGGATTTTGAACGAAAGTATGCAGATCTGAGTAAGGGATATCTGCCATTCCGTATTAATCACTGGAGTTGGTGGAAGCAGGAACTGCCGTCACAGGAGGAAATGGCCGAAGGACTGGAAAACCTGGAGAAGCATAACAATGAGGTTGATTTTATAGTGACTCATTGTTGTTCCGTGAGCACGCAGGCCCTTCTTGGTCATGGACTCTACTCTAAGGATTATCTTAACGAATATCTGGAAGAAATCCGTCAGAAGTGCAAATTCAAGAAGTGGTTCTTCGGACATTATCATGATAATCGCAATGTGAATGCAGAGGAGATCCTGCTCTGGGAACAGATTATCCGGATTGCGTAGGAAGTAGGTTACATGAGTAGAGATGAATTAATGGATTCCATAATAGAAAAGGTGCATATTATAGCGAATGCAACTTCGATGCGGGAACTGGATATTGCACATGTGAGCTTAAGGGCAGATATAGAGAAATTTTCCATTGCTCATCGGCGTAGATTGAATTTTGAAGGGCCAGTTCCAGAACTAAAGAAATGTGGCAACTGTAATGTATTACCAACTGTTGTGCGGACATCAAAAACTATTACATATGAATGTCCTAAATGCCATTTGAAAATAACTTCGTATAGTGTCTTAGGAAAGGCTGAAGCCGTTTCTGCGTGGAATAGAATGAACATTGTGTAGTGGTAGAGAACACGATAAACAGAAAAGAAGGTGAAAACATTGGAAAAAAGAAAATTGGCATCGGTGCAGTATGTGCATCATATCACACCGATTGAAGGAGCAGATAGAATTGAGTGTGTACATGTTCTTGGATGGCAGTGTGTTGCCAACAAGGGGCAGTTTCAGGTGGGAGATCACTGCGTTTACTTTGAAGTGGATTCGTTCCTGCCGGTATGCGACAGATTTGAGTTTTTAAGAAGTAGCAGTTATAAGAAGTCTGAGATCCTGGGAGAAGGATTTAGATTAAAGACATTAAAGTTCAGAGGACAGATCTCACAGGGATTGGTACAGCCATTGTCTATTCTTCCGGAAGGTGAATATGAACTGGGAACGGATGTGACAGAACTGCTTGGCGTTCGCAAATGGGAAATCGAGGAAAGAGTTACAAGCAGCGGTACAGTTATTGGAGAGTTTCCTTATGGTATCACAAAGACAGATGAGCTCAGAGTGCAGTCTTACCCGGATCTGATTGCAGAATTCAAGGCAGTTCCTGCTTACTACATCAGTACCAAGATGGATGGAACCAGCGTGACCATGTACTGGAAAGATGGTAAGTTTGGTGTCTGCGGAAGAAATTATGAATATGAAGATAACGATAAGTGCGCTATGTGGAAATACGCCCATGAGCATAAGATTGAAGAGCACTTAAGAGAGAATAATATGCCGGATGTGGCACTTCAGGGAGAGTTCTGTGGTGCCGGTATTCAGAAAAACAGGCTGAAGCTTGTGAAACCGGAGTGGTATGTCTTCACTGTAGTCAATATGGAGACAGGCCGCAGATATTCGCTTCCTCAGATAGAAGAACTCTGCAAAAAACTTGGACTTAAGATGGTGCCCGTTGAAGAGTTGGGTGAAGTATTCCCTTATGATTCTGTGGAGGAATTGCTTGAAAGAGCCAAGGGTAAGTATGCTTCCGGTATGAACAAGGAGGGAATTGTTATCAGACCTGTTGAGCCGGTTTATTCCAGAACAATTGAAGGACCGCTGTCTATGAAAGTTCTGAACAATGACTACTTACTGAAGGAGTGATAGGGGATGACAAGAGCTTCCTGTATAATTCAAATATAGGGAATTCCCAGAAAGAAGGTTGAGAAAAAAATACCTCAGTGTAAAATAAGATTACTGACTTTGACCAGGTTAGTAAAAATCTTATTGAACAGAGAGGTATCTAAAATGAATTGTAACACACAAAACGCAAAAATTGCATCCATAACTGAAAAAACTTTGATTGTTGGTATTGATGTTGGCAGCGAGACTCATTATGCCAGAGCATTTGACTGGCGAAATTATGAGTACTCGAAGAAACCATTGGAGTTTAGCAACACAGAAGCCGGTTTCCTGACATTCAAGGCATGGGTGGAGGATATTGCAGAAAAACATGGAAAAACCGCTGTAATTCCCGGTATGGAGCCGACCGGCCACTACTGGTTTGCTTTAGGGAAATTCCTGCAGGACAACGGAATGAAGCCTGTGCATGTAAATCCCCACCATGTTAAGAAGTCGAAAGAGTTGGATGACAATAACCCCAACAAAAATGACCGGAAGGATCCCAAAACAATCGCAGCGCTGGTCAATGAAGGGCGGTTTTCTTACCCTTACATACCGACCGGTATTTATGCAGAAATCAGAAGCCTGTCGAACCTGCGCTTTCAAACGCAGGAGGAGCTTACAAGGATCAAGAACCGAATCGCCAGATGGTTTTCCATCTACTTCCCCGAATATAAAGACGTTTATGGGGATTTAAAGGCGGTCAGCGGGCGGATGGTGCTGAAGGTGGCACCGCTTCCGGAGGATATCAGGAAACTGGGGGCGGAAGGTGTGAATCGAATCTGGAGGGACGCAAAGCTGAGAGGCGCCGGAATGAAGAGGGCAAAGACCCTGGTATCGGCCGCAGAGCATAGCGTTGGCAGTAAGGAGGCACCGGAAGCTGCGCGGATTGAATTGAAAAATCTGCTGAATGACATGGATGTATATGCGTCAAGACTGGAGGAGCTGCTTAAGGGCATAGAGGAAAAACTGAAAGAGATTCCATATGTTGATAAGCTGATGGAGATTAAGGGTATCGGACTGGTTACAGTCGGCGGCTTCATTGCAGAGGTGGGAGACATTGGACGTTTTGATAACCCCAAACAGCTACAGAAGTTGGCAGGATATGCAATCGTTGCAAATGATTCCGGAAAGCATAACGGTGAAAGCCGGATCAGCTATCGGGGGCGGAAGCGACTCAGATACGTGCTGTACGAAGCTGCGATATCGCTGATAGGAAAGAATGCTGAGTTTCGGGAAATACACGAATACTACCGGACACGGAATGCAAACCCACTGAAAAAGATGCAGTCAGTGGTAGCGGTGGCCTGTAAGATTCTGAGGATTTTTTACACCATTCTGACAAAGGGCGTTGATTATGACGCAGAGAAGCTGATGAGTGACATCAGACGGCCACAGATGCAAGCAGCATAAGAAACCAAAGTATAAAGTAGAAAAGTCTTGTTACAGTTGAATTGAGCCCTTAGAGATATGACCTGAGAGTTGAATTCAGCTGTAACAGGAAAGCTGAAAGCAATGAGGAACGAACCGGGAAAACGTCCACTGAAAGGTGCCGGAAAGGGAGTCATGCGAATCAAGTCAGTAAGAATTTATACAAAGAATGAGCCAGTAGTCGGCAGGAATATTTTCCATAGGGCAAGACCCTGAAAAAGAGCTAAGCTGACACCCTGGTTATGGATAGGCGGAACGAAGGAAGTTAGGACCCTCCGGAAATGTGAGGTGATCCTGGTAGACACGGGAGGTACGTCGCCGTAGCGGGAAGGGCATACACAAGGCCATGTAAAACGAAAAACAGAGACGTTTTATTTCGTATACCCTGATACCGCTATTTTTGTACCAGATACTTAGAAATATCCATTTCCTTGGCTCATTCATCTGAGAGTAAACAATAAAAAAACCTTGATTTTTAAGGAAAAAACACTTGACTAAATAGGGAG
>AUXO015740495.1_pt1 | contig 26245 bp, 3 predicted proteins | sample 768731 | NCBI WGS metagenome assembly AUXO01 (sample SAMN02715735, study PRJNA202380) | gut metagenome | biome: sheep rumen | host: Ovis aries | place: New Zealand: Palmerston North | reverse complement strand
TTTCCTTATAAAATATTAAGGCGGATTACATCCGCCTTCCTTGCGTTATTCCGACATGGTGTCGGAATTTCCTTACCAAAAGTTTAATTAAAAATCGGCGTACGTTGGTATGCCAAAGGCAATCCTTATGTCCAAAATGAACAACAACTCCCGTAAAAACGTCAAAAACTCTAAAAATGTCTCTAGAAAGGCGGTTCGTTCGAGAAAAAGTTCAAAAAAGAACTTTAAGATCGAAACTCTTGAACCGCGCTTGATGATGGATGCGTCTGCGGGGTTTGATGTCGATAAAATTGAGGAATACGCAAGTCAGTTTGAATCGATTGCGTCTACTGTAGCAGACAACGTTTATACGACTGTCGGTTCTGTTGCCGAATTTGATGTGTCCAATTTGGGAGTCTTGGATAACATAGAATCTCCTATTGCTTTATTTAGTGAATCTGGAGATTTGTTTAAGACTACTATTGCTAACAAGGTTGCTGATGTTCTTAAGGGCGCTATTCAAAATGCATCCGGTGCCTCTGAAAACATATCGTTGTCTGAATTTGTATCAACTTATGTTGACTGTTTTCTAAATGATCCAGCAAATGGTTCGTATGAAGGTATTTCCTTTGGTGTTGATGGCGATAAGCTTGTTATTACTCTTGATTTGTCCAATGAAAAGACTGTAAATAATATGGGCTTCGACTTGAAATCTTTGGGCGAAATCAAGATTGAAGGTCAGCCAACGCTTACATCATCTGCTGAAATAAAAGTAACAATTGATTTGAATAAAAATGAAAATGAGTATTATCTTGATGATGATACAGATTTTTCTGTTGAAACACCGGTAATTGCAAAACTTGAAGCCACTATTCAGAATCTCGGCCTTAAGGCTAAGTATATGGATCTTACTCTAGTGGAACAGAATTTGCAAGATGAAACTTCTCCTGATTTAAAATTGTCGTATAATGATTCGGAGCCTACAAAAATTGACTTGGAGTTTCTGTTTGAAGATTCAAAAGGTTTACCATTTGTTGTTGCTGAAGGCGAATTCCTGAAGCTATCAACTGTAAATAATGAGTTTAATGCTAAAATCCCTGAATTTAAGATAAAAGATCAATTTTTGATGAAAAATGTTCTTAGGGGGCTTGCCGCTGCGAACCTTCCTATTTTTGAAAGTTTGAAAATTCCTGTTGGTTCTGGCGAATATACTGTTCCTAAAATTGCATCTGAAATGGATGTACTTTGGAAATATATCCCTGGGGCGATTTTAAGCAATATTGAAGAATCTAAGTTGAATTTGTCTGATTTCAAAAATTTGATTAATTCTGCTATAGCTAAAGAATATACAGGGCTGGCCAAAATTTTTGAGAGCGTTGGTGTTGATGGCAATGCCTCGGAATTGAATCTTGTTGAGGGTGAAAATAATCTTGCTTTGAAGATTAATCTCAAGTCGGGAACTCTGGATACAATTGACTTGGATCTTTTTGATTTAAACGATGTCGAGATGAAAACATCCTTTGTTATCGATGTCGTTTTAAATGTGACGAATGGAAAAGTTTCTTTTGAAAAAGCTTCTTTGAAAAAATTTGATGTAGATGTTCCGTCTAAGAGTGTAGATGCTGTTCAGATTGGTGGTCTTAGCGCAGCTTTGCAAGGCGGAAATTTTAGTTTAAATGCTTCTGTTGAAAATGTCAATAATCAGCTGAAAATAAAAAATTGTGCAGCTGTACTTGGGTATTCTAAAATTGAATTGAAGTCAGGCGCATCTGTTGTTTTGCAAGAAAATAGTGGAAAATTTGAATATTCCTATAGCAATAACAAGTGGCTCCTTTCTGAAAAGGTTGAACAGGTGTTGTCTCTTTCTGGTGATAACACTGCCTCTGTAAGCGCTATGGTTCGTAAAGCAGGCAAGGTGCCTTACATTGCCGATAAAAAGATAGATTTTGGAAAAGAATCTTTGTCTGTTTCTGAAATTGCGTCTAAGGTTGAATCCTTAAGAAAGAATTTGTCTCTTGCCATTAATGATAATATTCCGGTTGTTGCTGGCGATGCCTATGATGTAAAAATCAATGATTTGAAGAGTTCATTTATTGCGTATGCAGGGGAATCTGTAAAAGAATTGTTTAGCAGTGTTGAAATTGGATTGGTGGCGGAAACAGACTCTGCATTTAATGCGCTTGATGATGATTCTGGTAAAGATAAAGTCATTAATATAAATAAAGGAAGAAATAATTTCTCTGTGACTTTTAAAACGAAACAGGGAATTTTGAATGGTATTGATGTTTATGGCTATACACTGCCCACGGTGACTGTTGATTCCGAAATTAGCATCGGCTTTTACGTTGATGTAGATGATTTGGGTAAAGCGAGTGTTGGTGGATTTTCGTTGACTTCTTTTGATAATACGGTTAAACCGAAAAATTCCGTTGAAGGTTTGCCGTTTGAAATTGATGCTTCGGGATTTGTTGTCTCGCTTACATCTGAAGGATGGCGTGAAGACGGATTTAAATTTAAGACCAAAGCACCTGAGTTTGGTAATGCTGTATCCGCTTTAGCAAATGTTTCCGCTTTAAAAAATAGTGCTTCGAAACTTAGTGAAAATATCAAAGACGTTTCAAAAGTTTGGGACGATGTTTATAAATCTTTGACAACTTCGGTTACTGTCGATGGCGTTGGTGATGCCGCTTCTTATACGCTTGATACAAGATTATTGAAAAGTACGTTTGAAAATCTTATAGTAGGCAAAAAAGGTGATGTAAATGGGCTGTTCTCGAATGTTAAGGTTGTTCAGGGGGAAGCGAATCTTGTAAACGGAACGTTTAAAGGTGTAGATGTTTGGGGTGGAGCTTCTTCGAATGTCTATTCTAGAATGACGGGCAATGTATATACCTTTATATTTACTCATCAAACATCTAAAGTTGATGAATTGCAAATCCATTCTCAGTCAATTAAGAATCTAGATGCGGAGACTTTGATTGCGGTAAAAGTAACAATATCGAATGCTGCCGGTGTTGTTGATTATGATGTAGCTTTGGATTCTGTTGCTTTTGACATCGATTTGGATAAGTCTGTTCCACAAGGTTTGCCTTTTAGCTTTAGTGAAAAAAATGTAAAAGAAGTTTGGAATGGCTCAGCATGGAATAACAATATCTCGGATATTGAAATCTCGTTGAGTGATTCTGCGTCCATTGAAAGTGACCTTTCATCATTTAAAAAGGCTAAGGTCTCAGAAATTGGTGAACTGAAACTTAAAATAGGTGGCAACGATTATAGCCTTAATCTTATTGCTGATGAAGTCGAAAATTGTTGGAATTGCGTGGTTGAGACTTTGTATAGTGTTGTTGCAAATAATAGTTCTGTATCTAATTTGCAACAACAAGTTGAAGCTGCATATAAGAAGGCTTTAAATGAAAATAACATTACCCCAAAGATTTTTGGAGATTCTCTTGCAGTTACTGTGAGTGGTAATGTTTATAGCCTTGCATTGTCTTTAAAGAGTTGCTCCATTGATAATTTAAAAATTGATGGTGTTGACTTAGGCCAAGTTGATGTAACAACCGGCTCGCTAAAAGTTAGCATTGAAAAAGTAGTTGAAGATAATATTGTTTATTTAAAGAACGCTAAGTTTGGCGGCCTTGAACTGAATGTTGCAAAAAATTATACTGATGATAAATCTATTAAGGTTGTAGATGGCTTATATACTGCCACTCTTAAAAACAGTAAATTGGATATGACTCTTTCTATAACCTCGAATGAGTCTCAGAACATCAAGTGTGATTTGTCTTATGACTCTTTAGACGTTTTAAATGAAAATAATATAGTCGTTCATTCTCTTGCATCTGGAAAATTTGAGTTAGCCAATGGAAAATGGGTTGAACCAGTAGAATTAAAAAATGTTGCTTCTTCTGTTGGCCTTGATGCTTTCTCATTGAGTGAAAAACTTCATATCGATGAAAAGTTCGATATCCCTTATGTTGGAAAACTGAAGTTGGGTTCGACTAGTTATAGTGCTTATGATATTCTCAAAATTGTCGATGAAATAAGAACGAATGTGATGCTCGCCTTGCAAGGTAAGGTGTCTTTGAATGGAACTGTTCTTCAGTTAAATATAGAAGAAGTTAATAAAAAACTTGAAACATTGAATTCTAGTCTAAATTCTTTGAAAAAGACTGCTGTTAATAGTTTCCTTTCTAGTTTGAATATTAAGAATGGACAAAAATCTTATGATTTGATGAAAAAATGGGATGATCTTAAGGCTGATACCAACGATTTGAGTGTGGTTGCTCTTGATGGTGATTCGTTTGAAATTGAGTTCTGTCTTAAAAAGGCTACGCAGGATGTAGAGTTTGATTCATTATCTTTTAAAGATACGGCAATCAATACGATAGTATCTGTAAATGTGAAAGTTGATAAGAATGGTGATTCCTTTGACACAAGTTTTAAGTCTTTTGTTTTTGAATTGCCTGGAATAACAGCTGCTGCAACGGCTGAAGATGCAACGGGTGCTGAGGATTTGGCTGTTCGTGTTGCTGAAGATTGCTTGAAAATTTCTATAACAGAAAGTGGAACTGATGTAAATGTAATAACTGATGAATTTATTGATGATATTTATTTGCCGATGGGCTTTGATTTGGATTTTTTGGATAATATTGACATTCCGTTCCTTGAAGAGCTTAAATTCTCTTTAAATGGAGTTGGAAGCATTAATGTAGAAGATATTCTCAATGTTGTTGATGAGTATAGCAAAATTTCTCAAAATTTCTTGGATTGGGCAATTGCTGATGATTTCGAAGATGGCAAATATGAGGTTGATCTCAATAGTATTCAAAAGGGATTGAAAAATATCTGTAAAAAGATTCCTTTAGGTAAAGTAGGAATGCAAATTGTCAATAATGGAGATACTCCCAATGAAGGCAAGTATGATGAAGTTAAATTTGCATCATTATTGGATTCTGACAGCTTTACTCAACAATATTTGGTAAATGGCTTTAATCAGGTTGTATTTAAAATTACACCGGGTAATCTACAGTATGATAAGACTATTGATTTAGGTTTATTTAAGTTTGATAAGTTTAAAGTTGACTTTAGCGTATATGTATTGTTAGATATTTATGTGACTGACGATGGTTGGATTATTTTTGATGATTGCAATTTTGATAAAATAAAATTGAAATTGTCTGCTGGATTAAATGATAAAAATGGAATTAATCTTGGACTTTTCAAGGCTGATTTTAAGAACGGGTCTTTAGACTTTAGTGTAGATATTACTCCGGGTGGCGATAGTTTAATTACGTCACCAACGATTAGTTTGTCTTATGATGAATTAAATCTTAAAGCGGGTGGATGTACTATCGTATCTTTAGATGAAGGTTCTTTTAGCTATAATTTCGAAACTAATGAATGGACGTTACCTGATGAAATACAACGCTTTGCTTCATTCTCTGGAAGTAATTTAATTACTCAAGTACATACGGTACTGGTTACATTCCAGTCGGCTTTGCGTAATCTTGTTGAAAGCAAGACGAAACTTGATTTCCTTGATGGGTCGATAGAAAAGGTTGTCGATATTGTTGAAAAGGTTGAACAAGTTGTCTATGGTGATGAATCTGGTGATACAAAATATGGCCTTACTAAATGTGTAGATGGCCAGTATGTACAGAATTTTGATGATGTTGTTGGTTTTGTTGAAAAATTTAATGATTCATGGAAACATTTCTTTAATGATGATAATGATTTTATAGACAAGGATACGAATTCTAAAATTGCAATATGTGCTGCAGAATATTTTAAGGAAGGCTCAGCAGAGGGTCAACTTGAAAAAATTGTTTTTGATGATAATGGCATTTCGACAAATGGAGACGCTAAAATTGCAAAGCTTACATTTAATTTGCCCTTCAAATTAGAGCATTATTTTGGTCTTAATTTTGCAAAGGCTTTAAGCAATGCTTTAGCTAATGTTGCTACTAATGGAAATATTTTGGTCACGGCTGATGCTGAAATATCGTTTGAACTTTTGATTGATTTTAGACCTAAAAAAATTAATAAAGATTCTGAGTTGTCTGAGATTGGTTTGACGACGAAGATGAAAGACGGTCGTGATGAAATAACTGTTAAACAAAATGACTATTATGTAACCTATGAAGTCGGGGCATCTCGTACATTTGATACCGATTTGTATATAAACCTTGTTGACCCAAATAAAAATGCTTCTGACGATGATTATAAACTTGGGACGATTATAGTTAATGCTGGGAACGAACTATCTGAAACAACAACTTATAATGTTGTTAATGGAAATGGTAAGAAATCTGATTTTGCGTCAGCTTACTACACGTCAGATGGGCAACTTTATATCACTTCAAAAAAAGAGTTTAATATAGAGAAGGGTGTTGTTTATGATAAATTTAAATTGCATAAGGAAGATGGTTCGTGTGAAAATATTATAACGAAATCATCAGGTGGCGATGCCTTTGCAGAATTGAAACTTACGGGTTCCAATTTGCAAACTATGTATAAATGCTCAGAAAAAGATGGTAAATGGGAAATTTATTATATTACATCTGATAATTCTAAAGCTTATGAGTCCATTACTATAAAGAAAGATGTTCTAAATGAACTTTCCAAAGCTGGATTTATAGTAAGTAATGGCTCGGATTTGAAAAATCAAATTAATGAATATTTATCCCTGCAAAAAGATACGTATAATAAAAATGATTTATTAAATGATATTGCTGAATTAGGTACAAAACTTGCAAATGGTCGTTCCATTATGAACACCTTTGGTTTGTATGTTGTTGATGTAAATGGAACTGAGATTGTATTTGGATGTGATCCTAGATTGATTCAGGGCTATTCGGCTGATGAAAAGGGTAAAGTAAAAATTCTACATTACCTTTTGTGTGACGATAGTAAGGCATGTACTTATATGCGTATTTCTGGAAATATCACACCATCGATGAATACGGTAGGATTACAAGGCGCTTTTGTCTACGAAAAAGGTAAAGATCCTCTGAAGGCAGAATTTGTCAAATTTGATAAAGATGTTTTGTATGAATCAGAGTCTGCTGCAGTGTCTGCAAAAAATAGTTCTTTATCTGCAATACCTAGTTCTTTGAATGGGAAAGTTACTTACGTAGTCGAAAAAGTTGAGAAAACAGTAATATTAAGTGATGATAAAACTGAAACGAAGAAATATTGGATTCTTTCTTTACAGAGTAATGATGATACATATGCTGTAGAAATGAGTGACCGAATTTTGCAAATTGATGTCGGTCGAAATAAAATTTATCTTAATGTAGAAAAATGTTTGACGGTAGCAAATCTTGCTGATACGATAAAAAATACTTTAGAATGTTATGAGAAAGATACTGGTTATGATGATTTGAAAAATATCAGTTCCGTATCTGTTGTTGATGGATGTATTGTTTTTACCGCAACTGATAGTGTTGAAATAAAAATTTATAATAATGAAAGTAGTGTTATTTCTTTAGATAAAAAACGAAGTGATTTCACTATTGGCGATGTAGAAATTGATTTCCAAGAGTGCGTGAAAACTTTGAATTTAGATGACGGTACATCCTCAAATCAACAAGAATCAACTATTGCCAATCTCTTGAAAGCCATAAATGAGAGTAAAGATCCTAAAGATAATAAAGAAGTTAAAGAAAAGTTTGAAATAGAACTTGTTGGTGACCATTTTGAGATTTATAGAAAAGACGGAAAAAATGAAGCATTTACGATTAAAGCTGTTGGAACGAGTAAGGCTCTTGAATGGCTTGGTTTTACTTCTGGTCAATGTGCTAAGGATGTAAATGGTACTTATAAACTTGTTGGAAACTCCTTGGTGGGCATTGATTGGACGAATGCGATTAAATTAGAAGAAATAAAGTTGCAAGCAAAATTGTCTTTTGCAATGGAAACACCAATCAATGTTGATAGAGTGAAAAATGGAAATGGTTGTGTAACATTATACATAAATGAAAATGATAAGAATGCTTACAATGCCGATGGCTTCTTGAGAATTGGTGAAAATCCAGGTGCTAAATATTACAGAATCATTAAAGTAAATGTTGATTCGAAAACGAATAAAGTGACGTCTATTCAGGTTACTACAACTCCGTTGGGATCAAATAATTCGCAGAATATTAAAGACAGTGATTGGAAATCTGCAAAATATGTGGCAAATGCTTCTGCAACACTTGGATTCCTTGGCGTAGATGTGATTGCTGATGGTAATGCTGCAATAGATGCTTCATTTACATTGACGAAAAAAGATGAAAGTCAGACGAATTCTGATAAACCTGAAGTTTTTGGATATGAAGTGGGTGCTACACTTGAGGGGAGTGGTAGCTTTGCTATGAATGCTTATGCAGATGTGTTTGGTGAGGGGCTAAAGCTCTTTAATGCATCTGTAGAACTTGTTAAACCGCAAGATTTGTCATCTCGAGAAAAAGCTGATAATGGAAAATTACCGGTAGATCAGCAAGAATCGGATAAGAATAATAAAATAAGAGATTATTATCGACTTGATGCCGATTTTAAATTTGAAGCTGATTTTAATGATATTCTAAATAGCTTTAAAGAATTTTCAATTGAAAAACTTTTTGTAATTCTTGAAAATGTTATCAAGCGTATTGAGAGCATTACCGACAATACAAATGTCAAAATTCCTGTTATCAACAAATCTGTAAAGGATTTGGTCAGCGTAGCAAGTGATTTACGTGAAGTGATTGCTAAGCTGCGTGCTGAAAAGATTACATCGATTCAAAAGTTTGGTGACTTGTTAAATACGTATCTTGCTGATGATAAATTTGGTCTTGCTCCACATAACACAAATAGTAAACTATTTGAATTGGTTCCTGTGTATGAGTCAAATAAGTTTAAGGAATTAGAATTCCGCTTTGATATTCAGAAAGCATTTAAAGTGCGCCATCGATTTGATTTTGGAGGTTCGACTAGTGGAATTAGTGGTAATGCTGATTTAGATGTTTCTGGTGATTTCTGGTTTAACCTTTCTGCAACGCTTGATTTTTCGAAGGGCTTTGACCTGTCTTTAAAGGATGGTATTGCATTTGGCGCCAATGTTGCTATTTCGGGTGATAAACTCAGGTTTGATTTGGGAATCAATGCTGGGGATCAAAGCTTATTGAGTAACTTGATTTCTGTGGGATCAAAGGATAATGCGGCGTTTATCTATGCTCAGGTTGGTTTGTTGGGAACAGTAAAGCCCAATGGTAGTGATGTTAAAATTTCTAGTGGTGATGATGGTTTCAAGATTGATTATACACTTCCTGTAGCCATTTTTGGTAAACTTCCTGTTTATGCATGTAACATGTCGCTTGGTGATGTGTTTATAGGCAAGTATTTAGAAAATGGTAAAAAAGTTGTATTTAATGAATATAATGATTTCATAACTGCAAGAGATAATGTTAAGGATACTATTGAAGCTTATTTAACATCCTATTTAGCAGATCCTCAAAATACCAAAATTGGTGATTCTTTGTATGATTTGAAACCGTCGAGTGAAGATGCTTTTGGCGTTGGAATAAGGACTGGTCGGGAAACCGATGACGCTCGTAAAGATTTAGATAAAAAACTTATAGTTGATTTTTCTAAAGCATATGAAGAAATAAGTAAGCTTGCAAACTTTGCAAACTTGGATTGGTTTAGTAAAATTAAGCTTGCTGTTGCTGGGTTGAACAACCTGTTCGAAATGCTCGAAAGTGGCATGAATAGCAATATGGGTAGCAAACTTAAGTCTGTTCCTGTGTTGGGTTCTGCGCTGAGTTCTGGTGTAGACTTCTTAAGCGTGTTGAGAGATAAGGTTTTGGATCCATTCTCGAAGTTTGTCTATGAATCGACTGGGCTTACTGCAGAAATGGTTGCCAAGAAGATGAACTTGTTGTTGAATGATTATCTGCTTAATGTCAATATTGATGATAAAGATGACTATTACTTTAATTGGAATAATCAGAACGATAATAAATGGATTCAGTCAGGAAATGGTGGTAAGGGTACATGGTACCGTAGTGATGATGAATCTGCAGAATGGTTCTTCAATTTGGGCGGTAAGTACAATTATGGTAAATCGATTGATTTTGATTTAGGCTTGCCTGGACTTGGACTTTCTTCTAATGCAGGCTTGGATCTTTCTCTTTCGTGGGCGCTTGAATTTGGTTTTGGCATTTCTAGAGAAAAAGGCTTCTATTTTATCTTTGGCGATGGTGATGAACTTACTGTTAAAGCCTACGCCTCTTTGAATGGCGAAATTGAAGGCTCTTTGGCTGGGCTTGGACTTAAGTTAGTTACCACCGGGGAGGATAATCGTCAAGCCGCAATCGAACTTGATTTTGGTGTCGATTTAAATAAAAATCTAAGTGGATTTAAGACGGTATATAATGCAGATTCTGGTTCGGGGCCTAAATTGAAGGCTGAAGATGGAAAATTGCCAACAAAGTTAACTGATACGCAAATTCAAGAATTAAATAGTTCTGTTGGAAATGAAGGCTCTGTTTCTAAAAAAATAGTTTCTAGCAGAGGATATGGCTCTGTTTCTGTTTCTAACGCGTTTACAAAAATTGATTTTGATTATAGCGCTAGTGTAAACATTGTTGCAGGTATTACAGTTGGCATTACCAAGGATTTGGATCGCGATACTCCGAAATTCCCGAATATTTGCGGCCGATTTGAATTTGAATGGAGTTTGGATTCATCTAATGATGATGATTCTGCTATAAAAAAACTCGGATTTTATGGTCTTTCCCTTGATATGGGCTCCTTTATTGGTGGTGTACTTGGGCCAATCATCTCCAAGATTCAAAAGGTGATTGAACCGCTTGAACCGCTCATTGATTTCTTGACTACTCCGTTCCCGGTGCTTAAGGATTTGGGAATCAAGATGACTCCGCTTGACCTTGCTAAGAAATACAGTAAGGGCAAGTTTGATGATAGGATGATTTACGCCATTAAGGATTTGATTGCTGTTTCTAAGACAATTTCAGCAATTAACGGTAAGGGCTTGTCTATTAATTTGGGGGATTTTGCGCTTGTTGATAATGATTTATTGAAAAAGGAAGATCGTGAATTTGCGAAGGGATTTTTAGATGGACAAACATCGAATTCTGCATTCGATGAAAATAAAATGAAGACGTATGCAGGGTCTCTTAAGGGGGGGGATATTGAAGAAAAAGCCAATAAGGAGCTAAAAAAACAGGGCCTAAATATGGAGGGCTCTGGTTCATGGACGTTTATTTGGAATAAACCATCTGACATCTTTAAGCTTTTGTTGGGTGAAGACATTGATCTTGTTACATACAGAATGCCTGAACTCTGTTTTAACTTTGACTGGAGTACGTTTGTACGTATTTGGGGCCCGCTGGGTGCTCGTATAGGGGTTAATTTCAGTGCATCTATTCAGCTTGGCTTTGGGTATGATACGCTTGGAATTCGCCAGTGGGTCAAGAGTGATTACAAGGATTATGGTAGATTGCTCAATGGCTTCTATGTGGCTGATAAGGACGAGAAGGGTGTTGATATCAATGAACTTTCGTTCTACGGCGGTCTTACGGCGTCTGCTGAATTAAATGCTGGTATTTCTGCCGGTGTTGGCGGCGGTGTTGGTATTAATGTGGGCTTTAACCTTTATGACCCGAATCAGGATGGAAAGGTTCGCCTTAGCGAAATGGGCCAAATTATCAAGGAAGATGGCTTGTTTGGCTTGTTCGATGTTAACGGAAAGATTACTGCAAAGCTGTATGCATACGTTGATTTGCTCTTCTATACCAAGAAGTGGAATATTACGGGTGACATAACGCTCTTCAAGTTCGACTATAAGCATTCTACAGTCCCTGTGATGGCATCGAGAACAGAAAAGGGCGATGTTGTTGCTCACGTTGGCCCGAATGCAAGTGATAGAATCTCGACTAATGATTTGAATCCGACGCTTACAGATGGCGATGAAAAACTTGAACTTACTTTGGACGGCAAAAAAGTAAAGTGGACTGATAGTAAGTACGAGACTGTTGAAGGTGATGGTAAACTGATTATTGATGCCGGTGCTGGTAACGATAAGATCAAGCTCACTGGAAATGCTGACTTTGATATTGAAATCATGGGCGGTGATGGCGACGATGTCATTGACTTGTCCGGGTTAGATATGAAGAATAATCATGTTGTTGTCATTTGGGGTGGTGCTGGAAATGACACCATCTTTGGTGCAAAAACTGGCATGAATATCATCTTTGGTGATGGTGGGTATAAACCGACCGACGAAGAAAAAGAAAAACTTATAAAGTTTGGCGATGGCTATTATTATGAAGGACGTGTAGAATCTGGTATTGCCGGTAATGATACCATTGTTGGCGGATCTGGTAACGATATTATATTCGGTGGTGTGGGGGATGATAAAATCGATGGTGGCGCTGGTAAAGACTATCTCTTTGGTGATGGTGGACGAGTTGTTTTTGAAAATGATAAAATTACAAAGATCGACCGTACTGACATCAGTGCAGATGGTGGTCACGATGTAATTCTTGGTGGTGCTGATAACGATGTTATTTATGGCGGTTCTGGCAACGATCATATTGATGGCGGTTCTGGGCAAGATGTCATTTATGGTGAACGTGGTCATGATATAATTCTCGGCGGTTCGGATAAGGATACAATCCGCGGTGGTTCCGGTCATGATATAATCTTCGGTGACACGATTACAAGTGATGTCGAAATTGGTGATTTGTTTAATACGAAGTTCTTCAGTGAAGAATTTAGAACCGCTCAATTTGAAAAAGATTCTTTGATTTCTAAGTCGGAATTTGAATTCAGTGCAAAAAATTATGATGATAAAAATGTTTCGATTAAATTTGATTCTGCAACTGGCACAGGTGTAGACTATATCTATGGTGAAGAAGGTGATGATCTAATTTTCGGTGATAGTGCAACTGATGCTGGTGCAGGCGACGTTATTGAAGGTGGTATTGGTAATGATATCATTGATGGTAATGGTGGTGACGATACCATTAGCGGTGGCATTGATAATGATATTATCTACGGTGGCGTAGACAATGATATTATTGATGGTGGTGCTGGTAATGATAGCTTGTATGGTGATAAGGGCATAAATGATTATGGTACATTGGGTACCGCTTTTGCCGGTGAACAGATTACTTTTGGCGAAAATATTGGCCTTCTTGACAAGATTTATAAAAATGCAGAAAGTCTCAGCACTGGTGGCAATGACAAGATTATGACGGGTCCGGGTATGGACTTTGTTGATGGCCAGGGGGGAAGTGACCAAATAATTGTCAACTTGATGGGTGAATGCGAAACGAACTACGCTAATATCACGGATACTGGTACAGGTGAATTTGATACGGATACACTTACCATCGAGGGTACGGAATATAATGACAACTTGCTCATGCGAATGAACAAGGATGAGTCTCTAGGTTTTGTGGCTCTGTTGCCGGAAAATAATCTTACTCCGGGTGAAGTTGGTAACGAAAATATTGAGCGTGTGAACTTTACTAATGGCATTGATATTGTCAACTTGAATGCCAATGGTGGTGACGATAAAATTACCATCGATGGTACGGCTAAGGTAACGAATGTTGATGGCGGTGCGGGAATGGATACTTTCCAAATTGGCCAGTTGTACAATTCCAAGCGTGATGCTGGAACGCAAGGTATTGCTCTTGATGATGGATTTAATACGATTCAGACCGATAAAGAAAAATTCTTGAGCGATGGTGTTACCGCTGGTACGTCGTTAAACATTGAAGGTGGTGTTGAAAACGATTCGTTTACATCGTTGCATAATGCCGGTCTTTTGAGTATGGCTGGTGGTAGAGGCAATGATACATTCTCTATCTATAATTACGTTAAAAAGCCCGAAAATGGTCAAACTGAAGGTGAACCTATTTACAGCGCGGCTATGTCTGTTGATGGTGGTGCTGGTGATGATAAGTTAAATATTGCCGGTACGACTGGGGACGATACTGTAATCATTTCTAAGGAAGGCTTGCTTAGTAATTCTGTTGGTGTTAAGGTTGCTGGCGTTGAGACTAGTAATTTTGATGCCGGCGCAGGAGATGATATATTCCATGTTATTGGAAATAATGAGGGTGAGACTACTCTTATTAACGGAGGTCATGGCAATGATACAGTATCTGTTGGTGGACTTGACCAGTCTGAAACGCTCCGTAGCGCTGATAATGATGGACAGACGAATTATTTGAATTATAAGATATTAACGAGTGATTCTAATGAATTGTCGAAGGATCAAAAAGACGCTATTGACGTAGATGTTCGTGGTGGCGTTATTTATAATGAAAAATTCACCATTCTGGATACAAGTAATGAGCCGACTGTATTCTATACTTTGTCTGACAATTTCATTAATCTTGATAATTTAACCATTGATGAAGGTAAAGAAGGCGTCTTCTATATTGGTTACTCCGGTAATTTGAATGGTGGTGAAATTACTGTTCATTTGACTGTTCCTATGCTTTCGTCGACAGCCGTGCAGCGTGGTGATAGGGGTATCCTTATTGCTAAAGATGAGACAAACGTTGTTTATAAAAAAGAGCTAGACATTAAATTGAAGGAAGATTGCCGAACTGTAAAGATTCGTGTTAAAGCCCTTTCTGATGAAGTTCTTGAAGAAACTGTGATGTCTTCTATTGCTGTTGAAAGTGTCTTTAATAACCAAAAACTAACTCGTTCAGTGAATACAATTTCTGTGAATGTTGTAGATGATGGTAAGCATGCTGCAAATGAATATGAAAAACTATTTACAAGAACGGATGAGTTTATTGTTCAAGAAGCCGAAATCCATCTTGGAGAATTTGCTGAAAAGTTTGATTGGAATGAAGGTGTAATCTATGTTTCTGTAAAGGAAGATGGTAGAACTCTTGCTGAAGGTGAAAACGCTGATTATACTGTAGCTGATGGAATTCTTAAATTAAACAATTTGACAGCTTTTGAAAAACAGACGTTGCTTGTGAATTATCGTTCTGATTCCATGCGATTGGATGGATCAAAACTGCGTTTGATTTATGATAATCTTGACGTAAATACAATCAAGATTGAATATGAAAATGATCTTGTGAATACAAAGGACGCTAGTGCTCCAAACGCTGAAATATATTATGCTTTGAATGGAGATGGCTTAGTATTCTTTAATAAGTCTAATAATCGCCTTATTTCGTTACATGGAACTGTGAAAATTTCACATGCCGATAATAAAGAATATGCCAAACTGCCGGAAAATGCTGGTTTAGGTTCGCAGAATCCATCCACTCAGGATTGTGTACTGAAGTTTGAAGCTGTTGATAACAATACTCCTTATTCTCATGTATTGGCTGAAAAGTTTACAAAGACAACTACAGAAGTTGTTGATGGTAAGACTGTCAATAAAGATGTTGATGAAGATAACACAACGTGGAATTCTACAACGTATTCTGTAAATTATGATGGTCCAATTGCAGATGGAAAAACTGTATATGTTAAGGTTTATGCATCTGAAGTTGTTTCTGAAAAGGATAAGCCTAAGGCAACTCAACTCGGAATATGGAATGGAAAGGAGTTTGTTGATTCTATTGTTCTCGAATTTAATAACGAAAATCAAAAGAAACAAACTTTGACCATTATTGCAAAATCTGATAAAATTGCGGAAGAATATGGTTGGACTACTGTAGACGAAAAGTCAAATCTTATTAGTGATGTCGAAGGTTCTGTCTATGCTTATGGTGAAGGAACTTCCATGAAGGCAGACTTTGACAATCCTGAGGTTCTTGAGTATAATCATCATTTTAAGGATGGCGAAAGTATTGTAAACGCTTCCGAACACAATGAAAAGAATTCTTACGATGTAAGTGGAATGGGTAAAGTCGTAAAGATTGATGGAAAAACAGTTGTGTTTGATGGAAGTAATGCTGGAGGCTTGAAAATACATGATACCATTAAGATTGTAATGGGTGATTTTGAATCTAAGTGGCTCCGTGTTGAAGATATCAATCCAAGTAAAGATGGCGTAATTGATACTAGTAAGGGTGGAAATGTTACCCTGACGTTAAATGAGGTTGTTGAAGGCTTTGATGGAAATGAAGTCTATGTGATGTTCTCTGGCCCGAAGGATTATCTCTTTACTTCGGAAGCTGATAATACGGATCGAATCTTTGTGAATAATCAAGATTCTGATAAGAATGCCAATAGTGCTCTTAGTTCGTTCTCTCAAAATGGTGTTGTTGATGAACAATCTACTAAGTTTACTCATGGTGAACTTAAGGGTGAGATTGTTGCCAATCACTTTGAATTCGGCGAGTACAATCTTGGCTCTGGTGTAGATAATGTCAATATTGACAAGACTCATTATCGTAATGACGGTTTCCAGACCTTTACTGTTGTGAATACGGGCAAGGGCGACGATACTATTAATGTCGACAGCTATAAGAATGAAACTGATGGTCTGCTTGTCGTTAATGCCGAAGAAGGAAATGACCACGTTTATGCTCCGAATCCTGAATTGAATTTGGGCGAGGATGCTATAAATAAGGATGGCATGGTTGTCATTGGTGGTGACGGCGAAGATGTTATTAATGTTGGTCGTGGCGTGATTGCATTCGGCGATAAGGGTAATATCCAGTATAAGAATGCTAAGGGTGAAGTCGTTACGAATTTGGGTTATGAAGAAGTTGATGAAGATAACGTAAAGACTGGCAAACTTATTCGTACCAAAATATCCAAGGATCCAAAAACAAAGGAACTTCAAAAGCAGACTGATGGCATTGTCCGTGGTGCAACCTCTATTAAATCTGTAATGGATGAGGAAGGTGCTCATGACGAAATCACTGCAGGCGGAACAAACAGTATTGTCATTGGCGGTGCTGATGAGGATACTATTTCTGTTGGCGGTGATAACAATGTTGTCCTTGGTGATAACGGCGAAATTGTTTATATTACAAATGAAAGCTTGACCGCTAAGTGGAATGATTCGGAAAAGCCTTCTGTTAAGCTGAAACATGTCAAGACTACGAGTGACGATGTTGGTGCTGAGGATACAATCACTATCTCGGGTAATAGCAATGTTGCCATGGGTGGTGCCGCCAATGATACTATAACCATTGGTTCAGAGGATGAAAAGGATCCTGATGCAACAGAACAATCTGTTTCTGAAGAAAATTCCACTGGAAACGCAAACGTTGTTCTTGGCGATGGTGGTGTCTATGAATATGATAAACCAACCAATACAGTAACGGTTCATACATCAAGAGAAGAAAAAAATGGTCAGGTTGTCATTTATGGTGACAAGGATGAAATTAAAATCTATGGCGGTCACAATACCGTAATGGGTGGTGCTGCTGGAGATGACATTGACATCTATGGTGCTGACAATATTGTTCTTGGTGACGGCGGTATTGCTGTTCGCGATGATAACAAGAATGTTGCTGAATCTATCAAGTCTGTGCAGACAACGGATGATTCTGAAGGAGGTGTAGATAACATCAATGTTTGGGGCGGTGATAATACCGTCATGGGCGGCGCAGAAGGTGATAAAATCAATATTGGTGGAAATCTAGAGAAGGAAGGTGAAGAAGACAAGTCTATTGTACTCAGCAACAATAACGTTGTCCTTGGTGATGGCGGTAAGTATGAACGACAAAGCTCCAATTCGAAGAAGATTGAGACAACGCATGATAGTATTGGCGGTGTAGATACCATTAATATCTATGGTGGCTATAATACTGTTATGGGTGGTGCTGTTGGTGATACGATTAACATCGGTATTGCTGGTCAGCCGAATAGTGGAACCAATAACATTATTCTTGGCGATGGTGGCCAATATATTGATAAGCCTACAGAAACGACTGTCCAGACGACGAGCGATGCTACTGGCGGTGTTGATACAATCCATGTCTATGGTGGTAGCAATGTTGTCATGGGCGGTGCTGAAGGCGATGAAATATTTATCGGTACTTCGGAAAGCGTGAAGAGCGATAACAACGTAGTTCTTGGTGATGGTGGTAAGTACAATCTCAAGAAGGATGTTTCTCTCGAAATCCGCACTACCAGTAATGAAGTTGGTGGTACAGATACCATTGAAATCCATGGCGGTAAAAATACTGTTATGGGAGGCTTCAAGAATGATGATATTGATATCTTCGGTAACGATAACGTTGTTCTCGGTGATGGCGGTATAGCTAATTACGATAAGCACCCTGAAGTTGTTAAGGATAATACCAGTGTTAATGCTGGTCTTACCAAGGTCGAAACAACTGCTGATAAAATTGTAGTTGAATACGCTGATCCTGATAAGCCGAATGATGAAGGTAAGCGCCTGAACGATGATATCGATATTTATGGTGACAAAAATATCGTTATGGGTGGTGTCGATGGAGATCGTATTGATATTGATGGTGCAGACAACGTTGTCGTTGGTGATGCCGGTGTCTATACGGTTCGTGAAAATTGCTTGACGGTCGAAACGAAGAGTGAACCGTTTGGTGGCCATGACATCATCACTACGGGTGACGGCAAGAATACGATTCTTGGTGGTACAGATGTTGACGAAATCACTACTGGAAACGGTAATGACATTATCGTTGGTGACGGTGGCTTGGTTATCATGGACAATGACCATAACCCGCTCATTGTGACGAACTCCGGCAAGAATGTTGCCGAAGAAAATGAGGAAACAAAGTCTGCTGGTGGTGATATCATCATAACAGCTGGTGGTGATAACGTTATCTTCGGTGGTCTTGGTGAAGACAAGATTACGTCTGGTAACGGTGAAGATGTCGTGTTTGGCGATAACGGCTATGCGACATTCCGTGGAAATGCTGGCTTGGCAAATGATTTGCACGAAAAGTTCACTGATCTTAAGGATGTGTTTACGTTCGAAAATGCTCCTGAAGTTCGTGATTCTGCTACGCTTAGCTTCAATTTCCAGGGCCCTGCCCAATGGGGTATTGGCGCTAACGAACAGGCTGGCGTGCTAACTGAAAGTGAAAATCATCGTGTTGGCAATTGGAATAATATTAAGACTCCGTCTGGCCAAGAAGCTGGTACATACGGCAATGATGACAAGGAATTGGTCTACTTTGACGATGGTTCGCGTGCAAGTGCCGTGAGCGTGACTTATGGTGCCTCTGAATCTCACCGCGTTAAGACATCTGATGGAGTCAATATCCGCTTGCATGGCTATGACCAGTCTCAGTTTGTGACTAGCTCGAATCCGGGTGATGTAAACTTGATGAAGAGCGGTCTTGAAATCAGCGGCAATAACGCTCGCAATACGCTCTTGACGCAGATTGATGGTCTTGACCAGTATTTCACAGAATACGATGTGATTGTCTATTTGGATATGGTCCGTGAAAACTCCATGCCCGAACATAGTGTTCGTATGGTTACGTTGTTCATCGATACTTTTGATGAAGATGGTAACTGGGTGAGCAAGGAATTTGACCGCTTCTATGTCAACGATCCAGATAATAATACGTTTAATGGTTCTTGGACTGTTGCAACGGGTAAGTCTGTAGAGACTGCGATTGTTTCTAACTGTGTTATCTTCAAGTCGTTTACTGATGCTAATGGTGTTGTTCATACTTTGAGTGGTGACCGTTTCCATGTCGAAATTACGGACCCGCTGAATGGTACGAATGGTAAGGATCGTGCAGGTATTGCAGGTATCCAAGTTTGTGGTAAACTCCACAAGCAAGATGTCGCAGCCTCTACGGATATCGATTATGGTAGCAAGGACACGATAAAAACAAGTGGCGGTGACGATATTGTTGTTGGCGGTACTGGTAGCGATGAGATTACGACTTATGGCGACGAGTACTACGGAATTGACGATTTCGATGTCGTGTTTGGCGATAATGCCAAGATTTTGCTCACTGACCGTGATAGTAAGGATTCTACGGCTTCGACGCTGACGCATGCGGAATCGATTGCTGCAACGAACTATACTGCAAATTACGACGATATTATCAATACTGGTGACGGTAACGATGTTGTCGTTGGCGGTATTGGTCATGATGATATAAATGCTGGAGCAAAAGAAAAGGCTCAGACGACGATTGATGGCGTTACGGTTACTTCGTTCAACTTTGTAAGAGAATCTACGAATCAGTCGATGCTCCTCGAAGAGGGCGAATCTGCTGGTGTTGTTGTCGATAATCACTGGAAGAATGTGTATCTGCGCAATCATGAAATGCGTGACCGAGCCAATGGTAACGAAACGGCTCCTGACAAAAATGATATTACATTCGACTACACTTCCATAGCTCAATGGGGTAACAACAATCCGAACGAACAGGAAGATCCTGCAATGGATGCTGATACCGGCAACAACAAGATGATGAAGACTCTTGTGATGGGCCAAAAGCTTGAAACGCTGTCGCTGTCGTTGCATAACTTGCCGGGTTCTGAAAGCAGCCCCTGCGATGTGTATGTCTATGTGGGTGGTAAGCTTGAACATGGTGATGCTTATGATTACGTCTTTGAAATCACCGGCTCCGATAATAAGAAGTTCTATTTGAACGATTGGGCGGGCAATAGCTTTGAAGGCGATTTCAAGGAAATCACATGCACGAGCTATACTCCGGACATGCTTGTTTCTGGTGTAACGCCGAGTGTTTCAATGATTGGCAACTACGTGGTATTCCGTGGAATCAAGACTGCTGAATATACGGTACAAATTCATTGCGTACAAACTGGAGTCGGCAATCAGCAACCCAATGACATCCCGGTGTTTACGGGTGTGCAGGTTGTTTCTGGTGCAAAACGTACAGGCGATATCGCAGTTGGTGGCGATCATGACAAGGACCTTGTCTTTGGTGATGATGCCATGCTTGATTTCGATCTCGATATTCCTTTTGCGGGTAATGAAAATCTATCGGATTACAGGAACCGTGTGATTTCTGCAACATCGGTGAGTGTATCCGCTGATGCAGCAAAGAATGTCCGTACAGATGATGAAATTCATACAGGAATAGACCGCGATGTTGTCGTTGGTGGTGATGGTGCTGATATCATCAGGACTGGCGCTGGCGATGATGTAATCTTGGGTGATAATGCTTCGCTCAAGCTCGAAAATAATAACCCGATTGGCGTGTTCCGCCCGGATGTGGAAATTGTTCTTGAGGATAACCAGTATTTCCAGGGAACGAACGAAGCATATCTCGATAATGATGGTGTGCAGGTTCAGACCATGGAACAGAAGTACTATCAGGGTAACCTCGCCGGTATTGCTTTGCAGAATACACAAAATGGGCGCCGTGATGATATTGATGGTGAATCTGGTAAGGACCTTGTATTTGAAGGCGAAACAAGTGATGCACCGCTTTATGTAAAGCCGGAAAATACAGAAACTCAAAACCAGAGCACGAACAATAACGAAAATCAAACCAATAGTGGTAACGAAACTACTAATGGCAACGAAACCACTAACGGTAACGAAAACCAGACGAATAATGAGGAACAAAACCAGAATAACAATAACGAGAATACTTCTTCGGAAGAGATTGTTCTGGAATTCTCTCAGACTTCTCAGGTATTCTTGTTGGCCGCTGGTGAAACAGTCAAGTTTGTCTGCTCGGATATTCCGCAAGGCAATCCTGATTGGGTTCCGAACATTGTTGTTTTCGGAAACAATGCTGATGGAAACGGTATCCCGGAAATCGACTGGGCTTGGGATGGCGCTGTAAGGTGCCATACCGATGCTTGCTATAGTTTAAGAGTGGATCTTCCGGATCATCCGAATGGCCCCAATGGCACGTATGAAATATATCTGACGGCTAAGACGACGGGTATGTTGCATCTTTACTTGGGTGTAGGGTAATGATTCTCGACCATCAGCGAAAAATTTTTCATGAATCGTGGTACCGGCTTGCGGAGAGCAAAATAACTCTCCGTTCAAGCGTGCATGTTCACCGACAGGTTTATCGTGGCATTCTGTGGTACGTTCTTTACGAGCCGTTCACCAATCAGTATTACCGTTTGCCTCAAGGGGCGTACGAATTCATTTCTAAACTGAGTTCGCATAAAACGGTGGGCGAGGTTTGGAACGAACTTTTGAATAGCGGTGCCGAGAGCGTGCCTAGCCAGGGCGAAGTCATCGAAATGCTTTCGCAGCTGTACCAGTCGAACATGCTTTTGTACGAAGGCGTGGACGATGGTACGATGTTGTTTGACCGTAACAAGAAGAATGTCCAGAAGAAGGTGAAAGCCACGCTTTTGAACATCTTCTTTTTGAAGGTTCCTGTTTTCGATCCTGAATTCCTTTTGCGTAAGCTAAAGTGGCTCATCAACATTTTGCTGAGCGTGCCGTTCTTTTTTGTTTGGCTTGCGACAATTGTAGTTGCTGCAAAATACGGCATTGAAAATTTCGATACGCTAAAGGACCAAACGCACGGTTTCCTATCGCCGTCAAATATCGGCTGGGTCTATGTCTGTACTGTGGTGGTCAAACTCCTCCACGAATTTGGACATAGTGCGGTTGTGAAAAAGTATGGGGGTGAGGTCCACACGGTGGGCATTATGTTCATGCTTTTGGCTCCGCTCCCGTACATGGATGCAACGGCGAGTTGGTCGTTTCGCAAAAAATGGCAACGCATGTTTGTTGGTGCGGGCGGTATGCTTTTTGAGTTCTTTATCGCTGCGGTTGCACTAATTCTGTGGGCAAATCTTGGTGGCGGTATTCTCAAGGCTCTTGCCTATAATGTATTTATCATCTGTTCTGTATCTACGGTTCTTTTCAATATCAACCCGTTGATGCGATTCGATGGTTACTACATCTTGACGGACCTGTTGGATATGCCCAACTTGCAACAGCATTCTGTGATGCACCTGAAGTACCTTCTGGAGCGTTACATCTTCCGCAAGCAAGATGCCGAACGCATTTGTGAAACGTGGAGCGAACGATTTATTTATACGTTCTACGGCTTTTCGAGTGCTATTTACAGGTTCTTCTTGTTTGCGGGACTCGTGATTGCAATTTCGGAACATTATTTGATTTTGTCGTTTATAATGGGAACTCTGCTTTGCCTCACGATGCTATTGATTCCTTTTGGAAAGTTCATCAAGTATATTTTTGCAAGTCCAGCGTTAGCAACAGTACGCAACCGTGCGGTCTTCGCAACATTGCTTTTCGTGTCGGCGTTGATTGGAATTTTGTTCTACTTGCCGGTCCCGGATTCGTTTACGGCTCCTGGGGTTATCGAGGCGACCCGTTACGAAAATAGCACCATCGGTGAAAGTGGCGTAGTCGTTGGCGTGAACCATGTTTCGAATGATTATGTTCATGTGGGTGATACGCTTATGGTTCTGGAAAATCCTGAACTGAGCTACAAAATCGAAGAAAAACAGGCCGAAATCAAGGAAGCTTCGCAGATGTACTATCGTGCGTTGGAACAATCTCCAGAAAACATGCTCCCAATCAAGATTCGCCTGAACGTACTGACACAGGGATTGAACGACTTGCAAGAACGCCAAGGCAAGTTGACGTTGGTGGCGGGTATGGAAGGCGTGCTCAGTACCGAAGATTTGCAGAATTACGTAGGGCGTCATGTAAAGAAGGGCGATTCCATTGGAATTCTTTTAGATACAAATTCGTTTGACTTTGTTGCAGTTGTTAGTCAAGAAGATGTATCCCGCTTGTTCTCGGGGACTGCGCATAAGACGAATGTTCGCTTGAACGGCAATGCCTTTGATGAATTAGCAACGGATAGCCTGCAAATTATACCGACTGCACAAGATAAGCTTCCGTCAAATGCGCTTGGCTGGCATGGTGGTGGCGATATCGAAACGAAGGTAAACGGTAATTCAGAACAGACTGCGGAACCTGTTTATTTGGTGCGTACGCGTCTTAAAGGGTGCGATGGCGATGTGCTCAAGATGCATGGCCGTTCTGGAAAAATCCGTTTTGATCTAGGCACAAAGCCGCTTGCTTTGCAGGGAATCCGCAAGGCACGACAGGCGTTGCAAAAGTATTACAGACTATAGGCCTCTAGAGTTGCTATCATGAACTTGACGGATAATTACAGATTGACATCGCTCAAGCGCATCAAGAAAATCCCGACAGGGCTAGATGCGTTTGTTCTTCGCTTGTCCGGAAAAATCAAGGAACGGCCGACGATTCGCCGTAAATTCTTGAATGCAGCTCGGCGCATAGACGCTCTAGGAAAAAGTTTTGCTGCACTTGAAGTTTCTGAACTGAAAAAGCGACTTGCAGATGTGCGCGAAAAGTTTAAGCGCCCCGTGAAAGACGATGTTTTAGAAAACGCATTTGCCCTTGTGCAAGAATCTGTGTTCCGCGTTTTAGGGTACCGCCCGTATGTGGAACAGATGGCGGGTACGCTTGCACTTTATAACGGTTACATTGCAGAGATGTCTACAGGCGAAGGTAAAACCGTAACGGCGGCGATGTGTGGCGTTGTCCGTGGCTGGAGCGGCCGTCCGTGCCATGTGATTACGGCTAACGATTATTTGGCTTCTCGTGATGCCCAGATTATGAGTGGGCTCTATAACTTCTGTGGTGTTTCTGTCGGTGCGGTGACGGGGGCAATGAAACCTCCCGAGAGGCGTTATGGCTATGCAGCCGATGTGACTTATTCTACGGCAAAAGAGGTCCTTGCGGATTTTTTGCGTGACCGCATTGCAATGGGCAAAAGCCAAAATTTTGCAAAGAGAATTTTGGATAGTTTTACATTGCAGCAACAAGCGACTTCGGATAAGCTTGTACAACGTGGGCTTTATACCGCAATTGTGGATGAGGCAGATAACGTGCTCATTGACGAGGCCGTGACGCCTTTGATTATCTCTCGCGAAAAAGAAAACAAAGGCTTTAACAGAAGTTGCGAAATTGCGTTTGAACTTTCGAAAAGTTTGGTACGCGAAGTCGATTATAAAGTCGATATCAAACTCCGCACGGTGCGTTTTTTGGTCGATATGGATGCTCGTCTTGAAGAGATTCAAGATGAACTTGCCGAAAAGAGCGGAGGCGATGGTGGATTCTGTCGAGCTCCGTTCTTAAAGGATCTTGTGCGACAGGCGTTGATAGCGCAGGAGTTGTTTATTCTTGGCCGTCAGTATGTTATTGAAGATGGTAAAATCGTCATTGTCGATGAATCGACAGGCCGTAAAATGCCGATGCGCTCATGGAATGGCGGATTGCACCAGATGATTGAGCAAAAGGAAGGTCTCAAGCTGAGTGGTCTCAAGGAGACTGAAGCGAGAATGAGCTTTCAGCGGTTCTTTAGGTTGTACAAACATTTTTCGGGAATGACTGGAACGGGGAAGGAAGCCTCGAATGAATTTTGGATGGTTTATGGAACGCCTGTAGTCTGCATTCCAAATCATCGTAAAAATAAACGAAAAATTTATCGGCTCAAGACTTATTCAACGAAAGAAAAAAAACGCAAGGCGATTGTTGATGAAGTTATTCGAGTGCACAAATTGGGTCGTCCGATTTTGATTGGCACAAAGGATATTGACGAAAGCGAAACTTTTGGGATTATGCTTGCAAAGGCGGGACTGCATTGCAAAATTATCAATGCGGTGCGTAGTGATGATGAAGCGAACATCATTGCTGAGGCTGGGAAGGCGGGAGCTATTACCGTTGCTACAAATATGGCTGGGCGAGGGACCGACATCAAGATTCCTGCGGGAGTCCGTAAGCTTGGTGGGCTGCATGTCATTGCAACAGAATGCAATATGTCGTCGCGAATAGACCGCCAGCTATTTGGACGTTCTGCCCGCCAAGGAGACCCAGGTAGCGCAAGCCATTATGCTAGTTTTGAAGATGATGTACTTCGTCGGAATTTGCCGGGAACATTGCAGTCGTTATTCCGCCATGCGGGGCCACTTGCGGCTCTTGCTGTGAAATGGGCGCAACATCGTGCCGGGCACAAGTCTTACCAAAGTCGTGTCGCTGTGCAGCGCACGGATACCTGGCTCGAGGAATCCCTCGGTTTCAGCGGTGGGGATGTGTAAGTTCGCGGGTTACTTTACAAATTTCTTCGAACTTTATATATTTAGAGCACTAAAGCACTGGTATGTGCTCTGGTTTGCTTCGAATAACGCTGCTCGCGTTATTCTCACCCTTCGGGTCTTTCGAACGCTAAGGCGTTCTCAAAGGCTTAAACGCTCCTTAGGGTCGCGTTTAATCGACGGGTCTCAACCAGAGCACCCCCGGTGCAGGCACCGGGGGTGCTCTGGTTTCGACAGGGTTACCGAAGTGTTAGTTGCAAGTCGAGGTCTCAGACGAGGG
>AUXO012090475.1_pt1 | contig 26251 bp, 10 predicted proteins | sample 768731 | NCBI WGS metagenome assembly AUXO01 (sample SAMN02715735, study PRJNA202380) | gut metagenome | biome: sheep rumen | host: Ovis aries | place: New Zealand: Palmerston North | reverse complement strand
TTGTGGGAAGGGTAGGGGGAAAAAGAGGAGAAAAAGAAAGGGGACATGCCATATCGAAAAGGCATGTCCCCTTGGAGTGGATTGTGATCGTGTGTGGCTATACTGCAGCCACCGTTCACGGAATTTATTTCTTTGGTACAGTGAAATACCAGTTCCTCTGATCTTTCAGTTTGGCATAGAGATTTGCGTCATAGCCATCTACACCTGCTACTTTTGATGTGGCCGCCTTTGTGCCACGGTTGGCTATCTTCTTGGCCAGCCATTCTGTGCCATTGAATCCAGATGCGTTTTTGTGTTCAGCTACGCGCACAAGGTCTGTAAAGCGGTTGCCTTCAAATGCAGTTTCCAATGCCAACTCGTCCACGATGATGTTTTCCACCGCATTGATGGAATCTTGCAGCTGTGGAGCAGCAGTGCTTCCTAATTGCAAGTCTAACAGACGGTCATAGTCATAATATGTACGGTCATACTTGCCTGCAATGTTGGTGACAATATTCTTTGAGGAAGTGAGATTGCCCATGCCAACGCCTCTGGCATGAATGCCGTAGGTGTTATTCCAGATGTCTCCGCTGAAGTCGAGCATGCTGTTGAAGGCTTTCAGACGGACAGAGTCTGTGACATAATACATGGCCATCTCATCGTTGTAGTTGAGCTTACCAATGGTATCTTGGTACACAACGTAGTTTGCCTCAATCTCGTCGGCAGACAAGCTGCACTCTACAAAGCCACCTTCTCCATCTTTCTCAAAGAATGCTTTGCTGGTAGGATCTTGATAGATAAAGTTGTTCTCTTCTGTCTTGTGAGTATACATCTGGTAGCCAAATTCATCCTCAAACTTGTCGATGTATTCTTTGCTGATGGTAGGTAAGGTGTACTTGTTGATACCGTCCTTTAAGATGGCAAACGCAAACTCAGGATAGCCTGCACGGTTGATGGCTTCTGCCATGCGGAGCCAGATGAGAGTCTTGCGGTAAGTAGGGATTGTGTAATAGAATGTGGCTCCATGAGCAGCCTTGCTGCAAAGTGGGTAAGCTTCATCTATTCCCTGCGCATTAGCGAAGGTGTATGACTCTACAGAACCGTAATAGCGAGCATCACAATTTTCGACTGGCGTAGTCTCAATTTCACCGCTGGAAGAGTTGATGACACGCATGCGGATGTATGTCTGTTGATTCACCACGTCTTGATATGCATTAGATGGGGCATATTGGCGCTTGTTGGTGCGAGAGACAGAAACGGCACCAGATGACTGATCATCATTCTCTGCATTGCTTTCTGTAGAGGAACTGTCCGTCGTGCGCTGTGAAGAAGATGGCTTATAACCGAAAATCTCTGCCACACGGGTGAGCATCTTTCCATAGCCTGCATTGGCAGAACTTGGAATTGCCGAGATGATTTCATTCGATGTGTTGTTGGTATAAGTGCCAGCCCATCTGCCCCATGCTGTTGGTGTCACAAGTCCAAGTGCCTCAAAATCGCCTTGATCGATGATACCACCGATGCTGCCTAAATAGGCATAGTATTGCTGAGGAAGTGGGGTGGCTTCTCGTTTCAAGTACTCATAATAGTACTGAGCTGCCTTGGTGTAGTCGCTGGTTGTTGCACCACGCAGCAAGTAGAGGTCACCCAAAACGATGCGCACGGGAATCATGATCAATTTGTTGCTGATCTGAACGGCTCCATTGTCTAATGTACCAAAAGCTTCGGAGTTGGAACCTCCATGCTGAGGATAGCGCATGTCAACAAAGTTCTCCAGCCCGTCTGCCAGAATCTTGTCAATTAAGTTGTCCTTATTGACTACGTCGTGTGCATAGTCAAAATTATCAACGACACTTAACTTGTCAATGGGCTTAGTGATATATGGCACCTCTTTGTAATTCTTGACCAATTGGAGGTAGGCCCATGCGCGAATTGTCTTGACCTGTGCATACTCGGGGAGCATGAACTTGATGTTGGACTTCACTTTGTTGGTGTCGGCATAGTGGATATAGAAGTTGCAGTTGTTGATGATATTGTAATAATCACGAATCTGCAGCATCGAGCAAGTGCCGTCTTTAGGGTCGTCAAAGTTTGAGATTGCGTACAATGTGTCGGTTGTGTATTGAGTTGAAGCGACAAGGTCGCCGCGAATCTCTCCAAGGATGACTTGACGCTCAGCCACGTCTTGCATGGCACGCATGATGCCACGGTAAGAATAGAGCGTATCTTGTGCATTTTTGTATGCCTTATCGCCAGTATCAACTGTCATCATGTCCTCGCAGGAGGTTGACACAGCACCTGTGGCAATGACTGCAGCGAAGGCGATGGTTTTCAATATATTCTTCATGATTCTATCGTATTACAAGTTGATTTTTACACCGAGATTAAAGCTTCTGTTGCTTGGGAGCATGCCAGTGTCAATGCCTTGATAAAGCACACCGTTACCACATGAGAACTCCGGATCTTTACCTGTGTATTTGGTCAAAGTAACCAAATTATTGGCTTCTCCCCAAATGGTGACGCCCTGGATCCAAGAAGTGTTGATAGGCCATTCGTATGAAAGGCGGACTTTCTTTAGCTTGAGGTAGGAGCCATCTTCAATCCAACGGTCAGAGAAACGTTCGTTGTTCACCCATTCTTCAGACTCTGTAGACATGGCGCGGGGCAGGAGGGCACGGTCGCCTTCTGATGTCCAGCGGTTAACGGCTGCTCTTGTCTGATTGTAGAAGGTGTTGAGTGACTCTAGTCTAGAACGCTGATAGTTGTAGATGTCGTTGCCAACAGAATACTTGAAGTTGATGTCAAGGCTCCAGCGCTTATACGAAAGGTTGGTATAAATCGTACCGTAGATGTCAGGGTTGGGATTGCCAATCACGGTCTTGTCATGGTTATCAATCACACCGTCATTGTTCATGTCCACAAAGTGCATGTCACCGGCAGAGAAGTTGCGGTAAGGTGTCTCCTTGATACCGGTTGGATACTTCAAATAGCCGTCCTCTGTCTTTGTCGTAGCTTGGCTTGCTGCTGCATCGGTGGAGAAAACGCCTGCAGTCTTGTAACCGTAGAATACACCAACAGACTTGCCGACAGCCGAGAGAATTTCAGCGCCATAGATGGTTTGTGTATAGTCGTCCTCTGGAAGAGAAGTCAACTTGTTTTTATAATGTCCCATGGTGGCACCGAGTTGCCATTTGAAGTTCTTAGTATTGGCCACGATAACGTTCAATTTGACATCAACACCGATGTTGCGGAGTGAACCATCATTGCATAGATATCCGTTCAATCCAGAAAGATAACCAATACTCTTCTGAGTAATCAAATTGTCTGTGTTGGATACGTAGAAGTCTGCACCAGCCTGGATACGGTTCTGAAGGAATGAACCACTGAGCCCAAGGTTCCATCGGCGTGTTGTCTCCCATTGGATGGATGGATTCTCAATGTTAGCCAATTGCAAGGCTGTCGCAGTTCTTAAGTATGTGTATGACTTGAAGTAGGTGCGAGCAGCGGAGTAGTCGAAGTTGTCATTTCCTGACTCGTCATAGCCTGCTGTGAATTTCAGATAGTTGATGAATGGCAGTTGGCGCATCCATTTTTCATTGCTTATGACCCAACCGGCTTGAAGGCTAGGGAAGATGCCCCATCTTACACCAAAGAGCTTGATGCCCTCTTGAGCTTCGGAACCGAAGCGAGAAGATGTCTCTGCAGACAATGTTCCTTCAAGGAAGTAGGTGTTTTTGATTGACCAACGTCCGAAAAGATAGTACGCCAAATTGTTCCAGCCATCTTGATTGCCTTCTACATCGCGGTAGGTAGCAGTCATGTTAGGCATTTTGTCATTACCAGGATTGTAAGAGCGCATGTATGAATCAGAGAAACGGTTACTGGTGAAACGAATGCCACCGAATGCCATCACATCATGCATCCCATAGTTGGCAGACCAATGGGCTCTTAAATCTTCGTGAATAGCTGTCTCTTTAGAGAACAGAGATTTTACCATGGATGTCACTGTTCCATAGCCTTCGTATTCAAAATATGGACTGCCCGCATTGGGAAGGAAGTACTTCTCGTTGGAACGGTTCAGCTGATAGGCAAAGCGATTCGTCAGATACCAATGCTTGTTGATTTCCAATTTGGGCATGATGTTCAAATTGAACTGAGTTACTTCCTGGCGGTTTTTATTGTCACCTTCACCATTCTTAAGAATCCAGTAAGGGTTGGCAAGAGCAGTGTTGGTGCCATAAAGAGATGCAAAGTTGAACGGATAATTCTCGTCGTCAACATATTTCCCGGCATAGGTACTAGACAGGTGCAATTTGCTGTCGTCACCTGCATAATAGCCATATTTGGAAAGGAATGGGGCTTGAATAAGACCCAACACGTTGGGGGCGGCAATGGTCTGAGTAGCATAAGATTCAGCCCATCCGTTATCACGGAGGTTATATGCCATTTTTGAATAAGAGAGGTCAAGTTGCGTAGAAAGGTTCTTGATTAGTTTGATGTCTGTGTTGAAGCGAATGTTCAGACGATCAAAATCATTCTTTTTAGCTGTTGACTCAGAGTTCGTGTAGCCTAATGCAAGACTGTACATGGCAACGTCGTCACCACCCTGTACATTGATTTTGTAGTTTTGGGTAGTTGCTGTGTGGTAGAGGCTATTTGACCAGTTCGTCTCATTATGGAACATAGGGTACCAATAGTAGGACGGGTTGCTGTTCAGGAACGGAATGGATGCATTCGAAGTGGTGTGCTCTGAACCATATTTTGTAGTACCCATCAAATCACTGAGGTAATTGCGATATTGCCCTGCGTTCAACATCGGTGTGAGTGAAGGCTTTAGTTCAAAGCCAATATTGGCGCTGACATTAATTTTTGTCGCCATTGAGTGACCACGTCTGGTGTTGATAAGTACAACACCATTACCTCCGCGGGCACCGTAAAGAGCTGTCGCATTCTTTAACACCTCAATTGACTCAATGTCTTCTGGATCGATGCCTGCTAAGATGTTGTTGAAGAATCCTTCGTGTATGCTCGTGCGGTCTAACTGCGGATCAATCATCATGCCATCGAGAATGATGAGTGGTTGGGCATTGATGTTGAGCGAATTGATACCACGAATGAACATCGCTATGCCTTGACCTCGTAAGCCTGAACGGTTGATGGTGTGTATATCACCAGACAAGAGATGGTCAATCTCTTCGTCTGCAATGATTGCAGATGTTGTCTCAACAAGTGCTTTGCTAGTTGCCGTAATATTCGTGGTGGGATCATATGTCTTATTAAAGACGCTGCTGTACAGACCAACAGATGGGGCAGTGGTGCCGTCAAAACCTGTTTGAACGTCATTGTAGCCAAGGACTGTGATATATAGTGAATTGACAAATGTAGGTACTTTGAACGTGTACTTACCATCCTCGCCAGTCATGACTGCGTAGCGATCAAAGCCGTATGCCTGTACTCTTGCTCCATCAATGGGTTGTTTGGTAGCGGCATCATAAACATAGCCGCTAACCTCTTTCATCTCGTATTGGGGTGCCTGGGTCGTAGCTCGGACGGGTTTGGCGGGGGCTTCTGTTTCTTCTTGGGCACAAAGGGTCGCTACTCCTGATAGCATCATGAGTCCGAGACCAAGGCGAAGCATGCCTATATGCATATTCTGATTTTTCATTTTCTTTTTATTTAAATAAGCTTTTGGAAGCATTGCTCCATGCGCTTATGAGTTCTACCATTCTTTAGCTTTCAGGATGATTGCGTTAATCCAGAGTTCACGACAATATTCCTTTTCAGTTGATTTGGGTTTGCTCTCAATTTCGATGACAGGATAGGCATCGTTTCCAAGTCCATAATAACTGATGGGGAACTCAAAGTCTTTCGCAACGCAGATGGTATCTGTGAAATCAACATCTCCATTGTCATTGAAGTGGACACTACGATTGACAAAGTTATTTGTGTTGTACAGTTTTTCACCTTTTGCGTCAACAGCATCTTCATTTGGATTCTTGAGCCTTTGGTTCTTTTCCCGTTTCTTGTCCGTATCGTAAGTAATGGAAACTGTGAACTTATTGGGTTTCTCCAAATCGGTGTTGTAGTTGAAGACTATATAGATGTCGTATTTGCAAGACAAAACATTTGTTAGCTTGAAGTCTATTTTGGGGTTGCTGGAAGAAGATTTGTTCACAGCTTTGTAGATGCTGTACTTAAAGGTCGAATCGGTCTGAATATCTTCTCCATCAATCGTAACGACTGGGTCTATATATGTATGTGTGCTGTAGCCAGAACGACTCGTGTTGATGGTTTTCGTGTCTGCATAATCCAACTGGAGCTGGTCGAGAGTAGGAGCATAGATGCTGTAGGGGTACGGGTACTGATCTACAACATATACGCTGCCATTACTGAGGGTAATAGGGTCGGCATTGCCGAACATGTCTGCATAACTGCCAATTTCTATTACGCTGAGAGGATTGCCTGCATTAAGCGTACCTTTCTTTTTGAATTTTCGGCCTGCTGTTGAATAGAGTGAGTCACCCTTTTCATCCAACTTGTTGATGTCATCCAGTGTGGAAATGGGGGAACGCTTGTATTGCCAATTTGCGTTGAATGCAAGGTTGCGGCAAATGACATCCTTCGAATAGAAATTCATGATGGAATCCAGCTCCTCATCTGTGAAGACCTTTTCCTTAGAGTAGGTCGCATCGCCACCAGTCTCAGTTGTGGTGTGGAAATCCTGTTTATATGATTTCTTCATTTTGAAGTATTGCTGCGTCTTCTCTAAGATGGCATTCCATGCCGTATTAGTTGGAAGAATCATCACGTAGTTAGAGTCTTCTCGCTCCAGAAATGCACCGATGTAATAGTTCGAATAGTCATTTGAAGTGCTTGTGACTGAATCAACCCATGTGATTTTTCCATCAATAGTGGGACCTTGTGTTGAGGCTAACTCGTTAAATTCTGTCTTTTGGAATTTCTTGATGAACTCATTAATGCCGCTCAAGTCCTCACGTGTGCCCATATATTCATAGAGATTAGGCAAATATTTTGTGGGTTTAGCCAAAATGTGAAGCGCACCATTGGATACTCTTATGTTGGACTCGGTCATTGCTATGCCCTGGAATGTATTCTCATCAAAGTCCAGCCAAGCAGATTTGCTGTTAAGGAGATTCACTTTTACAGAACCGTTTCCAATAGCAGAGCGGCTATAGCGAGTCATGTTGTTGCGAATCAATTCTCTCTCAACTTTGTAAATGCTGTCTCTGATGCCAGACTCGATCAACCCCTTATAATAGTTGTAGTCGAACGAATCATTAACGGGAGCCCAAACTGTGAAAGTTTGGGTGTTATTTAGCAGATCGGCATAGGTTTCTGGGGTCGCTTTCTGCTCGTTCTTTGAGTAATAGACACTCTGCAAGATGTCGGCAAAATTGCTGAGCCGCTCGTCGCTTTGGATGGTTTTCCAAATCGTTTGTTTGCCTGCCGTATCAGACGTGATGTCAAAATGATCGTCGGAACAGGCACTGATGCCTGCAGCTAACGCTACAATCATCAATGAACCTGTAAACCATTTTATATTATTAAGTTTCATATGTCTTTGATATTATTGATTACCAAATGTCTTCGTTCCTTTCTCCATTAAATACGGATTTGGGAACCATCTCAATAAAGTCGTAGAAGAACTCTTTGCGGTTATTGTTCAACACTGACTTGAAACGAATCCAATAAGTTTGACCAGCCTCAAAATCGCCTGTGTAAATAATCTTACGGACATTATTGGCGTTGTCGCGTGCTGTTAAATGCGGGCAACCACCACTAAAGTTCTCTTGGTTCTTGGTTGCGGTGATATATTTAGGTCCCTTCATGAAGCCAAGATTTCTCATTGTCTTCTGATTTTCATAGAGACTGGTGGAGTCGGTGCCTGCAGGGTGAATTTCCTTTTCTTCAACCCAACCGGTCAAGTCTCGGCCTGTACCCGTAGAACGCAGGTCGAGTGGAGTGCCAATCGCTGGCAAATGTCTAGGATCTTCTCCCAAATACACTTGTACCATGCCGCGGTTATCGCTAACCCATACACCAAAACGTACCTCGTATGTGCCAGAACGAGGAACAGGAGGCAATTTCATTGTGAAATCGACAGGACCGCGTATGTTGAACTCGTCAATTTGGTAGTCTAGCCATGAGCCACCGTGCTCGTAACGCGTGTTGGGCATGTATTCGAACTCGGTTTCGTAGGTCATGTCAAAGATGTTGTCAAAATAGTCTGTAGGGAAGAACCACGAGTCCTCACGGTTCTGGCGCATGTTGTTGGTCATCATCTCTGGGAGAAGTGCTGTGACATCGTAACGTTGGCGTTCGTTCAGCACATTTGTAGCCACTTCTTCATTCCAAATGAGAATATCCTCAATAGGCCAGTATATACCGTTTTTACAGTCGTTGTCTTCGACGTTAGTCTCGATTCTGATTCCTGGTATCTTCTCTGATAAGGCCTTGTTCTCGTTATATGTTCTTGGGTTGTAGATGGATTTGCGGTTGATACGTAACTCGCCACCACGGATGCCTGTGACTTTGAGAGAACGGCGTTGTACTCCCATTGTCTCCCAATATTCCCAAACGTTTACAGTAAAACGTTTGTTGTTGTTCTGCAAATCACTAGCATCACGGCCATATTCATTTGCGGATATGACGAGTTGCGTTTTTACCAGCTTCTCAGGAAGGATGTGATAAGCGACAAATTGGTTCAGCCAGTTCCTGTCATCATTGAAGTCATTGTCTGTCCATGTGGTTTTATGACTACCATTGGTGTCATCGTCATAGTAGTTATGTTTTTGTACATAACTCTTCAACGCCTCAATAAATTCAGTTTCAGTTGCTCCTTCACTAAGGGAGAGTTTCTCTCTCAAAACATCATCTGTCTCCACAAAGATGGTGTAGCCATATTCACGTTGTTTGGGGAACTTTCCTGTGTAGTCAGAGTAGCGGCATGTCACTTTTTCTCCGAGTTTGTCATAGTACTTCTCCTCCCATTCCGTGTCTTTCCATTTGTTTACTTTCTTATCCCAACCAGTTTTTTCCAAAAGCCGGCCAAACATCTGTGTGTTTTCTGTTGCCATAATCATCTCTGCAATACTAGATTTTGAAGGAGAAATGACGTGGTCAATAGTGTGGATATAGCCATTTTCCACTTCAATGTCACCATTGATGACTTTGGAGTAAGCATTAATGTACAACAACGTGTTGTCCTCAACATCGTTGGCGTAGCGCGGTGTAATGTAGCGGTTGTTCATGTTGGTTACCCCCAGTGGCTCATTTGCTACAAAATCAGTGGTCATGAATGCCGTGCTATTTCCATTGTCGATGATGGAGTTGAACACGATGTATTCTGCTACAGAATCCGGAATCTCATTGATGTCGGTTGTTTCCACTTCACCAACAGCCAGCAAAGAGTCAAGATATGCTTTGATGGCTCCATCAGTAGGTGCAAAACAAGTGTAGTTGCCACGGGCATCCAATAACTCTTTCATCGTAGATGTAGAGTGCTTGCTTAGATGTATTTTTTTCAGCAGAGATAGATAGTTGCTGAACGAGTCCGTGTGATGTTCAAAGTAGTCGGTCATCATTTCGCCCGTGAAAGTGTAGAGGTCACGATCATCGATATCCTCTTTGCACGAATACATGGCCATGGTAGCAAGAGCACATGCCATGAGTGGTGCCCCGCAATATTGTTTTATGTAATTCAACATACTCATAATTCAAACAATTATAAATCTTCGGTTCTTGAAGAAGTCTCATTGACTGACCATACACCATTCTGGTAAAGCCAACTGTTATTCTTAATCTCGGTGTTATAAACAGGTGAGAAGAGCGCCTGTATATGGGCTAATTTCACCTTGATGGAGTTCATGTCATCAGTTTTCTTCTTGCTGTAAATCTTAAGCATTTCAGAAGTTCCACCTCTTCTCAACGCATAGCGTACAAGATCAAACCATCGTTTGCCTTCTCCATAGAATTCGCGTTGACGTTCATCCAAAACAAGGCGTTCCAAAGTCTCTTTTGTGTTGAAATATTCAGGTTTCAACGAGTCATTTCTCGCACTTGTATTATGTTGCTTGTCATAAGCGTATGGATTAGAACGCTTGAATACATCACGCACATAATGGAAGCCTTCTGCCAATTTCTCCGTATCTGGATTATTTTCATCACCATATAATTGTGATATTGCTTCAGCCTTCATCAGGAAGATATCGGACATGCGGTAAAAAATCCAGTTCGCATTATTGGTAGACCGTGCAACTTGATTGATTGTGCTAGTAGTAAGGCTCTTGTCTTTATTGGATGTTAAGTATTCATCTTTGGCAAGAGGACCTCTTTGAGTAATTGTCGAATAGACATATTTTGCGATATTGAAACTCTCTTGAGTACTTGTGAAAATAAAAGAGTTCCAGCGTCTGTAGTCTGTTTTCGAGAATACATAATCTGATTCTATATTGGGATTGTCACTAGCATCATTGAAGAGACTAATGCTTCCCGTAAATAGACCTGCTTTCCCTTCTTTGTTGGAGAAAAGACTGCTTATCATAGTGTTCTCGCACGATACGCCATCTATTTGTAGCTCAAAGATAGACTCTGTAGAATTTCCGCGTCCGAAAATTTGAGTATATGCAGATGAACTCAAGTTGTTTCCGGTCTTTTTGCTAACATTTGCAACCAACAAGTCCTCTTCTGACAATGTTGTTAGATCTTCCATGGGGTCTTCTTCTAATGTACGTTCCACTAGATCAGACATTTCGATGGAAAGAATCTTGTCGCAGTAGTTAATACAAGCTAGATAGTCATCTTCTGCTGTAGTTGTGTATATTTCTTCGCGATTGAGATTGTTTATTTCAGTCTTGGAACCATTCGTTTTTAGATCTTTGAATTCACCATTATAGTTTTTGGCGAGTGTAATCTTTGTGAAAGGATGGTTATTGCCTGTTTTGTAAGAAGCACGCCACAAATAAGTATCTGCCAATAATGCATAAATGGCTTGGCGCGTAATACGTCCCTTGTTTTGAGTCGTTGTGCCATAGTCAATAGTAGCATCTTGCATCACAGATTCGAGGTCGTCAATAATGTTGTTAAGTACTGTCAATTGTGTTGACTGTGCTTGACGGAGCTCTTGTGAATCGTTGTTATAGTCTGTGGTTACATATGGCACTTCGCCAAAAGTGCGTACCAGATAGAAGTGGCATAATGAGCGTAGAGCTATGATTTCTGCTCTAATAGGCTTCCATTGGGCTTCTGAAAAGCTTTGATCTTTTTGAACAATCTCTGGGCCATGTGCCAACACCTTGTTGCAATAGTTGATGGCATTATAGAATGGAGTCCAGTTGAATTGACTATATGTTGGAAGAAGATTAGCCTTAATGATATTAGCATCTGCGTCAGAACTGTTGGTAGAACGCTCAAAGTTGTCAGAACGCTCTTCGCCCCAGCTGATGTACTTTGTTAACATATCATTCTCAGCCATACGCCTATAACATGCCATAACCGCATTGTCTAAGTCGTTTTTATCCTCCCAAAACTCTTCCTCTACAATTCGGTCTGTTGGTGTGATAGTCAAGAAATCCTCACAAGATGAGAATCCTAAACCAGCACCGACCGCAACTAATCCGCAGAGGGCTATATTTTTGATGATATTATTCATGTGTCGTTGATTTTAGAATCCAAGATTTACACTAAGCGTCACAGATTTAGCACGTGGAGTTTTGCTATTGTCAGTACACATGCTATATTGGCCGTATGATACCTCAGGGTCAATACCCGTATATTTCGTTAGTACGAAAAGGTTATTGGCTGAGGCACTGATGCGCAGCGACTGAAGTCCTAAATCCTTGCATACTTTATTAGGAAGTGAATAGCCTAACTGCATGTATTGTAAGCGAAGGAAATCGCCTTTCTCAATATAGCGATCGCTTGGCAGTGAATTATAGGAAGGACCAATTTTCTCGTTCATTGCGCGAGGAATTTCGGTGATGTCTCCGTTCTTGCGCCAACGCCATGCTACTGCTTGTGACTGGTTTTTATTTGTAAGCATTGATTCATTCAATAGGCGCGCGACATTGGCAATCTTGTTACCCATGCGGTAGTTGAATGAAAGTTTGAGTGTCCATTGCCCGTAATTGAAGTTGAGGCCAAATCCACCTGTTATGGTTGGTAGAGAATTACCTAGGTAAACAATGTCTAGTTCATTAATTTGACCGTCATGGTTGATGTCTTCGTAGATGACGTCACCACCTTTGAACTCGTAGTTCTGTCCACCATAATCGAAGTACATGTGCAATGGGTTGCCTTTAGAATCATAGATGATGCTGCCTGCGGCATCACGTACGATTGGCGTAGTAGCATTTTCACCGCGTTCTGCTGCAGCCGCTGCAGTCTTTTCACCATAGGTGTCTCGTGAAAGTTGTGTGTAGCCACTATGCTCATAGTCGTAACGATAAATGCCTTTATAACGGAAACCATAGAAAGAACCAAGTGCGTTGTTTACTTGGATGCGTTTCAGATAATTATCTCCCGCATTTGCATTCTTGTAGGTGAAATCCTTGTTGATGTTGGCAAGAACCGTTGGGTCCATATCTGTGATAGTCTGGAAGTTCTGTGCAAAGTTGAGGTTTGCAGACATTGAGAACTTGCCTTTCTTGAGAAATTTTCCTGTATTGATGTACAGTTCCCATCCGTGATTACGCATTCCACCGTCATTCTTGTATGCAAGAGTATTATAGCCCGAAGTGCTAGAAATGCCAAAGTTGCCCATCAGTACATTGTCCGTTTGTCTGTTATAGTAGTTAAAATCGAACTGCAACAGGTCATCGAACAGATTCAGGTTTGCACCGATGTTCCATGATGTAGTAGTCTCCCACTTGAGGTCTGTCAGTCGGAGAGACTCTGGTGCAATGGCTTCACCAATGGTGCCATATGAGCCTGTGGTCTTGTACTTGTTATACATCAAATATTCAGATGCAGGAGGGTTACCATTCTTACCCCAAGATGAGCGGAATGACAGCATGGATACAATGTGTCCAATGTGTAAACGTTCGAAGAATGGTTCCTGGTTAATATTCCATCGTGCAGAGATGCCAGGGAAATTGCCCCATTTCCGACCTGAACCGAATCGTGTGGAACCGTCTCTACGCAAGGTCGCGTCAAAGGAGTAACGACCATCGAAAAATGCGATATGTGCACTTGCCAACATCGCCGCACTGCGCCATTGGCTAGTTCCGGAATTTGCGCCAGTCAAATAGGCGGATGCGATAGATGACGTGATGCCCGTAGGAACACCGCTATGCTTGATGCTTTGGGATGTTCCATTACCGGTTGTGAATTCAAACTGTCCCATTACACTGGCTGTTATCACATCTGTATTGAAGTGTGGAATGAAAACCAGTTTTTCACGATTTGTAAAGGCCAATGATTTATACTCATTGTTCGATGTGGTATTGACACCACTTGACCAAGAATTTGTCGTTAAAGAAGATGGATAGTAAGTGTTCTCGGACTGATTATAGATGTCCATATATACTTCTGCATTCAGGTCTAACTGATGTCCCTCATCATCCTTTGACAATAGTTTGTAGCGGAGATTGAACTGTGGTATGATACGATAAGTCGATTGGTTGTTGAAAGCTTGATTAGCTATTGCAACAGGGTTCCCAATTGCTTTCATATCGCTGAGGTAGTTGGAGGAATAGTAATTGTCACCACTTTGCCCTGTTGTGGGGTGAGTTGGTAACATCTTATAGTAGTCACCCGTTTTGTTTCCATTTTGATCGTATTCATAAATGGACATGTTAGGCATGGCATCGTATGCTTTACCCAAAATGGATGAGGTCGATCCTCCATCCCAGTTGCGGTGCCAGTCAGTGTAAGTAAGTGCAAAGTTGCTTGAAAAGCGGATGCGGTCAGACACATCGTAGTCAAGTACCAAGCGTGTGTTGAAACGGTCAAGTTTCTGCTTGATGATTGTACCTGTCTGGTGGTAATATCCGCCAGAAATGCGGAACTTAGCTTTCTCGCCACCACCATTCAGCGCGATGGTGTAGTCGTGAGTCTGTCCAAACTTGTTGACGGCATCAACCCAATCTGAATTCTTGTTGAAGTTGTAATACTGTGTTGGCATCGAACGGTCGTAATTCAGCTCCACCATATTAGAAGAATTCGGATTTTGCTTTGGGTTGAAGTATGCCTCTTTCAGCATCATCGTGTAACCGTCACCATCCAGCATGTTAAGTCCTTCAGGAGACCATGACCCTGTGAACTTATATGAGAAGTTGATTCTGGTTTTTCCGGCAGTACCTCGTCTAGTTGTGATTTCGAGAACACCATTAGCGCCTTTTGCACCCCAGATGGCAGTTGCAGCAGCATCCTTCAGTACCTTGATTTCCTTAATGTCTTCAGGACTGATAGAAAGAAGGGTAGAGAACTGCTCTTCATTGTCAAGATTTTCAAAATCGACTTTCTGTACGTCAGCTGGGAGTTCGAAGATGTTTCCATCCACTACAATCAGCGGTTCTGCTGAACCATGGATAGAGCTAACGCCACGCAAGCGCATAGAAGTACCGGCACCCACGTTACCAGAGTTCGCAACGATATCAAGGCCGGCAATCTTTCCTTGGAGAGCTTCGTCGGCAGAAGCAAAAGAAAGGCCTTCCACTTCATCCATGCTCATCGTTTGTGTAGCTACAGAAATCTCTTTTAGCGGAATGGACATTCCATTGCTTTGAACTTTTGGCTTGGCCTTGACCACCACTTCTTGCAGCTGTGTGTTGTCTTGCAAACGAATGTTGAATTTTGTGGTGTTGCCAATCACCTGGCTCCATGTCTTGTAGCCAATGTAGCTGACAACCAGTTTGTCCTTAGGATTCTTGATGACCATAGAGAAATTACCGTTGATATCTGTAACGGCGGCCTCTACAATACGGTTGTTGTTGTCTCGCTCTACAACGTTGGCCATCATAACACCGCCCATGTCGTCATAGACATAGCCCGTGATGCGTCGCTGTTGAGCCATTGCTGAACTTACACAGAAGAACAGCACGAGAGAAGTAAGAATGATTTTAGTCTTGTTCATAATGTTCTATGTAAGTTTTATTTTGCAAGTTGATACTTTTTGAGATATGCACGAGCCTTGGCAAGCGTTTTCCAGTCTGAATCATAACGGCCATCTGTAAGTTGTTTGTAATCTAATACATGATCCAGCCCATGAATGACTGCAGACGAACTTGACAGAATCTTTGTCTGAACTACAGCCTTAGAACCAGTCGCATCGTTTGTGATGTAGTCACGTGCGAGGAAGTTGGTCAAAGAAGGAATGGTCCTGCTTGTTTTTCCTGTGCGGTCTGTCACTTTGATGGTGCCATCGCTTTCTCGTGATGCGGTTACCTTAAAGTAGATGCCGGTCTTACTGTCCATGGTTCCAGTTTCGTATGCCGTTGGATTCATGACCAATGGCTCTGAATAGATGCTGTTGTCCTGGAAATGGTATTTTACAAAATTGATGATAGTCGTTGCCATCGCTTTGCCTTTTACCTTCCTAGCGTACTCTTCCTGTTCATCTAGAATATCTCTTTCGTCTTCGTCTTTATCCAATTGGAGCAGATGCTTGATGTCGTCCCACGTGGGAAGTCCTTTGGCAAAAGCCTCTTCCATCGCTTCATTGGTTGGGATATAGATAGTGTAGCGGTAGTTGCTAAAGAAGCGGATATTTGTGTCGTCAGCAACTTTGGCCAACCTTCCTTCTTCATTGATAGCATAGCAGGGAAGGCCTGACGAATTGGGATCGAAAATATAGTATTTGTTTCTTGCAGAAGGGTTGTTAATTTCAGAACCATCTTCAGGGTCAATCTCAATGTTCACATCCAAAGCATCCAAAACATCTTCTGGTGTCTGGCAAAGAGCGAAGAATTTAGAGAATTCTTTGTTGTTATACATGATGGAATAGACCGATTCAATCGTTGGTATCATGGGCCGGCTGATGGTATATGCAAAGCCGTTACCGTAACCATTGGTCTGTGCAGATTTGTCGGCAAACCGGGTTACTGTGCAACTCTCGTTGTGGTCGAGTTGCCAACCTCCCTTCACTTTCATTCCGTTGGCACGGTCGTTCGCATTTTCCACGTATACGACAGCATTGTTTTTCGAATGGAAATAGTGTCTGCCACACTCCACGCCTGTTGCAGTCTCATCAATGCCTGTGGTCTTGTTGTTCTCATGTACGATGGTGTGTGTTTCCAACAAATCCTTTAGACGGTTGGAGAAGAATTCTCGATCGATGGACTGATTTGCAGACAGCTTAGAACCGATAACACCGCTCTTTGTGACCACGTCATAAGTGTATTCATAAGTTTCTACGGTAGGTCTCACCTTGTCTTTGGCCTCGTCCCACGTATATCTGTAAGCACGTCCAACCAACAGCGTGGTTCCACTTTTCACTACGCTGCTGCCACGGAATGAGATAGGGTCAATATACCAAAAATCGTCATCGCTTGGCACAAAGAACGAGAAACGTGAACTCATGGAAAGCAAATAGCTGTCATAGTATGACTTTAATGCATTAGCATCACTCTCGCTTCTGCTATCAAGCGACATGGATTCGATGGCGTATCTAAAGATGCGCTTGTCTGTCTCTGTAAGCGCAGGTGCTAATACGGCCGCATAGGTAGGGGTTGTGATGACTTCGTCCATCAGGTAGATTACACCGTTATTAGCCAGCAACACGTCATTAATCTTGCCGCGGTGGTAGTCATCGTCTGCGTTGAACATGGCATCCTGAGCCTTATTCTTGATGCTTTCGAATTTGCTGGGCACAGTGGCAACAAATGATTCCATCATCAAGTTGTTGATGAGCTCTTGAATTACATTGCGGGGAATCATGTCCAAGGCCTTGTTAATAAGTTCCATGTCGGTAGGAGCCTCTCCTAGTTCGCTCAGCATGTCTGGTGCATAAGCCTGCATGAGGAAGTAGCCGCCTCCGTTGGGGCTGAAGAAATAAGGAATCAGCTTCTCGTCGGTTGGGCAGAAGAAAGCTGCCATATCCTGCTCTTTGCTGAACAAGTCAACATTATAGCTATTCCATCCTGGATCGAACTTCAGCGAATATGTGACATCTTCGGTGTGGTTAGGATTGTCTGGATCTGTATAAGCCTTCAATGGATTCCCATTCTTGGAACGTTCAGAGAAGTAGCGCTTCTCGTATACCTTTTCCACATCGTTGCCATAGTTCAGTTGATAGCTGTAGGTAAGGTCTGCGTTGTAGAATGGAGCGGAGAAACGGTCCATCATGTGGCTAAAAATGTTTGTCTTTCCGTTCGTGCGCAGCAACTCTGCGATGTTTGGAGGAGTGATGAGCACCTTGTCCAGACGGTTCACATATCCATTTTGACAAGTGATGTCCTGCTTCAAGACTTTACAGTCATAGATAAAAGCGTCATTTTTTTCTCGTGTTTTTCCTGTGATAATACGGAAATCCTCATCAGTAATGCTTTTCAGAGCCAATTGTGCTGGCAAGAAATGAGTCATCATTGCAGCAGTATTGTCTAGCGCAATGTATATATCCTTGTTGTTATCGCGGAATTGTGCCCAATAATCTTTGTCTGTTGGATTATAGTTAGTAGGCATTTCTGATGGAAGGAGATGTGGAACTGAGTCCAAAACAGTTCCGGCTGTATTGCGGCGCAAGCACTGTCCCTTTACAGGAGTGTCATTCGTGCCATTTCCTGCTTGCATGCTTGACATCATTTCCAGCAGGTATGCGTTGTTGATCATGGCATTGTTCAGCAGAAGTTTCTTTTGGCTGAGCGTTAGCTCTGAATAGCTGTGCACTCCCCAAGGATTGTCCTGGTAAAAGGTTTTGAAGGCGTCATCATCGGCAACGAAGAGCGTCTTGGAACCTGTTCTAGCTAATACCTCCTTATAGCCAAGGTCATTGATGAGCTTGACGAAGTTGGTGTAATTGCCATCGCTTTCAAGATACTCGTAGATACTGGAACCGAGCCATGAGGGATTGCCATCGTCCCACATATAGTCGTCCTTACACGAGTAAGTCGAACCGCATACGGCAAATAGGAAAAATGCTTTGGCTGCATACTTTCCTAATTTACAAAAGCGTTTGTCCATAAAGGTTAATATATTTAAGTTTTAGTTATTTCTCTGCTTTGCAAATATAATAGATGTTTAGAAAACGCTAACGAGAGCCCCCCTTGATTAACTTTGTTTTTAACTCAATTTAACTATAATAAGGTTAAAATCTCTTTAAGACTGCCGTTTTGTGTGTTCGGGATGTACAAACTGCATAACAGAGCCATGTCGCATAGGCAACATGGCTCTGTTTGTTGTTTTGAAGCCTTTGAAACCGGACTTCTGGATTGATTACTTGACTAAAATTTTGGCGGATAGTTTGCCTGCCTTCACAACATAAATTCCGGTTGGGAGAGTGATGTCCTTAGCAACCTTTTTGCCGGTAGTTGTGTAAATGTCGAACGATGTGGTTCCGTTGACATAGATACGTCCATTTACTACGCGTGGGGTCAGCTTACCCTTCACTTGTTCTTTGGCAGGTACTGCATCGATATCAGTTGGAACAGAACCGCCTTCTTTATAATTGGCAATGGCAACCCAGCCCAATTGGTCTTTGTATGCCTCGATGGCAGTTGTTGTTGTAATCGTTTTGTCGTCTACAGTTAAATTGTGATCCAGCACTCTTTTCACTTTCACGCCTGTTGTCCATGTAGTTCCGCTTTCATCCTTACTGGTCATATCTGTACGTCTGAGCATGCAGATGGCAGGGTAGTTGTTGGTCTGCAAACAGGTCAGGATAGTGGGCTGATACAGATAGAGCTGTTCTTGCTGAATCCCTTCTGTCTCATCATAGTGCTCCACACGGAAAGAGTTTTCACGGAGGCTGGAGCCATATATAGAGTTGTCTGTACCGTGGCCAGCTGCGATGATGATGCCGTTTTCTTCGTCAGCCATGCCGATGCCCGGCGTAATGGCTAAATAGGCAACTTTTTGTGCTCCAGCCACTTTCCGGCCTGATTCGTATTCTGGGTATACGATGAACTTGAAGCCAGTGTTGGTTACTTCAAAAACGCGTGCACACAATGCCGTAGTAGGGTTGGCACTTGTATAGCTTGGATTTTTGAGTTCTACTAATACAACAGGAGTGATACCTTCTGGGAAGGGCTGCTGGAATGTTACCTCTGTGGTATCAGTCCATAGTTCATCAGAGGCTTTGTTTGAGCTCACTTGAGCAACCTCGCAATCCAAGTCTCCGTATTTATAGTTGCCTGGCTTCAAAGCAAGGAACGGAACCTCCTCATTTTTGGATATGGCCTCTTTGCTCGTTTGCCATGGGAAGAGTCGGTAAGAGAACTTTTGCTGGGTAACTGTTTTTCCTGTCACGTTGCCTGCATAGAACGTTGTGTTTTTGTTGGTCATGGTGCCCATAAATACACACGGGGTCTCTGAGAACGTAGAAGAGTAGAGCACGGTAGTTTCGTCAGTGTTGGTGATGGTCAGGCGGCCATGCTGAATCTCGCTTGTACCTTGCGCTGGGGCTACGTCAACAGTCACCTCATTGGTGTAGCGTTGTTTCTTGTCTGTATCGTAGTCGCAAATCTTGTATAGGATGGCGCCTACAAGGCCATTGACATCGTCTGTCATGGTCACAGTGCCATTCCCTTTCATGCCAAGGTTGCGTATATTAACATACTTGCCTCCTGGCTCCTTGCGCTGCACACAGATAGAGTCTGTCTGTTTCGAGTTGCTGTGAGTCCAGCTGAGGGTAACTGTTTTCTTGCTGGCATTATAGGTCGCTGTCAAGTTTGTTGGGGTTTTATGGTTCCAAGGCATGAAATATTCATTGCCATCCGTATAGGCGAAGCCAGAGGTGTAGGTAGATAGCACTCTAGCTGCATCGGTAGGTTGGCCATTTGTCCAGATTTCTCGTTTTCCTTCTACGGCGTTATACACGGCGAGGCGCTCCAGCCACTTGTTCTCTGGTTTGTCTGCACGAACAAGCACATCCTTCATCCAGACGCCATTCTTGCGCTGGTCGTTTCCTGTTCCCCAACTGTACCATCCTTCAGAGTCGGTAGAGAAACCGCTTTCCGATGTCCAGTTGGCACCGTTGTTCCATTCCGTTACCCATACGGGAAGCCCCGTTGCATTGTACAGATTCCACAGGCTGTTAATACAGCCTTGTGGGTTTTGTCCGCCAATGTAGTAGTGGGTGGCAACGAAATCGACGCGAATGTTGTTCTGGCGGCACCAGTTCACATAGTCGCTAACCCAATCTTTGTTAGGGTTACAGCAGGCAAATGTGCCGATGCGCTTTCCGCTGTAAAGGAATTTATCCGCTACGTCAACAAGTGGGCGGTCGCCATGCTTTTCTCTCGCGTCTGCAGGAATCTCAAGCACATAGGTAAACACTTCATTTCCTCCTGATGTGTTATCGGGCTCGTTTTGTCCTAAGACGTGGGTGCACGTGTTGTCCGAAGCGTTGATATTGTCCCAAGATTCCCATGCGCCTTTGTATCCGTTGCTGTTGGATTGTCCGGATTCGTGGTGGCGCTGAGGCACGTATTCCGCATTCTTCTTGCTGCTTCGTCCAGCTCCCCAGTCGTAGTACCATGAAGAGTTGGTCAGCTTCATAAGTTCATCGGAACGGGCATCACCCATGCCGAGCTTGGTCGGCCATTGCCAGCGGAAAATGCGGAAGAACCCCAGTTTTTCTGCCAATTCCTTGGGGAGAACAATTGTTCTGTCCTGGCTGTTGGCGATGTAGCAGTGGCTGTATCCTGTACCTTCTGCATCATTAGCGACTGTACACATGTAGCCGCGCTTCAGGGTGAATGCACGTGCCTTATTCACCCAGGGACCTGATGTGTTTCTACCCGTACCGTTATAGCTTGCAATCACTTCTGTGCAGGCATCATCGCTATACATGGTGACAGGATAGAAAGGTGTGCCGTCAGCATTCTTGTTGTCGCTATGTACAAACACAATGGCGCCTGCCCGATAAATGCTGACACGGCAGTTCGTTCCGTCGGTCAGAGCCACGCCATTGCATGTGATACGCTGCAGGTAGGTGGATACGACGGTAGATGGCTGTACTTTTTCAAACACCACGGCCGCATCAGGATTCTTGATGTCAATGCTTGCCATCGTGGCAAAAGGCTCTGTTCCCGTAATGGTTAAATCGACAGCATCGTTCAATTCCACGTTGCCAGTTACCTGTTCAACCTTCTGGACTTCGTTTTGTGCATTGGCTGTAAGTCCTAATGCCAACAGCCATGCCAATGTTAGTTGTCTTAATCTCATGATTATAATAGGTTAAGTTTTGTACAAAGAATAGTATATATAAATAATGTGTGTTACTTATGGTGCGGTGTAGTAGTCCGTAATGCGGATGATGGCCCGCGTGCATACAGGGCAAAAGTCTTGTACTTCGTTAATCTTCATGCGGCACTCCTGTGCAGGGCGGTAGCAACCTTTGCTCTGGTAGCCAGCGCCTTCAAATACGCCTACCGTCTGTGTGCAGCGGTTCAGTGCCTCCATCGCCTTGGCGTCGTTCTTGTCTATTTTCTTGAAGTCTGGCACTTTGGGGTCGAGTGGAGTTGGAATGGAATACTTCTTAGGCATCAAGTCGGCCCATTTTGTGTTAAAATCTTTCAGAGTCGTGATGTTGGGTTCCCACGGTTCTGTGTCAGCTGGATACCACTCTGTGTCCATGTCATCATAGGCGTACTCGTCGGCAAGACCTGCATAGCTGTGTCCGAACTCATGCACGAAAACCTCCTTGAATGTAGGGTGGTCGCTGGTGGAGAGTGTCACCTGGTTGAAGATGCCGCCACCGCCATATGTGTCGCTATTGACTAGCACCATGATGTGTTCGAAAGGAACGCCTGAAAGAAGGTCGTAAATTCGGTGCATCTCCTGCGACATCAAGTAGCGGTCTGTATAGAACGTGTCATAGTGGCTGCCTGCGGGTGATGAGTGCCAAGTGTCCAGATGTGGCACGGTAGGACCTGCTTCTTGGGATGGAGCTGCTACAGCCACTACGTTGAAGCGGTTCTTAAGCGACTTGAAGGGTTCCCGTGCAAACAGCGCGTCTACAGCTCTCTCGCAGTCGTGATAGAACTTGCCCATCTGCGCCTCGGTGTAGCCTTCTGCCAAGATGGCCAAGTCTACGCAGTTTGTAAGGTCCACGTCTTTGAATGGATCGTAGGGAGTTGCTTGGAAGTTGCGTCCCTTGCCATTGCGAGGCTCATTATTGTTTGATTGGTAGGTTCTGCTTTGTGCATAGGCAGGTTTCCATACATAGTGGAAGGGAATGCCGTTGTCACCTATTTTACGGATAAGGATATCTTTCGGATTCACCGTGTGAGTCATTTGAGCTGTGACTTGCTGGTGGTTGTTAGTCAGCGTAACGGTGATGTCAATTGGAAATTTCGGGAAGGGAATGTTGTATGAGGTTTCGAAAGCCTTGTCCACTTGTTTGGCTTCATCATATTGCAGCCACTCCTGAAACAGGGTAGAGAAAGTCCACACGTAGATGACTCTCTGCGTGGCGTGGTCTTTGACAGTCAGTTGTCCGTTTCCGTTTAGGAACTTCTCCGACAGTCGGCTTTTTCTTCCGGCCCATCGTTCCTGTTTCTTCAGTTCCTGAAGGTAGATGTGCTGTTCTTGAGCGTTTCCTGCAAATACGTAATCCAGTCTCAAGGTGGCATCTTCGAAGTATTCCTCGAAGCGCTGTGCTTGCATGTGTTGTGTGAATGTGAAAAGGGCCACAAAGGCAATCGTCAACAGTTTTCTTATCATCGGGTCAATAGATTTTTAGTTAAAGCATAATTAGTATTGTGGGGCGAAGATACGGAAAAAAAGTAAAGTGGAAGAAACTTTTTTGGTTTTTCTTCCACTTCTCCAGCAAATTAACGCTTTTTGTACAATTTGTCTTGCAAAAATTGCCCTGTGTGGCTGTAGGCGCATTTGGCCACTTCTTCGGGGGAACCTTCCACCACTAGGTTGCCGCCAGCTTGTCCTCCTTCTGGTCCGAGGTCTATGATGTGGTCAGCACATTTGATGATATCCATGTTGTGCTCAATGATGAGGATGGTGTGTCCTCGAGCGATGAGGGCGTTGAAGGCATCCAGCAGTTTGTGGATGTCGTGGAAGTGGAGTCCGGTGGTTGGCTCGTCAAAGATGAACAAGGTGGGTTCCGATTTTTCCTGACTGAGGTAGGAAGCCAGTTTAATGCGCTGGTTTTCGCCGCCGGAGAGGGTGGATGACGTTTGTCCGAGCTTGATGTAGCCAAGCCCTACGTCCTGCAATGGCTTCAGTTTCCCGACAATCTTTGTTTGCTTGTGTTTTGTAAAGAACTCTACGGCTTGATTGACGGTCATGTTCAGCATGTCGTTGGCATTCATCCCTTGGTATGTCACCTCCAAAATGTCGCTTTTGAAACGTTTCCCGTGACATGCTTCACACTCCAGCACAAGGTCGTTCATGAATTGCATCTCTACCGTGATAGTTCCTTCTCCTTTGCACTCCTCGCAGCGTCCTCCTTCAGCGTTGAAGGAGAAATAGGCTGGGGTATAGCCCATTTGCTTAGCTAGTTGCTGAGTGGATAGAAGTTTTCGTATCTCGTCCCATGCTCCGATATAGGTCACAGGGTTGGAACGCGATGATGTGCCGATGGGATTTTGGTTGACGAAATCCACGTGCTTCACAAGGGCCATGTCACCCTTCAGCTTCGCAAAGAGTCCGGGCTTGTCAGCGCTTTCGCCAAGATAGCGCTTCATGGCCAAGTAGAGGATATCACGCACTAGCGTGGATTTGCCGCTGCCCGACACGCCTGTCACGCACGTCATCACGTTGAGCGGGAACTTTACGTCGATGCCTTTCAAGTTGTTGGCGCGAGCATTCTTTACGCAGATATAGTTGTTCCAGGGACGGCGGCTTCCCGGGATGGGTATCTGCTCTGTGCCAGTGAGGTAATCAATGGTGTGGGAGATTGTAGATGCCTTTGCCTCTTTGTCGGATTCAGATTTCTTTGACTTGCCTTTGTCTGTGTTCTCGGTCTCTGTAGGGGGAGGTCCTGCATACATGATTTGTCCGCCTAGGCGACCTGCGTCGGGGCCGATGTCGATGATATAATCGGCTGCACGCATGATTTCCTCGTCGTGTTCCACCACGATGACTGTGTTGCCCAGCCGTTGAAGGGCGCGGAGCACGTGAATCAGCCGTTGGGTGTCGCAAGAGTGGAGACCGATGCTGGGCTCATCCAGAATATACATGCTGCCTACCAGCGATGATCCGAGGCTTGTCGCCAGATTGATGCGTTGGCTTTCACCGCCAGAAAGCGTGTTGCTTAGTCGTGAGAGGGTGAGGTAGCTGAGTCCCACGTCCACCAAGAATTGCAGGCGGCTTTTGATTTCTACCAACAGACGTTTGGCAACTTGAGCGTCGTGTGCAGGCACTTTCAGGGTTCGGAAGAACTCATGCAGCTCGCTGATGGGCATCTCGCAGAGGTCGGTAATGCTCTTGCCACCTATCTTTACGTATTCAGCCTCTTTTTTGAGTCTTCGTCCGTGGCAGGTGGGACACACCGTCTTGCCTCTGTATCGTGCCAGCATCACTCGGTATTGTATCTTGTACTGATTCTCTTTCAGCATACGGAAGAACTCGTCAATGCAGATGGACACGTTGCCCCATTCGTTTTTCTCGTACACGCCATGCCACAGCACATCCTTTTGTCTTTGGGTCAGTTGACTGTAAGGCGTGAAGACGGGGAACTGCTCGTATTTCTCGGCACGCCGTACAAATTCCCGTTTCCATTCTCCCATCTTCTCTCCCTTCCAGCAGGCCACAGCACCATCATAGACAGAGAGCTCGGGGTCGGGAATCACAAGGCTTTCGTCAATGCCGATGATGCGTCCATATCCTTCGCACTCAGGGCAGGCACCTACGGGCGAATTGAAGGAGAACATCTGGTCTGTTGGCTCTTCGAACTCGATGCCGTCTGCTTCAAACTTTAAGGAGAACTCCTGTTCCGTACCATCTTCAAATTGCAAGATGCAGCGTCCGTCACCTTCGTAGAGTGCTGTATTGGCCGAATCCACCAAGCGGTTTGTAGTGGCTTTGTCGTTGGCCACTTTGAGACGGTCGATGACTAGGCGCATGCCTTCGCCTGTCGCTGGCACATCGGTCAGCACATCTGTAATCCGCTTCGTTTCGCCACCTACCTCGATGCGCTGGAATCCAGTTTTATAATAGATGTCAAGTTGCTCAGCCAAGGTACGGCCGTTGCGTATCATTAGGGGTGTCATCACCATCAGCCGCGAGCCCTCTTCATGTTCCAGCATGCACTGGACAATGTCGTCGGTCGTGTTCTTTTTGACTTCTTGTCCACTCACAGGTGAGAAGGTGTGTCCAATGCGAGCGTAGAGCATGCGCAGGTAGTCATAGATTTCAGTGCTGGTGCCTACGGTAGAGCGCGGGTTGCGGCTGCTCACCTTCTGCTCGATGGCGATGGCAGGCGAGATGCCTTCTATGAAATCGCAGTCGGGCTTGCTCATGCGTCCCAAGAATTGGCGCGCATATGTAGAGAGGCTTTCTACATAGCGTCTTTGCCCTTCGGCATAGAGCGTGTCGAACGCCAGCGACGACTTGCCGCTGCCGCTCACTCCGGTGATGACCACAAACTGGTTGTGGGGTATCTGTACATCGATGTTTTTCAGGTTGTTTACCCTGCATCCGCGCACGCTGATGTAGTCTTTCAAATCAGCCGTTTTCTGTGCTAACTTTTTCATAATCGATGACAAAGGTAGAGAAAAAACAGCAATCGGAGGTGAAAATAATGGTCAAAGATGTTGTGTGTGAAAAAAAATCTATATATTTGGCACGAAATATGAAAAAGTTTGACAAAACCTTTGTGGCCTTAGGTGTGGTACTCTTGTCGTTTCTGATGGCTAGTTGTACCGTGCGTCGTGGGACTGTCGTGCTGACAGGCCAAGAAGATTTCCGTGAGGGTGATCTCCTCTTCCGTTGTGGCTATGGAGCGGAAAGCAAGTTTGTGACAGCGGCAAGCCATTCCGTCTATTCCCATATAGGTATGCTCCATTATGATAAGGCTTCGGGCGGGTGGATGGCTGTGCATGCGGTGCCTGGCGAAGCGGAAGCTGGCGAGAGGGAAGTACTGAAGGTTGAGCCGTTGAGCGCCTTCTATGCCAAAGAGCGAGCCGAGAAAGGA
>AUXO013852744.1_pt1 | contig 26257 bp, 23 predicted proteins | sample 768731 | NCBI WGS metagenome assembly AUXO01 (sample SAMN02715735, study PRJNA202380) | gut metagenome | biome: sheep rumen | host: Ovis aries | place: New Zealand: Palmerston North | reverse complement strand
CATCCTAACTGGTTAATATTAGGAGTTCTTGCTTGCGTTACTACGGTAATTCCTTATTTCGGAGGACTTATTACCAATTTAATTGCGATTGTTTTAGCTAGTGTTGTTTCTCCAGGACTAGTTATCGCAACAATTGTTATTTGCTTGATATTTCCTCAATTGGATGGATATATTATTAGTCCAAGAGTATATGGTAAAACGAATAATGTAAATCCATTAATAACGATTATGGTGGTTTCAGTGGGCGGTACATTGGCAGGAGTTGTTGGTATTATAGCGGCACTTCCTTGTTATTTACTTGTTAGAACTACTTATTATTTCTTTCAAAAAGATTTAAAAAAAGGAATGACAAAAGTAAAAGAGACGATGTAGTCTCTTTTTTTGTAGCAAAAATTTTTAAAATGCAGTATAATATAGAACTAATTGGAGGAAAGTCTATGATTCAGTTTACACCAGATTCTTTATATCATCAGTTAGAAGAAGCTTGTAATATGCGTAAGACGATTGTTTCTGCAAATGATAATCTGGCATTATCCAATTATATTGGAAATCTTTATCGTGCTCTAGTTTGTATGGGGGATAGTTCTATTGATCTTAGCCGTCATCAAATTTTTGGTGGAAAAGGAAAATATCGCACGGCTATTAAAAAATTGAATATTTATTCTGATCGTATGCTTGAAAATTATGTATTAAATCAGTCTTTTCATAAACAATTTCTACAAGATGTTATACCAGATATTGAAGATGAAATGATGTGGTTTTGTCCTCTTACTTTTCCAAAAGAAGATGAATTTTCCAAAGATGATTTTTTTGATATTTTGTATCAGTTTATGAGACAGTTTGGAGTAGATGAATTATTTGATTATTTTTATAAAAATGGACATATCTATTCTAGTCAAATAGGACAGACGGATCATAATATTGGGTTTATTATTTATAATCCTATTAATCATGATACGGATATATTTATACGTAATTTAGGTTATAATTTTACTAGTTTAAATACCGTGGTTCATGAATTTGGTCATGGATACGATTTGAATCAGCTTCATGGAAATTCAGAAGAGTATAATCATTATTACTATACTTCTTTTTATGGAGAAGTATTTTCTCGATTATTTGAGAGATTGTTTTTTCACTATTGTATCGAAAATAATATTCATGGGGATACAGTAAGGGATCATTTAATTGATTTTGAAGATTTGAATCATGGATTTTTATTAGGGGCTTATATTTTTAGCTTACTAGATCCGGATTTTTTATTAAATGATGATTATCTAGATTGTGATGTTGATACGATTGTAAAAAAAGTTAAAAATTATTTTACGAAAAATGCCGATATAGCAGGTGTTTTAGAATCTTTATCGGAGTTTGATTTTGCAGAGATCTATTCTTATGCTTATGGAGATATTTTATCTTTATTCTTGAGCGAAGATGCTTTAAAGAATGGCTTACAAGGGGAAGAGATTCGTTCTTTCTTGGAACATCGTACTTCTGTTTTTCAAAAAGAATTTTTGGAAGAACATGGATATAGTTCTGAAAGATATGCAGAACTATATCGTAAGGAAGTACAACTTATTAAAAAATAATTGTGAAATCTTATGATTTGTTTTATAATGATACTGAATTGTTGGAGGGAAATGATACTATGATACAAAGACAAAAAGGATGCAACGACTTATATGGTAGAGAAGCTAAGATATGGAAATATGTTGATACTGTTATTGATGCGATGATGGAAAAATATAATTATTCTTATATTCGTACTCCTATTATTGAAGCAACGGAATTATTCCATAGAGGAATAGGAGATACTACGGATATTGTTACAAAAGAGAGTTATGATTTTGAAGATAAAGGTGGAAGAAGAATTACTCTTCGCCCAGAAGGAACTGCTGGTGTTGTACGTAGTTATATTGAAAATAAAATGTATGGAGATCCAAATCAACCTGTAAAAGTATACTATAATGGAACGATGTACCGTTATGAGAGGCCACAAAGTGGAAGAGATCGTGAGTTAACTCAATTCGGTATGGAAGTTTTGGGAAGCGATGATCCTTTGAGTGATGCAGAAGTTATTTCTTTAGCCGTTAATATTTATAAAATGCTAGGTTTAAAGGAAATTAAAGTAAACATTAATAGCTTAGGAGACACGGAGTCAAGACTCGCTTACCGAGAGGCTTTAATTGAATATTTCAAACCACATATTCAAGATTTTTGCGAAGACTGTGTAGAACGTTTAGAAAAGAATCCTTTACGTATTTTAGATTGTAAGGTAGACTGTGATAATCCTATTTTGAAACAAGCACCTAAGACTTTAGAGTATTTAAATGAAGCAAGTCGTGATCGTTTTGAAAAAGTACAAGAATACTTAGATATTATGCAAATACCTTATGAAATTAATCCTAATATTGTACGTGGACTTGATTATTATAATCATACGGTTTTTGAAATTGAAGCAAAAGTCGAAGGATTTGGATCTAATAATGTATTAGGTGGTGGAGGTCGTTATAATGGACTTGTCCAACAATTAGATGGACCGGAAACTCCTTGTGTTGGATTTGCATGTGGTTTGGGAAGACTTGTGAAAGCATTAGAGTTGGAAGAAGTAAAATTACCTATCGTTGATGGTGTTGATTTGTTCTTATTATATGTAAATGAAGATGAAAAAAAATATGCGGCTTATTTGGCACAGGAATTACGCTTAGCTGGTTTTATTGTTGAGACTGAATATACTGGAAGAGGGTTAAAAGGACAATTTAAACAAGCTGATCGTTTGAATGCTCGCTTTACTTGTGTTTTAAATAGTGAAGATTTAAATAATAATGAAGTAAAAATTAAAGATAATCGTACCAAAGAAGAAGAAATTATTAGTTTAGATGTTTTAATTTATTATTTGGATGAAAAATTAAATGCTTCTTTAGAGGAAGATGAGGATTGCAATTGTGGTTGTGATGACCATGATTGTGAAGGGGAACATGAATGTCATTGTGGACATTGTCATTCTCATAATGAATAAAAGGTTGTGAAAACAACTTTTTTTTTGACTTTTTATTTTTATAAAAGGATGATATACTCTTTAGTATAAGGTGGTGGGTTTATGGGGAAACCTATTCGTAAACTTCAAAAATCGGATATTCGTAAGAATGCTTCTTTTGAAGTTTCCCATTCCATTCGTCGAATGAAAGAAAAAGAGGCAAAATATACTATTTTGTTAGTTTTGTTTTTTATGATTCTTTTTGGCTTTATTGGGTATTTTACATTACGAGTGAATTCTCTTGTTGTATTTAATTCTATGAAAGAGATTCAAACTCAAGACTATGGTATTTCTCTTTCTAGTACGGCTGTTACCCTTACTCGTGAAGATATTATGTCGGATGAAGAGGGAAGAGAAACTAAACCTTACTTGTTAACGGTTGATAATCGTACGAATCGCGATATTCAATATCGTATTGTTTTTGTGGAAGATCGAGACCAAGCTATTTTATGTGGTTGTGATGAGAATCCTATTCTTATGGATTTTGTTCATTTTTCTTTTCAAGAGGAAGAGATTTCTTCTTTAGCGGATTCTTTTTTTGTAGTAGGAGAAGGATATTTAATGCATGGACATAAGATTCAATTGAATGTTCGTCTTTGGCTTACTGCTAGTGAAATGTTTGATTCAAATTCTCATTTACATGGTTACTTTGTTTTAGAGGAACTATAAAAAGACTTTGTCTTTTTTTTTATAAATATTTATTTAATATGTTATTGGTTAATAATGGGTAGTCTAGATAAGAAAAATGGCTTGCTTTTGGAAAGATGATTAGTGCCGATTCTTTTAGATGTTTCTGTAGATAATAGGCATCTTTTAAGGGGGTGTCTAGGTCTTTTTCTCCCCAAAGAATTAGGGCTTCTATGGATATTTTTTTATAATATTTTTTTAGATCTTTTTTTACGATGTTTTGAAATGTTTTTCTCATGATAGGCGGTATTTCTTGATAATCAGTGGATGAAAAGAATTGGAACAGTTTTTTTTCTGCTTCTTTTCTTTTTTTTCGTGGAAGAAGAAGGAGTGATTTTTTTAGCCCTTTATAAAATAATTGTTTTAAAAAAGTAGTTATCTTATGATGACGAATACCAGCTACATCCATTAAGACTAATTTATCCATTTTACAATTGTATTTTGCTATTAATAAGGAAGTAATTCTACCACCAAAAGAATGAGCTAGAATCGATGGATTTTTTATCTCTTTTTCTTGGATCCATACATAGATTAATTCCGCATAATCTTCTATTGTTAAGACTTTTGTAGGAATGGGACTGTTTCCAAAACCAGGATAATCTATGATGTAGATTGTATATTTTCCTTTTAGAGATTCAATTATAGATTGAAACGTCTGTCTCGTATTTCCCCAACCAGGAAGAATAATTAGGTTTTTTTTCTTGTTTCCTATTTTTTCATAATATAGGGTTATATGATTTTTTTTATAGAACATTGTATCACCTATGATAGTTTATGAAAAATGAGGGGGAGTGTTAAAAGACTTGTGATAAATGCTTTTTTATAGTATAATGGAATTGTCAGATTGATACGAGTAGGCGCTATTAAAACCGACGAAAATAACGATAAGGGAGTTCGGATCTAGTTATCGGTGTTGAATACTTATTTTATATAAGGATCCTAATGATAACGTATGAACACCCACCTGGTCTCTGATTAGGTTTTATCGTTTGTCCGAGACGTATCTATGTCTGACTTTTTTTGTTGATTTTTAAGGGGTTTTATGCTAGAATAGGCGGATAAGAGGTGAGGATACATGTTAATTTTACCGATTGTCAATAAACGTAGAGTTATGAATGTAGAAGTGCGTTTGAAGAATGCTTCTAAGATTCGTTCTCGTGTTTTTTATGAAGATGCCAAAGAGAGCGATATTATTGTGAATCGTGAAAAATTTTCGGAATCTAGTTTTCGAGATTCTAAAGAAGAAAATGCTCCTACGGATTTCATTCGAAGTAAATCCATTTTGTATCCTAGAAACTTTTTAGTAACAACCAAACAAGAAAATAATTCCCATTTTTATGATGTTTATGAAGTAAAACAACCACCTAAAAAGGTTAATACTAGTTTAGATAAATTATATGGAAAAGCAATTACGGATCTTCGTAAAGAAATTCCTGGAGTAAAACAAAGAGGTCGATATGTTTCTTTTGAAGATTTGGGTATTAAAGATCATTTAACGGATGAAAAAATTGCTCATTTACAAAAAATTGTTCGGGAAGAAAAGAATTCTGCTTTATGGCCACAATTATTTCAAAAAGCGGGAATTGCTGATTTAAGTGATACGATTGACTTTATGAACCATTTTGAATGTACGGTTCTTTCGGATCATTCTATTCCAGAAGATAGTCTTCAAGATACTCTTAGAGCTATGGAAGCTATTAATACTAGAGATTATCGTCATTTAAAAAAATATTATGAAATGGCTAAATCGAATGCTCGTATTTATACAACCATTTCTTATATTCATAAAATTATTTATGATCAGCCATTAACTTTAATTCAATCTCAGTCTCAAAGACAAAAACAGTTTATTAAAAAGAAGGATGAAAATGAACACTCCCAAGTTGCATAGATTTCAACGTTTTGAAAAAATCATAGGAGAGGATGCTCTTCTTTCTCTAACTCATAAAAGTGTTTTAATATTAGGCTGTGGAGGAGTTGGAGGGTATGTTTGTGAGGCTTTGGCTCGAAGCGGAGTAGGGACTCTTATTTTGGTGGATTATGATATTATTGATGAGACCAATATCAATCGTCAAATTATTGCGTTAGAGTCTACTATTGGAAGAAAAAAAGTAGATGTATTGGAAGAAAGAATTAAAGATATTAATCGTGATTGCAAGATTATTAAAATTGATCAATTTATTGATTCTCATAACATAGAAGTTTTATTTGAAAATTCAGTTGATTATTTCGTAGATGCTTGTGATACGGTATCTACTAAAAAAGAAATTATTCGTTTATGTTTAGAGAAAAACATACCATTTATTAGTAGTATGGGAACGGGTAATAAATTAGATCCTAGTCAATTAGAAATTGTTGATATTCGTAAGACTCAAAATGATCCGTTAGCTAGAATTTTGAGGAAGTATGTTAAAGATGAAAAAATTTCTCAAAAGGTCATGGTACTTTCTTCTCGGGAATTACCTATTAAAACAGGAGAAAGAACCCCTGGATCTAGTTCGTTTGTACCTTCTAGTGCTGGACTTTTGATTGCTAGTTATATTATAAGGAGTTTTTTAAAAAAATAGTTTTAAACTATTTTTTTTGTAGAAAGGGGTGAATGGTAGGATGAATATGGAAATGACTTTTCTTGTAAAAACCATTGCGGATTTCTTGAGTTGGGAATTTTTTACTCCCTATATTAAGTTTGTTTTTGATAGGGAAACAATAAATGAAATGGAAGAACAATTAAAAACTTTAAAGGGAGATTTATGGATGAAAGGAAGAAAATCTCTTGATTATTTAAAGAGTATTCGAGAAGAGTATGAGCGAGGAGAAGATTCTATTTTTATTTGTGTTCCTAATTCAAAAGAGTTTTTTTCTTTATTAGAAGAAATGATTACTATTTATTCAAAGAGAAAAAATCGAAAGCTGCAAGATGCGGATCATTTTATTCGTAGTATTTGGTTACGTATGGGAGTAGAAGATATTTTAAATGTGGAAAATTTTTTGCGCAAACAAATCGTGTTTTTGAAAAATGATTCTATTTTTCCGAATTATCTAGAAATAAAGAGACTTTCTAATCAAGAGGTTTTGGCCTATCGGATTCATGAAAATGACGATTGGTTTGAAACCAATCAAAATATTGTTTTTTCGATTCGAAAAAATTGTGAAGATATTTTTGATTCTCCTAAGGACTATGACTTTCCTGCTATTCATTTTGCTCTTGTTAAGGAAAAGGGAAGGCCAACTTGTTATATTTATGGAATACAGTCCCTTCATCCTATGAAAGATCCAGAAATAAAAGAGAGTCTTCAATCACTAAGAAAGTTTCTTCGAAATAAGTATGTTTCTTCAGATTTTATTATTGGAATTAGTTTGTTTTTAGATTATTTGTACGATCAACAAATTCAGGATATTGTTGTTCCCACTTTGCAAATCTTTAATTATCCTTATCATGAACAATTATCTTCTAGTATTGCAGATAGTTTTTCTGGATATAGTGAGGAGGATCAAAAAGAACTTGATTTCTTATATGAATCAGGAGACAGAAGTGATAAGGTTTTAGATTATATTCATACCAAAGGAATGGTTTCCCGTTTTGTCGAAAAACAGGATATTATTAGTGAACATAAGAGTGAACGTCTTATTTATACTTTTTTAGAATTGATGAGACATTCTAGGAATATGGATTGTGTTCGTGAATCATTTGTTCAAGGTGAGAACATGGAATTTCATTTAAAAGGTAAAGCAGAATTATTAAAAGATTATGAGACACAAAAAAAGACTAGTTTCTAGTCTTTTTTTTATAACTTTCGGTATAGACCAATTACTTTTCCAAGAATGGTTACTTCTTTTAGAATAATTGGATCCATGGTATCATTTTCTGGTTGCAAACGGAAGTATCCATTTTCTTTGTAGAAAGTTTTAACCGTTGCTTCATTATTGCTGTTCATAGCTACTACGGTTTCTCCATTTCTTGCGGTGTTTTGTCTTTCTACAATTAATATGTCCCCATCATATATTCCTACGTTAATCATAGACTCTCCGCTAACTCTTAATGTAAATACTTCGTTTTTGGTTGTAATCAGATTGGTAGGAAGACTGAAGTATTCATCTGGAGTCTCTATTGCTTCAATAGGGGTACCAGCTGTTACTTTTCCTAGTAGTGGAACATCTACCACGTTTTCGTTTTGCTCTAAATATTCATTTGGAACTAGTATTTCAATGGTTCTGTTTTTATTGTCTCCCTTTTTTATATATCCTTTTTCTTCTAGTTTTTTCAAATGAAAATGGATGGTTGCAGGAGAAGATAGGTGAGCTTTTTCACCAATTTCTCGAACCGTAGGTGGGTATCCATTTTCGGCAATTAATTTCTTTAAAACTTCTAAAATAAAGGCTTGTCTTCCAGTTAATTTTTCCATAGAATCCCTCCTTATGTTTTCAGTTTACCATGGTTGCTGTAAAATGTCAAACAAATGTTTTAATTTTAATTGACACGAACAGATATTCGATATATACTAAATCTATAAGATGAAAGGAGAGATTTATATGAAAGAAACGGTAAAGAATGGGATGATTATTGTGGTAATCTATCTTATGATTTTGGTTTATTTGCTTTTTGCTAGTTATCGAATCGAACGTTTAGAAGAAGCGGAACAAGCTGAGAAAACATTGGTTACTGTAAATACTGGTGAATAATATTTGATTTGTGTTATACTAGAAGCAGGTGATAAAAATGAAAAAGATTATATTAGTCGATGGTAATAATTTATTATTTCGTAGTTTTTATGCAACTGCTTATCAAGGCGTTATCATGAAAAATTCTAAAGGTTTTCCTACGAATGCGTTGTATGGATTTATTAATATGATGAATAAGATTATTAAGGAAGAGAATCCTAATTATATTGTAGTAGCATTTGATAAAGGAAAAACCTTTAGACATGATAAATATGAAAGTTATAAAGCGGGAAGAATGGCTATGCCAGATGAGCTTCGTGTTCAATTTCCAAAAGCCAAAGAAGTATTGGATAGTATGGGTATTAAACACTATGAAATTGATAATTATGAAGCCGATGATATTATTGGTACGTTAGCCAAAAAAGTGGATGAGGAAGATGAGTTTGTTGCTACTATCGTAAGTAGTGATAAAGATTTATTGCAATTAATTAGTGACGAAGTAGATGTAAAATTATTAAAACAAACTGGTCATATTTGGATGAATACAGAAGAATTTCGTAATACGTATAAAGTCGATCCAATTCGTATGATTGATTTAAAAGCATTGATGGGAGATCCTAGTGATCATATTCCTGGAGTTAAGGGAATTGGAGAAAAAACGGCGATTGATTTGTTAGTAAAATATGGAAGTTTGGATGGTGTTTATGAACATTTGGATTGTATTTCTCCAAAGACAAGAGAAAAACTAGAAAATGACCGAGAAAATGCTTATATGAGTTATGATCTTGCTACTATTTATCGAGAAGTTCCCATTGATTTTACTTTTGAAGATTGTGCTTATAAAGGTTATAAACCAGAAGAGTTTAAAAGAATATTAGAAGAATTAGAATTTTATTCATTACTTAAAAAATTAGATTTTACAAACGTTACTATGGAAAAAGAAGAGAAGAAGGAAGAAAAATTAAAAGAACTTATTATAGAGGATATCTCTCATTTTAAAAATAAAAATTTCTCCTTTTATTTAGAAACGAGAGGATCTATCTATAGTAAAAGTGATATCTTAGGATTAGGAATTTATGATGGGGAAAAAGGATATTTCTTATCTTTAGATGATATCATTCAACATAAAGATTTGTTTTGTTTTACAAATGAAAAATATACGTATGATTTAAAGAAGTGTTTGGTTGTATTGAATCCTTATGGATTATCGATTCAAAATGTAACATTCGATACGATGATTGCCGCTTATCTATTGGATTATATTGTGAAAGACGATATTAGTTTTGTTGCTAGAAGTTTTCAATATGATATACCAGATTATGAGGAATTATATGGAACTGATAAAAGACCGAAGGAAATTCCTTTGGATGAGTTAAAACAAATCTGTTGCCAGAAGGCAAAATTTATATACGAAACCAGAGAAAGACTTTTAAATGAATTAAAAGAAAATGAAGAAGAGGAATTGTTCCATTCGATTGAAATGCCACTTGCAACGGTTTTGGCGGATATGGAGATTACAGGTATCAAAGTAGATCGTGATTATTTAACGGAAGTGGAAGAGGAATTGAAGAAGGAGATGGATACATTAGAGAAGAGTATCTATCAAGATGCTAATCAGGAGTTTAATATTATGTCTCCTTCACAATTAGCAAAAGTATTATTTGAAGATCTTGGAATTCATTATCCTAAAAAGGTCAAAGATCAAAAGTATTCTACTAGTAAAGAAATCCTTGATAAAATTATTGGAGAACATCCTATCGTAGAAAAAATATTAGAATATAGAACTTTAGCAAAATTGTATACTAATTATGCGGTTGGCTTGAAAGCAGAGATTCGAGAAGATGGACGTATCCATACTATTTTTACCCAAACATTAACACGTACAGGACGTTTGTCTAGTATTAGTCCTAATTTGCAAAATATTCCAGCACGTTCGGATTATTCTAGATTAATTCGAAAAGCTTTTATTCCAGATGAAGATAGTGTTTTAATGTCTAGTGATTATTCTCAAGTAGAATTGCGTATTTTTGCTCATATGTCGAATGAAGAAAACTTGATTCAAGCGTTTAAGGATAATAAAGATATTCATGCTAAAACGGCTGCGGACATTTTCCATGTTCCAGAGGATCAAGTTACTAAGGATATGCGTCGTAATGCAAAGGCAGTAAACTTTGGAATATTATATGGAATTAGTAGTTTTGGATTATCCGAAGATTTAGGAATTGATATTGTTACAGCAAAAAATTTTATTGATAATTATTTGGATACATATCCTGGTATTCAAGATTATATGGAAAAGGAAAAAGCTTTGGCTTACCAAAATGGGTATGTTCGAACTTTGATGAATCGGAAACGTGTTATCGAAGAATTAAAAAGTAAGAATTATATTATTCGCAGTAGTGGAGAAAGAATGGCTCTTAATACTCCTATTCAAGGAACGGCTGCGGATATTCTTAAAAAAGCTATGGTTGAAATTTATCAGGAATTTGAAAAGCGGCAATTAAAAAGTAAAATGTTAATTCAAGTTCACGATGAATTAGTCTTCAATGTATTAAAAGAAGAATTAGCTGAGGTAAAGGAAATTGTTCGTAATATTATGGAAAATACATTCCAATTACGAGTTCCTTTAAAAGTAGATATAGAAGAAGGAAATAATTGGTACGAAGCAAAATAAAAAGAAGGTGATGATATGCCAGAAAAGCCTGAGGTAATTACGGTTGCTAAGAGTTTAGAACCTTTATTAGTCGGGAGAGAGATTGTTGGTTGTAATGTTTTTTGGGATAATATTATTGCGGCTCCGACAACGGATGCTTTTCGAGAGAATGTTATTCATCACAAAATTTTAAAGATACAAACTAGAGGAAAATTTTTAGTATTGGATTTAGACCCTTATGTTTTACTGATTCACTTACGAATGGAAGGAAAGTTTTTGTTCCGCCAGAAAAAAGATCCTATTGAAAAACATGAACATGTGGAATTTCTTTTGGATGATGGATGTAGTTTTCGGTATCATGATGTCCGTAAATTTGGGAAAATGTATTTATTGGAAAAGGATACATTTGAAAAGCAAAAACCGATTCAAAATTTGGGTTTAGAATACTATGATGATTGCTTTACAGGTCCTTATTTGTATACTAAAATTCATGCTCTTACGAAACCTATTAAAACGGTTTTGCTTGATCAATCTATTATAGCGGGGATAGGAAATATTTATGCCAATGAAATTTTATTCTTAAGTAAAATTTCTCCCAAACGAGTTGCTTCCAAAGTATCAAAAAAAGAATGTGAATGTTTGGTTCAAAATACCAAGAAAGTATTAGAGAGGGCAGTTCAATTAGGGGGAACTACTATTCGAAGTTTCACTTCATCTGAAGGAGTACATGGACTTTTTCAAAATGAATTGATGATTCATGGGCGAGAAGGAGAAACTTGTCCTAATTGTCAGAATCCTATTTTAAAAGAGTATGTTGGTGGTAGAGGAACCTATTATTGTAAGAGGTGTCAAAAGTAAAAGGAATCGTAAAAAAACTATTCCTTTTTTTGCGTTCTGTTATATAATTAGAATAGAATGATAGGGTGGTGGACTGTGTGAAAAAAACAAAAATTATTTGTAGTATTGGTCCTGCAAGTGAAAAAGTAGAAGTTATGGAAGAAATGGTACATAGTGGTATGAACTGTGCTCGTATTAATCTTTCGCATGCAACAGAAGAAGATTGCCTTCGTACAATTGAAGCCGTTCGTCAAGTAAGACAAAGAACCGGTTTGCCAGTTGCTATTATGTATGATACAAAAGGTCCTGAATTCCGTACTCAAGAGATTGAAGGAGAAGGTATTTCTTTAAAAACGGGAGATTCTATTTATATGATAAAAGATTCTGTTTTAGGAAATAGAGAGAGGTTTAGTGTCAATCATCCAGAAGCCATTGATTTTATTTCTGTTGGAGCTCATGTATTAGTTGACAATGCTTTGCTTGATTTACAGGTGGTACAGAAAGGAATTGATTTTGTTTTACTTCAAGCTTTGAATGATGGAGAAATTAAAAGTCATAAAACGTTGAATGTTCCGGGGATTGATTTAAATCTGGATTTTATTAGTGAACAGGATCGTCGGGATATAGCCTTTGCTGCCAAACATTCTTGTGATTATCTAGCGTTATCTTTTGTAAATACAGCAGAAGATGTTCGTCAAGCTCGTCACATTATTTTAGAAAATGGTGGCGATGCTCGGATTATTTCTAAAATTGAAAGTCAGATGGGAATCGATAATATTGATAGTATTATTGCTGAAAGTGATGGTATTATGGTTGCTCGAGGGGATTTAGGGGTAGAAGTTCCGATGGAAGAGTTGCCAGTTCTACAAAAAGAAATTATTCGCAAGTGTCGAGAAAATGGCAAGTTTGCGATTGTTGCGACAGAAATGTTGGCCTCTATGTATCAGAATCCAAGACCTACTCGAGCTGAAGTTTCGGATATTGCAAATGCTGTTTTGGATGGTACCGATTGTGTCATGCTTTCTGGTGAAACAACGGTTGGAAAATATCCTATTCAGGCTGTTTCCTTTATGAGTCGCATTTGTGAGTATGTCGAATCTACCATTGACTATACGAAACATACTACTTATAAGAGAAAGATTGGCGTTTCAGATACGATTGCGAAACTGGTTGTGGATGCGGTAGAGTATGATGATATTAAGTTAATTGTCACAACTACTATGACTGGATTCACTGCCCGTAAGATTAGTAATTTGCGACCTAATTGTACAATTTTAGCTTGTTGTCCAACCAATCATATTGCGGAAAAAGTTGCTTTAAACTTTGGAGTTGAACCAACGGTTACGGAACTTTTCCATACAACCGATGAAATGGTGGAAGGAGCAAGGAAAATTGCCAAAGAAAAATTTCATTTAAAAGAAGGAGATTTAATTGTTGTAACAGGAGGATTTCCTTTAGGACAAACTCGTGCTACTAATTATTTAAGAATTGTTGAAATATAAAAACTATAGATTTTATTCTATAGTTTTTCTTTTATTTCAAAATAATAATTATATAATTTTTGTACTCCATTTTCTAATGTATAGTAATGGAATATATACGGAATAAATAAACAAAGAGTTAAGGCAAATAGTAATAGAAGAGGTAGAGAATCTAACAATAAAGCTCCTAGTAAAAATAAGATACTAGCAATTCCTGTAAAAAAGGTAACAATTAAATGAATTAGTCTTTCATGTTGAAAGAAGGAAATCCATGTTCTTACATCTTCTACAAATTGTTTTTCAATTTTCTTTGTCTCTTTTTTTTCTTCTATCAAACTAATAAGATCTTTGATTTTTACTTTCATTTTTCCTCCTTCATTTTATCAGTCATAGGGGAATTATCAAAATCGTTTTCCATTAAGAATTCATGAATAATTTCCTCTTGGTTGGCTACTAGCATTTCTTCAATACGATCTACTCGGCATTTTTCTGCTTTGATAATGGAATCCACTTTGGCAACTGCTTCTTCTAACTCATCATTTACTACTACGTAGTTGTATTTTGTTACTTCATTCATTTCTTTGTAGGCAATATTAAATCTTTCTATAATTTTTTCTTTGGCCTCTGTTTTTCGATTCTTTAGTCGTTTTAGTAATTCTTTTTCAGAAGGAGGCATAATGAAGATAAAAATAGCTTCAGGTACTAAATCTTTAATCTTTTTCGCTCCTTGAATTTCTATTACTAATACTACATCGATTCCTTTTTCAATTTTTTCAATTATTTTTTCTTTTGGAGTACCATAATAATTTCCTGCATATTCAGCATATTCTAAAAAATAGTTTTCCTGTATTTTTTGTTCAAATTCTTCTTTTTCTAGGAAAAAATAATTGATGCCTTCTTCTTCTCCAGCTCTTGGCTTTCTAGATGTTGCTGAAACGGAAAGCCAAATATTGGAATTATTCTCTATTAGTTTTCCAACGATGGTGTCTTTTCCAGCTCCACTTGGGCCTGATACTACAATTAATTGTCCTTGTTTTTTTTGTTTAATCATAAGAATCTCCTTTATATATTATTTTTGTTTCTTCTTTTTCTTTTTGATCTTTTGAAAAAATTGTATAAAGCTTCGTTGTTTGTAATTCCCAGTCTAACATAGCTGGCTTTCCACGATTTATTTTGCTAATGATTGGTAGAGTGATTTGTTTTTTGTTTTCATTTAAATAGGCTCTTCCTTTTTCATTAAAACCTAAGATACGTATATATTCGATCGTTTGAAAAGAGGAAGATTGTTCTTTGGTAAAACCACATAAAATATGTAATAGCATTCTACTTATCTTGTTATAAGTATAACGTTTGGTTTTTATTTTTTGAATGAATTCTTCATAGGAATTTGCTTTTTCTATTTCCTTTTTTAGAGTATGTTCAATTCCTTCTTCTACCGTTTGATATTGATTTAGATGATTATCACTTAAAATTTTGTATTTTAATAATGGAAAATAGTCTTCCATATTATGTAAGTTTTCAAAATAGGAAAGCGTATCTTCTGGTACTTGTCCTTGGATGGATTCTTTCCTTTTTAGAGCCTCTCGAATCGAAGTGGCACTTGAGATGGTTTTGGATAATTCTTTATCATGATATTCATTGGTTCTTTGAATGGTTTCTGGTATTATGTTATAGTGATTTTTTAAAATTGTTTTGATATAGCTAACTCCTAATAGGTCATTTGGAGTATCAATTTTTTTACCAGTTAAGTCTTCAATGGCACAAGAAATGGCGGTTGGATAATTTTTTCCTAATTTAGAATAGATTTTTACTAGTTTTTCAAAGTCTTCATTTTCTATTTGGGTTTTGGCTATGGTATATAAATCTTCTATTTGATTGGATTCACTTCCAAAAACTACTTTTTCTACTTTTAGTTTTTCTAAAAGGGTTATGGCGCCATAGGCAAAAAAGTCGGCGGATTGTGTTGCGAATGGATAAGGAAGTTCTATTACTAAATCTACTCCGTGATCTAGGGCAATTTGACAACGTTTCCATTTGTCCATAATGGCGCATTCTCCTCGTTGTGTAAAGTTTCCTGTCATGACTACGACAATGGCATGCTCTGGATATTGTTCTTGTATTTTTTTAATTTGATAGTAATGTCCACAATGAAATGGATTATATTCGGCCACAATTCCAATTGCTTTCATAGACGTCCCTTCTTTCTTTTTTGTATCTTATCATATTCTTCTTTTTTTTACAATTCGATGTCTATTTGGGTGGCTATTCTCATAGAATGTAAAGTATAGTACAATTCTATGAAAATTCCATTTTCGTTTGAAAAATATGGTATAATTTGATTAACGGAGGGATTAGATGAAAGTTGTTGTTGTAGCTGGCGGAACAGGCGGACACATTTATCCCGCTCTTGCGATTATGCATAAAATTCAAGAAAAAGAACCAGATAGTGAATTTTTATATATAGGAACGGATGACCGTATGGAAAAAGATTTGATTCCTAAATTAGGAATTCCTTTCGTTGGTATTCCGATGAGTGGATTAAATCGAAAAAATGTTTTTTCTAATTTTGGTGTGCTTTCTATGTTTTTGAAAGCTGTCCGAAGAGCTAAAGAAGAATTATTAAAATTTCAGCCAGATTTGGTTATTGGAGCTGGTGGATATATTACAGCGCCCGTTTTATATGCCGCTCATAAATGTCATATTCCGGTGCTTATTCATGAACAAAATTCGGTTCCGGGATTATCTAATAAATTTATTGGAAATTTTGCCAATCGAATTTGTGTTTCCTTACCCAATAGTATGAATTTATTTCCAAAGGATAAGGTTGTTTATACAGGAAACCCTCGTAGTGAAGAAATCCTATCTGTTCCAGTTAAAAAGAAGGAGTCTTTAGGATTTCAAAAAGATAAAAAATTAGTTGTTATTGTCATGGGATCTTTGGGAAGTGTTACTATGACACAGAAGATTCAAGAATTGATTCCTGGTTTTCAAACAAAAGATTATCAAGTTTTAATCATAACAGGACGGAATTATTATGATCAGTACAAGGATTTAAAACCATCTTCTAACGTACAAATTGTTCCTTTTATGGAAGATTTGATTCAAGTTTTAAAGGATTCTGATTTGATTGTTTCTCGGGCTGGAGCTAGTACGATTGCTGAAATAACGGCGATTGGCCTTCCGGCTATATTGGTACCTTCTCCTTACGTTACCAATAATCATCAATATAAGAATGCTTTAGAATTACAAGAAGCAGGAGCCTGTGTTATTGTGACGGAAGATGAGTTTTCGGCTGAGAAAATACTAAAAGAAATCGATGATTTATTGGATGATTCTAAAAAGTACAATCAGATGGTTGAGAATAGTCGTAAACTAGGAATTGTTGATTCCGCAACTAGAATTTATGAAGAAGCTAGAAAGATTATTAGGTGATTTTATGAAAGAAGTCATAAAAGAAATAAAAGATTTAAATATTGGAAAAGTAGAAGAAGATGTTTCTATTGAGAAAATGACTACTTATCGTGTGGGAGGAATCGCGAGATGTGTTGTCTATCCTAGAAGTATTACTAGTTTAGTGAAACTTCTTCGTTATTTGAAGAGAGAAAATATTCTTTATAAAGTTATTGGGAATGGATCTAATTTATTGTTTAGTGGACGAGTATTTGAAGGCGTTTTAATTAAACTATCCGAACTCGATCGTGTTGAGTTTTTTGGACGTTATAAGATTCGTGTAGGAGCTGGTTTTTCTCTTATTAAATTGAGTTTCTTAGCGGCTAAAAAAGGATATACTGGTTTGGAATTTGCATCTGGTATTCCTGGTAGTGTAGGAGGAAGTGTTTTTATGAATGCTGGTGCCTACAAATCGGATATGGGATATGTAGTTGAGAGTGTGAAAGTTTTAACGCCTGATTTTCGAATTATTCGTTTAGAGAATAAAGAAATGGATTTTCATTACCGTACTTCTTTCTTACAAAAACATCCAGATTATATTTGTTTAGAAGTTATTTTCCGTCTTCACAAAGGAAAACGGGAAGCTATTGAAGAAGTAATGAAAGAAAGACGAAATCGACGAATTGAATCTCAACCTTTGGAATATCCTTCTGCTGGTAGTGTTTTCCGAAATCCAGAAGGTGGTTTTGCTGGTAAACTTATAGAAGACGCTGGCTTAAAAGGTAAAAAACGTGGGGGAGCTAAAATAAGTGATAAGCATGCTAATTTTATTGTGAATTTCAATCATGCTAGTGCGGAAGATGTGAAATATTTAATTGATTTAGCTCACGACACCGTGTTAAAAGAAAATGGTATTGATTTAAAAATAGAACAAGAATTTGTTAACTGGGAGTAAAAATGGGAAAAAAAATAGTGGAAAAGAAAAGAATTAAGATTGGTAATTTTCTTTTAGTACTAGTATTGTTATTAGCACTATTTTTTGGCTTGTATTTCTTTTTACAAACTCCTGTTCAAAATATTGTTATTTTGAATACTTCTTATTTAAAGGATGATATGATTTTAGAACTAGGAGGTATCAAAGATTATCCGAATTTCTTCTTTACAAATTCTTATAAAGTACAAAAGAAATTAGAAACGTCTCCTTATATACAGAAAGCAAAATTACGAAAAAAATACAAATTTTTATTTGAATTGGAGATTCAAGAAGAAAAACCATTGTTTTTTGATTTGAATCAAAATAAATATGTATTTCAAGATAAAACTTCCGTTTTAGAAGATTCTATCAGTCAAGAATTTCTTGTTCCAAGATTGTTGAATTATGTTCCTGATACCAAATATTCTAAGTTTGTAGAATGTATGGATGGAGTAGAAGCAAATGTTTTATCGAAAATTAGTGATATTGAGTATAAACCCAATGATTATGATAAAGATCGTTTCTTATTATATATGGATGATGGAAATATGGTTTTTGTTACTTTAACGAAGTTTAAACTTATCAATCATTATAATGAGGTTTTAACTCAAGTGGAAAATCATAAAGGAATTTTGTATTTGGATAACGGAAATCATTTTCAAATAAAAGAATAGTTGAGTATAACTTTCTTTTTTTTTTCGATTAAAATATGGTATGATAGAAGTGAAAAATGGAGGGGATTTTATGCAATGGATTCGGAAAACTATACCAGTTGTCTTTGTTTTTTTGTGTTTTTTCTTCTCTTTAGTTTTTCTTTTTACACTATCTCGTGGAGATACTTTTGTAAATTATGGATTTAGTTATGCCATTCGAATGGGGGAGATTCCTTATCTAGACTTTAATATGGTAATTACTCCTTTGGCTCCTTTTTTATATTCTATTGGTTTATTTCTTTTTAATAATATTATTATGTTTTATTTGGAACAAGCTTGTTTATTAACCATATTATTTTTCTTATTGAAAAAGAAACTGCAGCATAAGGTTTATTTATTCTTTTTTCTTTTATTACTTCCATATCCTATTGCTATGGTATCGACTATTTTTCCAGGATATAATTTTTTACTCGTATTTTTATTTTTCCTTTTTTATTTAGGCTTGGAAAAGAATCAGAATCCTCTTTTGTTGGGATTCTTATTAGGACTTATTTTTTGTACGAAGCAAACGATTGGGATTGTATTGTTTATACCTAGTTTTTGGTATATAGTGAAACAACCAAAGACGTTTTTTAAGATGCTGTTAGGATATTGTATTCCGATTGCTATTATGCTTCTTTTATTTGCTTTTCTGGGAAATTTTTCTTCCTTTATAGATTTATGCTTTTTAGGACTATTTGATTTTCAAAAAAGCAATCAGCAAGTTGATTGGTTTTATTTTCTTTTATTCTTAATAGGAATTCTTTATTTGCTATTTCGAATTATTAAGAATCCAAAAGATATTTCTTTGTATTATGTCTTATTATTTAGTAGTGTTGTATTTCCTATTATTGATTATTATCATGTTTGTTTGTTTTTCATTCTGCCTCTTTATCTTTTTTTAGATTCCATTTCCTTTTCTAAAAAAGGGTATTGGGTTTTGACTCCTGTTTTTCTTTTGATTTGTTTTTTGTGGGGGATTGTTTCTTTTCAGTATTTAGACCATCCAACTATTTCTAATTATTCTCATTTTTCTTGGGTGATTAATCGAGAAAGTTATCAAAAACAAACGAAGGATTTTTTGGAGTATGTTGATTCTCTTCCTTCGAATGTTCATTATTTTATGCGAGGATCTGAAAATTATTTTTTTCAAATCATTCATTCCAATCGATTGTCTTATTTTGATTTACCAAACTATGGTAATTATGGTTATAATGGAATTGATAAAATGCTTACTAGGATTAATCAACAACATGATTGTTATTTCGTTTTGGATTATACTTTATTGGAAAAACAAGATGTAAATCAACAATATATCGTGGAGTTAGGAGAATATGTGGTAGAACATAGTAAAAAAGTAAAGAGAATAGGGGTTTATGATATTTATTATAAGGAGTAGAGAAAATGGATTTTATTCGTCATAATGGTAAATATTTTATATTGTTTTTTTTGTTCCTGTTCTTTTATATTGTTTTTTTTCATCAAAATTGCAGTTATGATGTTTTATGGAATTATGGATTTAGTCATGCAATCCGTATGGGAGAGATTCCTTATGTTGATTTTAATACGGTTAGTACTCCTTTTTACTCTTATCTTATGAGTATTGGTTTATTTCTTTATGATGATATTTCTATGTTCTTTTTGGAGCAAACTATTTTAGTTGTTTTGATGTTTTATTTTATTTTTCAATTGCATGGAGAAAAAGGGTGGCTTCTTTTACCTGTTCTTGTTTTGCCATTTTTTTTACCCTTTAATCCTACCTATAATTTTTTTGCTTTCTTTTTACTTGTTGTTTTATATTGGATGGAGAAAAAGGAAAAAGGAGATTATTGGATTGGCTTTGTTTTAGGGATTCTTATTTTGACGAAACATACGATTGGTTTACCAGTATTATTCTTATCTCTTCTTAGTACGTTTCAATGGAAAAAGATTTGGAAACGATTTTTAGGAGCGGCTCTTCCTTGTTTAGTCTTTCTTCTTATTTTAGTTCTTGAAAATAGTTTTTCTTCTTTTTGGGATTTATGTATTATGGGATTATTGGATTTTGGAGAGAAGAATCATTCTTCTTTAAATGGTTTTATGTTTCTTACGGCCTTTTTCTTTCTTTTGGTTCTTATTTCCTTTATTAGGAATATTCGAAGAAAGGAATCTTATTATGCATTTGCTGCTTTTTCTTTTTGTATTCCTATTTTTGATTATTATCATGTTGGATTATTAGCCGCTTTATTACTTGTATTTTATTTGGATCATCTTTCTTTACCAGAGTTATATGTTCGAAGAATGAGCTTTGTTTTTTTGAGTATTTTTTTGATTGTTTACTATCTTTTGATGCCTATGAGTTTTCAAAATCTTACTTTTTTGAAGAAGCCTCATTTTCGTTATATGGTCGTAGAAGAGAAACGTCAGCAGGAGATACAAAGTCTATATCAAGCTTATTCTTCTTATGATTCGGTTTATATGATTGATTCGGATGCTATTATGTTTGATTTGATGAGTAATCGTCCTATTACTTATTTTGATGTTTTATTGAAAGGTAATTATGGATATCATGGGACTGAAAAGATGATAAATAGGGTGGATATGCTTCACGATACTACTTTTTTCATTCGTAGTGGTTTATATGAAAATGGAATCGATGAGGGGCAATTTGATTTGGATGTTTTACGATATATTGTGGAACATTCTAAAAAAATAGATTCTATTTTAAACTATGATGTTTACTATAAAGAATAAGGTGATATTATGGAATTTCTTCGTCGAAATTATGCTTATCTAATTTGTTTTTTTGTTGTTTTTTTTCTTTTCCTTTTTCTTTCTCCAAGTATGTTGTTTGATGCTACTTGGGAATATGGAATGGCTCATGCAATTGTATTAGGTGAAGTGCCATATTTGGATTTTAATATTATTACGACGCCTTTTTATCCTTTTTTTCATGCTTTGTTTTTAGCTGTTTATGATTCTTATTTTGTTTATTTATGTGTTAATGCAGGCCTTTTTACTTTTCTTTTTTATCTTCTTTATAAGTGGCAAGCGAAGAGAACGGTTTTTTATTTAGGAATCTCTTGTGTTTTTTTATTTCAACTTTTTATTCCTTCTTATAATTTTATGGCTTTTCTTCTTCTTGTATGGATTGTTGTGGCGGAAAAGGAATGGGTCGATGATCGTCTTATTGGTATTCTTTTAGGAATTCTTATTTTGACTAAGCATACGATTGGTATTCCTATATTGTTTTTATCTATGATTTCTACTTTTCAATGGAAGAGGGGAGTTTTAAGAGGAGTTTTTGCGATGATTCCTTGTGGCGCTTTTTTTCTTTATTTATTATGTACTCATAGTCTTTCTTCCTTTTTCGATTTATGCTTTATGGGTTTATTTCAATTTTCAAATCAAAATCATTTGTCTTTTTCTTCTATTACGTTTCTTAGCATTGTCTTTTTCTTCTTTACTCTTTTTTGGTTATTCAAAGAGAAAAAGATGGAAGCCTTTTATTTGTTGGGAGCTTTTTGCTTTGTGATTCCCATCATGGATATTTCTCATTTTGTCTATTTGTTTGTTTTTTTCTTATTTTGTTTGGGAGATAAGATTTTCTCTTTTCCGATTCCTTATACACTTCTTGGAATTCTTATCTTTTTGGGAAGTTTAGGGATGTATTATTATTTAAATATTTCTTATTATAAAGATTGTAATTTTTTAGGGAAAAAACCATTCGCGATTCAACTAGTTCCTTCTTCTTATCGAAAGGAATTTTGGAATGTCTTGGATGTTTATCAGAAATATCCGAATTCTTATATGATTGATTTTTTTAGTACGAAATATGATATGGTTTTAAATCGCCCTATTACTTATTTTGATATGTTACTTACTGGAAATTATGGAAAAGAGGGAACGAATCGAATTCTTTCTATGATTCAGGAATCTCATGATACGTATTATATTGTGACGAAAAGCACTTATTATAATCGAGATTATATTTCACAAATGGATTATACGATTGTTGATTATTTTTATCAGCATTATCCAAAAATAGAGGAGGGAGAATATTATGATGTTTTTTACAAAGAATAAAAATATAATTCGTTATATCATTCTTAGTTTTTTTCTTTTGTTTTATTGCTTGTATCTTTCTCCTTTGACTTCCAATGAGTTATGGAATTATGGATTTAGTTATGCGATTCGAAAAGGAGAAGTTTTATATCGAGATTTTAATTTAGTAGTTGGACCTTTTTATCCTTTTCTAATGACGATACCATTACTTGTTTCTAATTCTTTGTTTTCCTATTTATTGTTTCATGTTGTTTTATTAACTTGTTTTTTTGCTTTGATGGAAGAGATGTATTCCAATAAAATGTTTTTAGGACTTCTTCTTTGCGTGATGTTTCCGGCTCTTATTTCTCCTTCTTATAATTTATTTGTTGTTATGTGTATTTTGTTTCTTGTTTTTTTAGAAAAGAGTTCTTTTTCTTATAAAGATTGGTTGATTGGTATTGTGATTGCCTGTTGTTTTTTTACCAAACAAAGTACGGGATTTTTGCTATGTCTTCCAACTCTTTTCTTTTTGAAAAACTGTAATTGGAAAAAGCGAGTTTATGGATTTGTTAGTGTTAGTTTGCTTTTCCTTTTTTATTTTTTGATTACCCATTCTTTATTTGAATACTTCAATTATTGTTTCTTAGGATTATTGGATTTTGGGGATCATAATACGTCTTTTTCTCTATGGTCTTTTGGTTTACTGTTATTGATGATTATTCTTAGTGTTGTTTTTATGAAAAAGTCGATTCAAAAAATCCCTTATTTTTATTACTTATGTGGTTTTTCTCTCGCAATTCCGATTATAGATTTTTTACATTTAATGTTTGTTTTCTTATTATTTGCTTTTTGCCTTATGGAACGTTTTTCCATTCCTTTTCTAGGAAAGAAGCAAGGAGTCTTTTTAATTACCGTTCTTTTCCTTGGAATTGTTGGAATTGAGGGAAGGGATGTTGTTTCTGATTTTCATTTTACGAATCCTTTTTTGCATTTTGAATTTCGCTATTTTTCAACGGCAGAAAAGACATATGCCAAAGAGATTCTTACTTATTTAGATGGTCGTGATTTTGTTGTTTTTTCCGATCACAATTATTTTTATAAGATTGCGATGGATCAAAAACTTGATTCTTTGGATATCGTTAATTATGGAAATCATGGATATCATGGTAGTGAAACTTTATTGTTGGAAATTCAAAATCATCCAGAAAAACTATATTTACTTCCTCACGATATCACTCTTTCTCAAATTGATAAAAAGGGATATAATACTATTATTCAAAATGCGGTAAAAATTGATTCAATAGGGGAATTTGATGTTTATGAGTTTCAATAAAAGAAAATGGCTTACAATTGGATTATTTGCTTTATATTGTGTGGGTATCCTTTTTATGTTTTTTCATCATGAAAACTGGAGAGATGAGGCACAATCTTATTTGTTGTGTCGAGATATGAATTTATGGCAAATATTTCAAAATGCTCATTATGAAGGACATCCTATTTTTTATTATCTTTTGTTATATCCCTTTGTTAAATTAGGAGTAGGACCTTCTATTGTAAATATTTTTTCGGCTTTTTTTATGATTCTTTCTATGTACTTATTGCTTTTTAAAATTCCTGGAAGGGATTGGATTAAGTTTTGTATTTTGTTTTCTTATCCAGTTCTCTATGAATTTAGTGTTGTTGGTAGAAGTTATTCCCTTATCTTTTTCTTGCTTACACTTTATGTTTGGATATTTCCTTATCGCAAGGAAAAACCAATTTTATTAGCGGTTATTTTAGGACTCTTATTAAATACTCATTTATTAATGTTTGGCTTTGTAGGATTTCATGTTTTTGATTTTTATTTTTATGAAATATATTTTTCAAAGAATGATTCCTCTGTTCGGAAGAAGATGTATCAAGCACTAGCTGTTTTAGGATTCTTTGGAATTCTATTTTATGGCCAATTTTATCCTGTTTTAGTACCAAATGATGGATTAAGAATGAATACGGAATTTTCACTATCGAATTTCGTTATCTTTTTCTTTTCTTTCTTAGCAGGGCAGACGTGCAATTATTCTTTTCTTTCTGTATTTGTAACGTTTGGTATTCTTGTCTTTGTATTATTTTGGATGTTTCGTAGCAATCGTTTTGTATTTTGGATGTTTTTGTGTTCTTCCTTTTTTATGGCATTTTTACTCGATTTTGTTTTGGGAGGAGCTTCTATTTATTCATCCGCTTTGGTGTATAGTCTCTTTTTATTTTGTGTATTCTTATTATCCAGTGACATTACAAAACCTTTCCTTATTGGTTTATCTATTTTATCCATTTGTTCTTGCTTTACGGTTTATAAAGCTTATTCTTTTGATTATTTATATCCTTATTCCAATGGGATTGAGACGGCTAAATACATCCAGAAAGAGGTGGAGGATCATGCCATTATCCTTTGTAACTGTGATCATATGTGTTCTTCTTTAATTCCTTATACATCTAATCGATTTTATCATCCAAATTCTAAAGAGTTTTTTACTTATATTGTTTGGAAAGCAAAACGAGATGATATGCCTGTTATGAGGGAAATTGGGGAGTTTGTGGATTCTCATGATTTGGTCTACTATGTTTATACGAATTACAATTGGGAAGATAATCTAATCGTTGATTATTTGGATCAAAATTATCAATTGGATCTGGTTTATTCTTCTTCCTTGAAGTCTTATTCATTCGAAGACTATCGAATCTATAAAATAGGTGAAAAGAAAGAATTCTAAGAGTTTTTTAGAATTCTTTTTTGTTATATGATATACTTTCTTTAGAAGGTGGTTTTGTGAAGAATATCGTTATTGCTGGAGCTGGCCCTGCGGGATTGACTTGTGCTTATTATTTATTAAAAGGACATAAGGATTGCCATGTCACGATTTTAGAGGAGAAGTCAATTGTCGGAGGAATTAGTAGAACGGAAGAATATCATGGAAATCATATGGATATTGGTGGGCATCGCTTTTTTACAAAAAATGAGACTGTTTTAAACTTTTGGAAAGACATTTTACCTATGCAGGGGAAACCGGCCTTGGATGAAAAATTATTAGGAATTCATCGAGATTATCATGATGGTAAGAGAGATCCTGAAAAAGAAGATGCTATGCTTATCCGAAATCGTATTTCGCGTATTTATTATCATCAAAAGTTTTTTGACTATCCGGTTAATTTAACGATGAAGACAATACGAAATATGGGGTTATTAACCACTTTTCGATGTGGACTTAGCTATTTAAAAGCAAGTTTATGGAAAAAGGAAGAGTCTAATCTAGAAAACTTTTATATTAATCGTTTTGGAAATGAATTATATGAAATGTTTTTTAAAGGATATACTACAAAATTGTGGGGTAGAAGTCCCAAAGAGATTGATTCTAGTTGGGGAAGTCAAAGAGTAAAAGGAATATCCATTTCTAAAGTTTTGAGTGATTATTTTAAAAGACTATTCCATATTAAAGATACAAAAAAGGAAGTTAGTTTAACGGATTACTTTTATTATCCAAAATTAGGACCTGGTGAGTTTTATGAATTACTTGCCCATAAAATTGAAAAAATGGGGGGAGAGATTTATCGAAATAGTAGAGTCGTTAAAATTCATAAAAAAAATCAAAGGATTGTGAATGTCACCTATGAAAAAGAGGGTAAAAGAGAGGTTTTGCCTTGTGATCAGTTTGTCTCTTCTATGCCGATGAAAGATTTATTAGAAGAGATGAATTCAGTTCCTAAAAATGTTTTAGATGTTAGTAATCATTTGCCATACCGTGATTTTGTTACTGTAGGAGTATTGGTTCCTAACCTAGATTTGGAAAA
>AUXO012894548.1_pt1 | contig 26282 bp, 18 predicted proteins | sample 768731 | NCBI WGS metagenome assembly AUXO01 (sample SAMN02715735, study PRJNA202380) | gut metagenome | biome: sheep rumen | host: Ovis aries | place: New Zealand: Palmerston North | reverse complement strand
CATTTCCAAGTCCATAGCATATATGTTCAAGATGCTTATATCAATTCTCTTTATACAGAATTTCAGAAGGAAGGTGAGGTAATATGTCACTTACACTCAGAATATTCCTTATAGTATGTTCACTTATATCAGTATTCTTTCTTGTAAGAAAGATAAGGAAGGCAAAGCTGCGTATCGATGTTTCCATATTCTGGATTATTTTTGCCGTGCTGCTTGTCGTACTCAGCCTTTTTCCGGGTATAACGATGTGGCTCGCTGATATAATGGGAATCATATCGCCGGTTAATCTTTTGTTCCTGTTCATGATATTTATACTTCTCTTATATGCATTTTCAATGACTGTAAGGATGTCAGAGCTTGAGAATAAAATAAATGAACTTACAGAGGAACTTGCGATAAGAGACCGCATGAATCGCGACAAAAAGGATGCGGTCAAAGACATCAGAGTGAGAAGAGGTCGTAAACAGTGAAATCTGAAAGAATAAAAACCGGAAGCGTGGTATTTGTCATAGTACTGCTCATATGCTGTTCAATGGCATGTTTCTTCAGTAAAAAAGAGCATATGATAGCTGATGTGTGGTATGAAGAAAGCATGGTACTTACACCGCATGGATTTAAAGAGGAAAAGTCGGATACCAACTCACGCAAAGTAAAATATATAGCCGGGGCTGATGCCGGAAGCTATATTGATATATCGGCAACAAGAAGTGCTTTTCAGGGATATACCCTTGACAGTGTAATAGCAAGATTTCAGGCTGTTTCAAAAAGAGATGAAGACGTAAGGCTTGCTGTGCTTGATGAAGAAGGTAAAGAAGCGGCTGTATATGAAACCACATGGGAGGAAGGAGAGATTTACTTCCTCTTTGATATGGAAGATCAGGATGAAAATGTATCAAAGCTTCTTAGTGAAGATACTGTCAACCTGAGACTTTATGTAAACCAGGATATGGACACACCTATGATATATACTGCTACGGGGGACAGCTCTTCAAAGCTAAGATACATGGCTCTTGCAGTTTCGCCGGTAATAGCTTTTATTGCGGCACTCATGTTCATTTTCATAAAGCCTTTAAATAGATTTATAAACGGTCTCCGGGAAATGATAAGTGAGATTTTACTTACTATCCGTAGTTCAAAGAGAAAGATTATTAAATTCATTTTAGAGCTTTTTATATGTATAGTTATTTCGGCTGTCGGGGCATTTATTCTTTCGCGTATAACGGGAAAGAGCTTTACATTCCCTCTTTTTACACTCTGCCTGATGCCTGTAGTTTTCATCTACATGGCATATGTAAAGAGAAGCTATTTTAAAGACAGGATACATGTATTTGGAGCGCTTTTTGTTCTTGTCATAGGAACGGTTTTCTCATTTGCGGCGCCTGCATGTTCCGGGCTTAACTTTGATGATCAGGATCATTATTCAAATGTAGTTTATATGGCTACATGTCTTGAAAGAAAGGTCAGTCTGTCTGACTGGGATAATATTACAGAGGCAGGCTCTGCCATGGTATCGACTTCGTTATTTGAGAACGAGACTAAGAAGGCACTGGTACGTTTCAGAAATGACATGAGCAGGATGCATTACTATGTTGGAACAAGCAAGGGGCTTGGGATTTTAAAAGCTAAGAATCTATCTTATATAACTTCTCTGATTCCGTATTTTATAGCCAAGCTTTTCAGACTTCCGTGGAGTATGAGATTTATGATAGGCAGGTGGGGAACGGTGCTGTTTCTTGCAATTGTCACCTATATCTCTATGAAATGTCTAAAGAGCGGTAAAATAATCGCCATGGCAGTTGCGGCAATGCCTGGAGTTATGTTCCTTGCCGCAAGCTACTCATATGATATATGGCTGCTTGGATGTATACTTCTCGGACTGGCGATGTTCTTTGGGGAAAAACAGGATCCCGCAAATACGCTCAAGCTGAAAAAGGCGCTCGCTATAGCTATAATACTTGCTGTGTCGAATTGTTCCAAACCGGTTTACTTCCCGCTTTTCATGGTTGCATTCTTTATGCCTAAGGAAAAGTTTAAGGAAAGAAAAAACTACTGGCTTTATAAGCTGCTCATAATAGGTGCAATGCTGGTGCCGATTCTCATAGTTGTTCTCGGAACCCTTATGCCCGGAGTCGGACAGGGTGATACTAGAGGTGGAGGAGACGTAAATGCAACAGAGCAGTTAAACGGCTTCCTTTCAGAACCTTTAAGGGGGATGCTTGTAATAGGTAATTTCCTTTCAACTTATCTGAATCCATTTTTTGAAAAAACATCATGGTTCAACAGAATGGGTTATCTGGGAAGTCTTAATATAGGTATTTACGGAGCTGTTGTACTTACCATTGCGGCATTTATTGCTGTAAACAGAAAAGAAGAAGGAAAGTTCCCATGGTGGTACAGGCTCGGCGTTCTTGCGGTTTACTGCGTGATCGGATTCATGGTCAGTTTTTCGATGTACATTGCATTTACACCGGTTGGTGCTGATACCGTAAACGGATGTCAGGCAAGATACATACTGCCTGCTGTTTTCCCTGTGCTTTTTGCATGCACAAGGTGGTCGGCGGGAGCTCTTCTTGACAGAGTTCCAAAATTGGATAATATATGTAAAAAGGAATTCATGGGATGCCCTGTTACGTATATAAGGGATGTGCTCATTGCGCTTTTTATCCTTATCCCGAATATGATGGGGGTATACCTCTATATGGTTAAATGATAAAATGCGTATCATTTATAAAAAGTAGTAATCAACACAGTCAAACAACAGCTTATTCGAGTGATTAAAGTAATAGTTCTAAGGAGGAAACAAAGGTGTTCAAGGTAAATGAAGATTATTTAAAACTTCCGGGAAGTTATCTCTTCTCAAATATTGCAAAAAAGGTTTCTGCTTTCACAGAAGCAAATCCTGATAAAAAGGTTATAAGACTTGGCATTGGTGATGTAACTCAGCCACTCTGCCCGGCAGTAATAAAGGCACTTCACAGTGCTGTTGATGAGATGGCGGATGCCGCAACATTTAAGGGATACGCCCCTGATCTCGGATACAGCTTCCTCCGTGATACTATAAGAGATAAGGTCTATAAAAAGCTTGGTGCTGAAGTATATTCAGACGAAATATTCATAAGCGACGGAGCCAAGTCTGATTCAGGTAACATTCAGGAAATTTTTGCAAAGGATACTAAGGTTGCGGTATGCGATCCTGTTTATCCGGTTTATGTTGATACAAATGTAATGAGCGGACGTACCGGTGTTTACGATCCGGCAACAGAACTCTGGAGCAATGTAATCTACATGCCATGTACGGCGGAGAATGATTTTGCACCTGCACTTCCAAGTGAGGTTCCGGATCTTATATATCTCTGCTTCCCTAACAATCCTACGGGAGCAGCAATTACAAAGGAAAGACTTCAGGAGTGGGTAGACTATGCCATTAAGAATAAGGCTGTAATAGTTTATGACGCTGCTTACGAAGCATATATCAGCGAGGAAAATGTACCGCATTCCATTTATGAATGTGAAGGTGCCAGAAACTGTGCAATCGAGATCAGAAGCTTTTCAAAGAATGCAGGCTTCACGGGAACACGTCTCGGATATACGGTAGTGCCTAAGGATATAAAGACAGATGACGGAGTCATGGTGAGAGACCTTTGGGCAAGACGTCACGGAACTAAGTTTAACGGTGCTCCATACATTATCCAGAAGGCAGGCGAGGCTGTGTTCTCGGATGAGGGACAGAAAGAAACAAGTGAGCAGATAGCATATTACATGAATAATGCCAAGTATATAAAGGAAGGTCTTAAGGATGCAGGATACACTGTTTACGGCGGCGTAAATGCACCATACATCTGGCTCAAGACCTCCGACAATATGACATCATGGGAGTTCTTTGACTTCCTTCTTGAAAACGCAAATGTTGTCGGAACACCGGGTTCAGGATTTGGACCAAGCGGTGAAGGTTACTTCAGACTGACTGCATTCGGCAGCTATGATAATACAGTTGAAGCAATCGATAGAATAAAGAAGCTGTAAATCAAAGTAGTGCATAAATCAAAAAAATGATCAGAGGACGGGACAATGGGAAAGATAACAGTAGAAACATGTGAGATTGAAGGGCTTAAGGTTATAACACCGACAGTGTTCGGTGACGAGAGAGGCTACTTCATGGAGACTTATAATTATAATGATTTTAAAGAAGCGGGAATAGATCAGGTTTTCGTTCAGGATAACCAGTCTATGTCCAAGAAAGGCGTACTTCGCGGACTGCATTTTCAGAAGGAGTTTCCTCAGGATAAACTAGTCAGAGTTGTAAGGGGTGAGGTGTTTGACGTTGCAGTTGACCTTCGTCCGGGCAGCGAGACATTTGGCAAATGGTTTGGAGTTGTGCTTTCAGATGAGAATAAAAAGCAGTTCTTCATTCCGAAGAATTTTGCACATGGCTTTATAGTGCTTTCAGATGTCGCTGAATTCTGTTATAAATGTACTGATTTCTATCATCCGAATGATGAGGGCGGACTCCTTTGGTCAGACCCGGATATAGGAGTCGAGTGGCCTCTTCCGGAGGGCATGACAAAGGAAGACCTTATAATTTCCGATAAAGATCACAAATGGAGCGGGATTGCTGAATACGTAAAGTAAGTTTCTTTTACAGATTATGTGGCGGTAAATTGTAGATAATATGAAAAGTTCAATTGAGATAATTAAAAATATCATAAAGAACTGGAAGCTCAGCATCTCGCTTTCCAGAAATGACTTCAGGATGAAATTTGCAGGCTCTTACCTTGGTATAATCTGGGCTTTTATACAGCCTGTTGTTACCGTGCTTGTTTACTGGTTTGTGTTTCAGGTAGGGCTCAGGCATGGGACTGTAGGTGAGTACCCGTATGTGGTTTATCTTATATGCGGTCTTATGCCATGGTTTTTTATAGCGGATGCGCTTTCCGGCGGAGCAACTGCATTTACGGATTATAATTATCTTGTTAAGCAGGTGGTATTTAATATAAGCATACTGCCGTTTATCAAGATAGTTTCCGCGTTTTATGTGCATATATTCTTCGCTGTAGTAACGCTGGTCATACTTATGCTGTACGGTTTTCTGCCGGATGTTTATGATCTGCAGATTGTATATTACATGTTCTGCAGTTTTGTCCTTGTGCTCGGACTTTCATACCTGTTTTCATCAATGGTGGTATTTGCCAGAGATGTAAAACAGATAATCAACATATTCGTTATTCAGATAGGAGTCTGGATTACTCCTATTATGTGGAGTGCGGGTGATATGCTTTCACCGAAACTTCACGCAGTATTTAAACTTAATCCTTTTTATTACATTACAGAGGGTTATAGAGATGCACTTCTTTACAAACACTTTTTCTGGGAGTCGCGTCCCCTCTGGACATTCTATTTCTGGGTGATAACGGTGCTCCTCTTCATATTCGGAGCCAGAGTTTATAAAAGGTCAAGACCACACTTCGCAGATCTTCTTTAAGTCTGCTGACCACGAAGTGGTCATGCGTACCATATGGGCGTATTGCTGCTTGCAGCAAAACGCCCATATGGTACACATGAACGCTGTCCGTAGGACAGAGCAGACTTTGATCTGCGACGGTGACTGTAAGTCGCAAAGCGACGACTGACAGCGGAGCTGGCAGAGTCACCGTCTGCAGGTAAGCAGGTGAGTAGATAGCGGAGCGACGACTGACAGCAAAGCTGGCAGAGTCACCGTCTGCGAGTAATAGGAGAGCGGAAAGTGATGGAGACTGACAGCGAAGCTGGCAGAGTCATCGTCTGCGATAGATAGGAGAGCAGAATGTGATGGAGACTGACAGCGAAGCTGGCAGGGTCACCGTCTGCAAGTAAGCGGGTGAGTAGATAGGAATATAAATATGGAAAATGCAATTTCTGTAAAAAATATATATAAGCAGTATAAGCTCTACAAGGGCAAGATGGACAGAATATTTGATGCCCTTGGACTTCGCCCTTTCTCAAAGTATAAAGAGCATAACGCCCTCAATGGCGTAAGCTTTGATGTGGCGCAGGGTGAGTGCATAGGTATTATCGGTACTAATGGAGCAGGTAAATCCACTATACTTAAAATCATAACAGGTGTTGTAAGCCCTACTTCAGGCGAAGTAGTGGTAAACGGAAGGATATCAGCCCTGCTCGAACTTGGAGCCGGTTTCAATCAGGAATACACAGGAATTGAAAATATCTATCTGAACGGAACTATGATAGGTATGTCAAAAGAAGAGGTCGATGAAAAGCTTGATGATATTCTTAAATTCGCAGATATAGGCGAGTATGTTTACCAGCCTGTTAAGACTTATTCATCAGGTATGTTCGTCCGCCTTGCATTTGCAGTGGCAATTAATGTTGATCCGGAGATTCTTATAGTCGATGAGGCACTTTCTGTAGGCGACGTATTCTTTCAGGCAAAGTGCTATCAGAAATTTGAAGAGTTTAAAAATGCCGGTAAGACAATTCTCTTTGTCAGCCATGACCTGTCCAGTATAGAGAAGTACTGTGACAGAGCAATACTCTTAAATAAGGGTACACTTGTCGCGGACGGCAGTCCTAAAGATACGATAGATCTTTATAAACAGATTCTTGTCGGCCAGAGCGAGAACGGTAAGCTTAAGAGATCTGATGACGGCACGCAGGATTACGGCGATAAGAAGGTTGAGATCACAGATTATAAATTCATGGATGATACCGGAAGAGAAACGACGACCTATATGAAGGGCAGTTCATTTTCGGTTAAAGTCAGGATTCATGCGAATACTGATGTTCAGGCACCTATCGTTGCTCTTACTATAAGAAATATAAAAGGAATTGATGTCACGGGAACCAATACAATGATGGAAAAGTGTGACATAGGACCGTTAAAAGCCGGTGAAGAAAGGCTCGTTACATTTACCCAGAAAATTGATCTCCAGGGCGGAGAGTACCTCATCTCGCTTGGCTGCACACGCTTTGAAGAGTACGAACTTCGTGTGTACCACAGACTGTATGATGTGACATCCATAGCTGTTGTATCATCGAAGGATACAGTGGGTTACTACGATATGAATTCTCATGTGACAGTGGAGTGAAGTAGTATAACATTTGTTCTGTAATGTCAAATGAAAAAGGAGTAAGTATGTCAGAATTACAGAAAAACCTGCTTTCATGGTATGAGTTTCAGCCTGACAGATCAAAGGTAGAGGTTAGAAATCCGGAGGATCTGGACAGATTAGAGGATTTCTATGACTATATAGTGATAATTCCTGATAATGGGGTTGATATTTATAATGCAGTCAAAGTTTCGGCAGCGCATCTTTCAGACAGCGGAGTCATGATTCTTGCTGCTGATAATAAGTTTGCCCTTAAGTACTGGTCCGGTGTGGCAAATGAATCGAGCGGGTTGTATTTCGGAAGTATCACAGGATGCGACCTTACTACTATTTCTAAAAATGATATAAAAAAACTGGAAGAAATCGGGCTGTTCGTTAAAGCTGTCTATTATCCGTATCCGGATATAAGATTCCCACGCTCTGTTTATAAAAAAGAATATATAGAAAAAACGGGTATAAATCCATGTTCGCTCACTCCTTCGTTTGAAAAAGACAGATATGTCATGTTCAGCGAAGCTGATGCCATGAAAGAGCTTATGGATGAAGGCATTTGGGAGAATTTTGTAAATGCATTTATACTGATTCTCTGTAAGGAAAGTGAAAATGTGTCCGATGACGGTAATCTGCTTTATGCAAGATTTAACTCTGAACGTGCACCTGAATATAGAGTGAATACATTTATAAAAGAATCAGATGGAAAGATATACGTTGAGAAGTCAGCTGATTCAAAAGAAGCAGAGGCACATCTGGAGAGAATCAGGGAAAACTATAAAAGAATAGAAAAACTGTATAAGAGCATTAGTCCTGTGCCTTGTGAAGCTGTTAAAAAGCAGGAGGATGGTCTGGGGGCGGAGCAGTCTTTAGCTTCTCTTAACTTCCCTTATCTTGAAGGCGTGACACTGGATAAGAAACTGGCTGATGATATAAAGTCGCTTGACAGAGGAAATGACACGCAGGACAGCGTATTTAAGCTTATTACTTCATACCTTGAAATCATCTTTGATTATAATGCCGAAATGCTGGATGGCGAGGGTGATCCAAAGGTTTCAAACGTGGATTCAATTTTCTCCAATTTTATTCTTGCAGGCAGTGAGACAGAGCCGGGGACGTCCGGTAAAATCTATCTTATAGATTATGAATGGGTGTATGAAAAGAGCATGCCGATTGATTATCTAAGGTACAGAACGGTTTTTTATTTCTATCAGGATCATCCCGAAGTGGAAGAACTGCTTTCATTGGAAAAACTCCTGCACCTGCTCGGTATGACTGATGAAAGTATAGAAAAGTATAAAGCCCTCGAGGATAAGTTCCAGCAGAAAATATACGGTGATGGCTGGAAGTATCAGATCAGAGGAAAGTATGCAAAGAAGAATATTTCATTTGAGGGACTTGAAGAAGATTTCAGACTTAAAGAAAATCATATAAAGAATCTTGAAGAGTCAAATGAGAAATTGCGCAGGTTTATCAAAAATCCTGTGGCAGGACTCATTAAAAGACTGCGAAAGCATAATTAAGATGTGACGTAAGAGACAGTCAAATATGTGGCTGTCTCTTTTGGCTCATTCATGTAATCAGGAAAAATAGTACATTTTCACAAAAAGTTCAGAAAAATGTAACACTTTCTTAACTATATGTGATAGAATAGTTGTATTGAAAAATACTGAATTTTTTATTTGAGGAAGAGGGGAGACTTCTGCCTCTGTTAGTGTGTGTAAAAATAAGAATATTCTACCGAATTATATATAATCATAAGATGGTAAAGAGGGGTAAAGAAAACATGAGACGAGGACTAAAGAAAGTATTTGCTGCAGCACTTGCAGGAGCTATGGCAATCAGTACAGCACTTGTTGTGCCGGTAACAGACATTGGAGCTTATGTCGCTAAAACCGAGACAAAAGCGGTAAGCGAAAGCTACGCGGCGGTTCCGTATAATTACGCAAAACTGCTTCAGCAGTCACTTTATCTTTATGATGCAAATATGTGTGGTGGCGATGTCGGTTCTGCAAGTCTTCTTTCATGGAGAGGTAACTGCCATACCAGTGACAGAGTCAGCTACAGAAGAAGCGACGGCTCATATGTTTCAGTAGATCTTACAGGCGGTTATCATGATGCCGGCGACCACGTTAAGTTTGGTCTTCCACAGGCTTATTCAGCATTCGTTCTTGGGATGAGTTACGATACAAATAAAGATGCATTTGAATCAGCTTCACAGACAGGCCATTTAAGAAATATCACAACCAGATTCGCAGATTATTTCGTTAAATGTACTGTTCTTGATAAATCAGGCAACAATGTTGAAGACTTCTGCGTTCAGGTCGGACAGGGCGGCGCAGGTTTCGATCACGGTTACTGGGGAGCTCCTGAAAAGCAGACAGGCACCAACAGACCTATATACTTTGCAAAGAGGGATAATGATCCTTCGACTGATGTGGTTTGTCTTTCTGCTGCAGCACTTGCGATCCATTACAAGAATTTCGGCGGACAGAAGTACCTTGATACAGCAAAGAAGCTTTTTGCTTTTGCAAAGAGAAATTCTAAGGCAAATAACAGATCGGGCGGTACATTTTATCAGTCCACTTCATGGGAAGATGATTATGCTCTTGCGGCAACAATGCTTTACAAGGTGACAGGCGACTCACAGTATCTGTCTGATTATAACAGTTTGAAGTCTAACGGAAATGTTACTAATGTTTACTGGCCGCTTTGCTGGAACAACACCGGAATCGCAGTTGCATATTACAACGGTAACAGAAACGGACTTAAGCATACAAATGTCAGTGCAGGAACACTTGACGGAATATATAAGCACGTAAATGACTGGGGTTCTGCAAGATATAACACATCGCTTCAGTATACCTCGCTTCTTTATGATAAGCTTTCGGGAACTAATACCTACAGGTCATGGGCTGAATCACAGATGAATTACCTTCTTGGTTCAAATCCAAGGAAAGTATGCTATGTTGTAGGCTTTGCTTCAAACAGCTCAAAGTATCCTCACCACAGGGCTGCATCCGGTTACACGGGCGGACCTAAAGGAACAACAAAGCAGGCTCATGTGCTTCTCGGTGCTCTCGTAGGCGGACCTACAAATGGCGGCTATACCGATACAGCTGATAATTATCAGTGCAATGAGGTTGCCATCGACTACAATGCAACTCTTGTTGCAGCGGCTGCGGCTATCTACAGTGGACATAAGGGAGAGGCTGTTGTTGACGGAAGCCTTTATACCGACGGACCGGTGACTGTATTTAACGGCGTTGATTATGCAGCGGTTTATGATTACAAGTATTACGTGAATAAGTATCCTGATATCAAGAATGCTTTCGGCGGCGATACATTTAAAACTCTTCAGCATTTTGTGAATTACGGAATGAAAGAAGGAAGACAGGGTATAGCTTCTTTCAACGTTCAGTCATATAAGAATGCATATGTTGATCTTAGAAATGCATTTGGAAATGATCTTCCTAACTATTACATGCACTATGTGAAGTACGGAAAGAGAGAAGGACGTAAAGGCACTGGCGTAAGTGCACCTGTTGGCTCTGTTACAAAACTGAAGGGAGTTGATTATTCAACTGTATTTGATTATAAGTATTACATTTCAAAATATCCTGATATAAAGAAGGCGTTTGGAAATGATGACGTAAAGGCGCTTCAGCATTTTGTAAATTACGGAATGAAGGAAGGAAGACAGGGTAAAGCAAGCTTTGATGTTAATTCATATGCTAGAAAGTATGCTGACCTTAGACATGCATTTAAGAATGACCTTACAAAGTACTATCTCCACTTCATGAAATACGGAAGTAAGGAAGGAAGAAAGGCTACAGGTCAGACAACTGTTGTTGGATATGATACAAAGCTTGACGGCGTTGATTACAGTAAGGTTTATGACTATAACTTCTATACGAATAAATATCCTGATATAAAGAAGGCTTTTGGATATGATGACACGGCTGTTCTGAGACATTTCGTAAATTACGGAATGAAGGAAGGAAGACAGGCAAAGGCAGGATTCCAGGTACAGTCTTATAAAAATGCATATGCCGATCTTAGAGGCGCATTTGCATCAGATCTTCCTAAATATTATCTCCACTATATTAACTACGGAGCAAAAGAAGGAAGAAATAAAACTACAGGTGTTACAACAGTATCCGGTTATGTGACAAAGCTTGGCGGAGTGGATTATTCTGCTGTATATGACTTTAATTATTACATGAATAAGTATCCGGATCTTAAGAAGGCATTTGGAAATGACGATATAAAGGCACTTCAGCATTTCGTAAATTACGGAATGAGAGAGGGACGCGTTGCATCTAAGAACTTTGATCCCGCTTTCTATAAGAAAACATACGGTGATCTCAGAAAGGCGTTCGGAAATAACAATAAAGATTATTATATGCATTACATTAAGTACGGTAAAAAAGAAGGAAGAAGAGGTTCTAAATGAGAAGAAAAGTCGCGATAATTCTTACTATAGGACTTGTCCTTTCTGCCAGTGTACCGGCAGTTGGCACGAATATAGAAGCAGAGGCATCAGGAAATAACGATGCCTCTGCTTCTGATGGTTTAGTCTTTATAGATGAGAATACAGTTTATGATACTAAGGAGTCACATAAGGACGATATACTTTCAGATGATATGCAGGAAATGAAAGAAGAGGCAGAGGAAAATGCTGATTCTGATGAGGCTTTAAACGGAAACAGCCCGGAGCAAAATTTGGGGCAGGGAAACGATACGGAATCAGAGGATGGTAGTTCTTCAACGGGAGAAGGGAGTGCTACTCCCGGGGATGCAACACCCGGGGACGCGGAAGATGGAATTTCGATCAATATGCCCGATAATATGGAAGTGTATGAGAATTCGTATACCACGTATAATTCTGTTGATTCAGGCTATGTTTCTTCTGTAAAGAATCAGGGTATTTATAATACCTGCTGGGCATTTGCTGCAACGGGAATGGCTGAAGCATCCATGAAAAAACAGGGACTTGCCTCAAACCCCGACTACTCTGAATATCAGCTTGCATACTTCACTTATAACAGTGCAAAGGCATCAGACCCTCTCGGTCTTCTTGACGGAGACAGTAATTCAGCCGGCAAGCTGGGACTTAATTATCTTGAAAATGGAGGTAGCCCGCTTGCAACCGGATTTGCTATGTCTTCATGGCTGGGGCTTACTGATGATGCAAATGCACCTTACAGTTCTGCAAAATATGATTCGGTTCTTGCTACGTCACTTGCCTACAGCAGGGATACGGCTCATCTTGCTGAGACAAGAATGGCAAATATGGAAGACAGAGACTATGTAAAGGATCTTATCTATAATTATGGTGCGGCCGTTGTAGGAATCAATTTTAAAAACAATATGTGCCAGTCCTACATACAGGATAATGATGATAAAGGCCTCAGCTACTACTGCCCAAAGCAGAATACTCCCGGACATGCGGTTCTTCTTGTTGGCTGGGATGACAGCTACAGCAAGGACAACTTTGGAGACACTCCTCCGGGAGACGGAGCGTGGCTTGTAAAGAACAGTTGGGGAACGGGAAAGAGTAATTATGATTACTTCTGGATTTCTTATTACGACCCGTCTTTGCTTTTAAGAGGGTATGATGATAAAGGTAATGAAGTACCCAATACGGCAACATCTTACATATTTGAAAAAACAAATGCCTTTGATTATAACTATCAGTATGATGGCGGATATGGTAATATGACTTTTGATATTCTAAATGGCAGTGCTATTGCAAATGTCTATACGGTCAAAGGTTCGGATAAAGAGATACTTTCTGCTGTTTCGGTTGCAATAGCCGATGATTATGTTAACTATTCGGTTCAGATATATAAGAATCCGTCAAGCGGAAATCCTGCATCGGGAACAGCCATGCTTTCATCGCCTGTAACGGGGACAACGGATATGCCCGGTATTCAGAGGATTAAGCTTGGCAAGAATATAAACCTCAGTAAAGGTGATGTATTCTCTGTTGTTATTACAGTTACAGACACAAATTCGTCAGATGGAAAAGTCAGCATATATCTGGATGGTGACTATTATGATAATAACTACAATTTTGACAGCAAGTCATATCCGGGACAGTCATATTTCAGTAACGGCTCATCGGTATTCAGAGATTTTTATACCGCACAGTTTAATTCAGGAACTATGGTTGGTTCTGATTTAGACCTTTGTGCAAGAATAAAAGCATTTACCAAGAAGGATACTTCAAGCAGTAATACAAATAATAATACAAATAATACTCAGCAGGAAACGACCAAGATAATAAAATCATCATATGCAACTGTTTACAACGGAGTTAATTACAGCGCAGTTTATGATTATAACTACTATGTTCAGAAGTATGCCGACATATGGAGAGCATTTGGGACAAATGATGCTGCTGTACTTAAGCATTTCGTAAACTATGGAATGAAAGAAAGACGGCAGGCGAAGAGTACATTTGATGTAAATTCATATAAGAATGCATATGTGGATCTCAGAAATGCATTTGGCAATGATTATCCGAAGTATTATTTACATTATGTAAACTATGGTAAAAAAGAGGGACGCAGGACTACAGGTGTCACAAAGAGAGTTGGAAATGTAACGAAGCTCGGCGGAGTTGACTACTCATCAATCTTTAATGCTGATTACTATTTCAGCAAAAATGGAGATATAGTTAAGGCATTTGGAGCAAATGACGATGTCAGCGCACTTCAGCATTTTGTAAACTACGGAATGAAGGAAGGAAGAGCAAGTATAGCTACATTTGACCTTACATCATATGCATACAGATATCCGGATCTTCGAAAGGCATTTAAAAACGACAAAAAGAGTTATTACCTGCATTACAAGAATTACGGAAAACGTGAAGGCAGGAAAGCAACCGGAACTACTACTATGCAGGGTTGCGTAACCACTTATAACGGCACGAATTATGCGGCTGTTTATGACGGTGGCTATTATATTAATAAATACTCTGATATCAAGAGGGCATTTGGCTTTGACGATGAAAAGGTGCTTCAGCATTTTGTTAACTATGGAATGCGTGAAGGAAGACAGGCTTCGTCCAAGTTTAACCTCACAGTTTATAAGAACAGATATTCTGATCTTAGAAGAGCATTTGGTAATGATAACGTTAGGTATTATATTCATTATATCAAGTATGGTGTAAGAGAAGGAAGAAAGGCATATTAGTTATGAAGAAGTTTAGAAAGATACTTGCAAGTACACTCGCGGTCGCGATGCTGATCGGCATTGCCCCCGGAACAGCTATAACGGGGCATGCTGAGGAGAGTCAAGATACGACGCAGGAGACGAGCGAAGCAGAAAGCTTCATGCCGGCTAGTGACATTGATTCACTGGTAGAGCTTAGTTCTGACTATGTAGTTGTTGGAAGTAACTTGCTTAAATCCGGGGATGAGCAGTTTGTCTATGTCATGCTTGATAAGGATGTAGATGAATTCCTTTTGGCGGCTGATGAAGATGAAGCAGGTGTTGAAGAAGACCTCTATGAAAATGCATCGGAGGGAGACGCAACAGAAAACGATGCAAAGCAGGATATAACTGAAATTGTCTATCCTGAAGTTACATTTGAAGTCGTAAATTCCGATACAGGTGAGCAGCTTCTTGTTCCGGGTTATTTTGAAACCGGTTCAGAACTTGTAGCTAAGTTTGATGTAGAAGAAGCAGGAAGCTATACCGTAACGGCAGTAACATTTGATAGTGACATTTTACCGGGTATAAGTTTCTGTGATTCGGAAAGCCTTACATTTGGCGTAGATAAGGATACCGTGGTTGAGGCGGATGCATGGTTCTTTGATGAGGAAAATGCAAAGCTCTATGACGAAAACACAGTTGCTGATACAGAGAACATAGATATTTATAGCGTAAATAATTCAGAAACGGATAGTTCGGATATCAGTATTTCAGGTGATATGATTCTTTCAACACCGAGTGGAATGGAAAATCTTGGAAAGAATGCAAGCGGTAAATACGTTATAGCACTTAATGCAGAGTGTGATGACTATGATAAGGGCGATTTTATTGATTACAATGGAAGTAGAATTTATGAAAATACAATAAATGGAAAAATTCAGCAGTATATTTATGAGTATCTTTTGGAATATGACTGTTCTGTTGTGAAATGTCCGAGGTATTCAGCACATGATTATTCTGATGAAGGTACGGCAATTCAGAAGAGGGTTGATTATGCAGAAAGTCAAAATGCTGATGTAATAGTTTCTATAGGAATGGGAGATCCTAAGAATTTTACTAATCCTATAGGCGCGTATATTATAGTTCAGAATAAGAATTATAAAGCTGAGTTAAATACTATTGGAACTCGGTTAGGAAATAAGATTTTAGAGAGAATTAAAGCCCTTAAACTTTTACAGGATGAAAAAGAGAGTGGAGTCTTTATTGCTAATGATGGTGGTAAAACTTACCCGGATGGAAGTATGAGGGAATACTATTACATTTTAAGTAGGTCAAAACTCAAAGGAATACCTACTATTATGATTCATCACGCATACCTTTCAACAAAAAGTGAATATGAAAAATTCCTTTCATCCGATGCTAAACTTAAAAATCTTGCCAAGGCTGATGCGGAAGGAATCATTGCAGAGTACGGTCTTAAGAAGAAGCAGACTACTCCGACTAATACCAATACAAATACTAATACGGACAAAACTCCTTCAACAAATCAGGGCAGTAACAGTACGGCAGTTGATTCTACACCTGATGCAAATGCGATAAATACATATAATGGAACCGATTACAGTGATCTTTACGATTACAGATTCTATATAGCTAAGTATGCTGATTTAAAGAGGGCTTTCGGAAGCGGAAGCAAGGAAGACAGGGAGAAGGCTATCAGACATTTCGTAGTCTACGGAATGAAGGAAGGAAGACAGGCAAGCTCCAAATTCTCACTTGATTCATATAAGAACGCATACGTTGACCTCCGAAATGCATTTTCGGAGGACTGGCCAAAGTATTATATGCACTATATAAAATACGGTAAGAGAGAAGGAAGAGTTGCGGTAGGCGTTACAACCCGCCGTGGTAATGTTACAAAGTATAACGGTGTTGATTATTCAGCGGTATTTAATGCAGATTATTATTTTCAGAAGAATGCTGATATAGTGAGAGCTTTTGGCACAAATAATGACATTGCCGCGCTTAAACATTTCATAAATTATGGTATGAAGGAAGGCAGAAATTCAATCGCATCCTTCAGCCTTACATCTTATGCTTATGCTTATGTCGATTTAAGACGTGCATTTGGAAATGATTACGCAAAGTATTATCTCCACTATATGAATTATGGTAAGAAAGAAAAAAGGGTAACAACAGGCGTTACAGCCATGAGAGGTTATATGACGGTTCTGAATGGAGTTAATTACAGCCCGCTATATGACTGCAACTACTATATAACCAAGTATCCTGATATAAAGAAAGCCTTTGGCTTCTGTGATGATAAGATTCTTCAGCACTTTGTTAATTATGGTATGAAGGAGTGCAGAAGGCCGTCAGCAAACTTTAATGTATATTCTTATGCCAACAGATATCGTGACTTACAGAAAGCATTTGGCGGAAATATGCCTAATTACTATATCCATTATATAAAATATGGATATAAAGAGGGACGTAATGCGACAGGAAATGACACGAAATATATGCCTAATTATATTCCTAACTCAGAGGATGCAATGTGGAGATATCTTTCAGAAGAGGGCTTCACGGATTATGCTATAGCAGGAGCGCTTGGATGTCTTCAGGCTGAATCGGGACTTAAGGCAGATATTATAGAAGCTGAGTTTGTAAGCGGATTCCCTGAAAGATCGGTTATCATTGCTGACCTTAATGCTTATTGCAGGGATTATCTCTTCCCATATTATGCAGATGTAAGAAAACTACCCATAAGTAAAGCAGGATATACTTACTATGGCGATGGTCTCTACTATCCGGGAATCGGACTTTGCCAGTGGACGGGTACAAGAGCTTACAGGCTTCTTCACTTCAACCCGAATACCAAAAAGGTTGAAGCAAGCTATTATAATAATGACTGGAATAATGCGGCTGTTCAGCTTGATTACCTTCTTAATGTTGAGATTTCCAAGACATTTTGGAATTCTTACAAGACGATATCACCTCAGGATGGAGAATCGGATACTGAATGTGTAAACAGAGCAGTAGATACATTCTTCAGTACGGTTGAATATCCGAATAATCATCAGGCAAGATTCCTTAATCCAAGGCAGACTTATGCCAATAATATATTTAAAAGAGGTCATGGCGTTTATACCAGGTAATATGGAATCCTGAATTTTGGTATAGGTTTAGACTGAATTGTTACATAAAGGATGAAGATTGAAATGAAGAATAAAAAACTTAGTATAGTTCTGGGTATAAGCCTCGCGATTGCGTCAGGTATTATTTCGGCAAAACCGATTACTGCTAATGCCAATGAGGCGGTTGCGGAAGAAACTGCAACGGCAGGAGATGCCGAATCATTACCAGGCGGCGCAGATGCTACAAATATAGTCGATACAGATGTTAAAGAGAAAGATGGCTTAAAAACTGACGCTTCAAAAACTGTAAATGAAACACCGGCAGATACTTCTGTAAAAAATGCAGCAGGCGATGCGGAAAAAATTGTTATAGAAAATGGCACAAGCGGACTTTCTGCTGTTGCCGAAGCAAAGAAGGCACCGGCACTTTCGGTTTATAACGGCGTTGATTATTCGTCAGTATATGATTATTACTACTATGTAAATAAATATCCTGACATAAAGAAAGCATTTAACGGTGATCAGAGCAAAACTCTTCAGCATTTCATTACCTACGGAATGAAAGAGGGCAGAAAAGGAAATGAAACCTTCGATGTTTATTCCTACAAAAATGCCTATAGAGATCTTAGAAAAGCATTTGGCAACGACCTTGCAAGGTACTATACTCACTATCTTGGTTATGGTAAAAAAGAAGGAAGAAAGACCTTGGGTGTAACAAAGGTTGTAGGTGCACCGACTGTCTATAATGGCGTTAATTATGCTGCAGTTTATGATTACAATTATTATGTAAACAAGTATGGAGATGTTAAGAAGGCATTTAACGGAGATGAGGACAAGACACTTCAGCATTTTGTAAAGTACGGAATGAATGAGAAGAGAACGGGAAGCGCTTCATTTAACGTAAGTTCTTATATGCTTCAGTATGCAGATCTAAGAAATGCATTTCTTCTTGATACGGCTAAGTACTATAACCATTACATAAGCTATGGTAAAAAGGAAGGCAGAAAAGCTGTCGGAACTACTAAAAGGGTAGGAAGTGTTACAAAGTACGGCGGCGTTGACTACAGCGCGGTATTTAATGCAGATTACTATTTTGCGAATAATGGTGATCTGGTTAAAGCATTCGGTACAAATGATGATATATCGGCGATAAAGCACTTCGTGAATTATGGTATGAAGGAAGGAAGAAGGGCATCCGCTTCATTTGATGTAAGGTCATACAGATATCAGTATGTTGACCTTAGAAAAGCCTTCAGAACAGATCTTAAGAAGTATTACCAGCACTATATTACTTACGGAAAGAAAGAAAAACGTAAAGCAACCGGTACAACTAAAATGGTTGATCCCGCATCAACTTATTCGGGAATCGATCTCAGCCCTGTCTATGATTATGAGTACTATTATAATCGTTATGCTGATCTTCGTAAGGCATTTGGCGATGATGATTTTAAGCTTGTAGAGCATTTTGCCAAGTATGGTCTTAAAGAAGGACGTCAGGGTAAAGCAAGTTATGATAAGGCTACTTATGATCAGATGAAGTCAGTATTTAACTATGGCGGTGCTGTAGGATACGGCGATCATTCAAATGTAACCATAAACGGACGTAAGTATCATATTGATGCGAACGGAAATGTAACGAGTCTCTTTGGTATAGATGTTTCCAAGTATCAGGGAAATATTGACTGGAATGCTGTTAAAGCTGATGGCGTTGATTTTGTTATAATTCGTGCAGGTTACAGAGGATACGGTACATTAAGACTCGCAGAGGATGAAAAGTTTGGTCAGAATATCATAGGTGCCAATAAGGCTGGACTTAAGGTCGGTGTATATTTCTTTACACAGGCTGTAAACGAGACTGAGGCTATGGAAGAGGCTGAATTTACTGCGGCACTTATAAAGAAGTATAATGGCAAAGTGGATATGCCTATCTTTATAGATTCAGAGAGTCAGCGTGATGAGAATGGTAATCCGACAAGACATAACAATATCACAGCTCAGGAGAGAACTGATGTTATAAAGGCGTTTTGTAACAGAACAAAACAGCTGGGTTATCAGCCGGGATACTACGGCGGTTATTACTGGCCTTTCTATTCAGAACAGCTTACCCAGTTCCCAAGATGGTTTGCCTACTATCCTTTGGATATAAATCTTGAGACAAATCTTCTTGAGAAACATGGACTTCCGTACAGCATTTGGCAGTATTCAAGTTCAGGTACAATTAAGGGAATAAATGGCAGGGTTGATTATAATATCTGGTTCAGATAGAGCTTACCTTGTTGTTGAAATAATCCGCAGATGATGATATAGTATATTATGTGCATTTTTGCATGGATATGGGTTATTATATCTAAATCTTGTGGAGGCACTTTCCATGGAAAGTAAAAAGAAAATATATACATATATAGGAGCAGCAATAGTTATAGGACTATTGCTGCTTATTGTGTTTAAGGTGGCAGGAAGCGCCTCTGCAAAGAAGAAAGCCGCAAATGTATCCGAGGGCAGAAAGTATCTTAAGGAACTTGAAAAGAAGGATACCGATGAGATTGATAAGATTAAGGAAGAAAGGCGAAAAGCCAAGATAAAAGCTGAGGTTGAAGCTAAAAAAGAAGAACTTAAGAAGCAGATGGAGAATGTAGAAAAGAATACAGCTCCTGCTGTTGACGGAAAGGACGTCTGGAGCAACTTTGAAAACTATGCACTTCTGGGAGACTCAAGAGGAGTAGGTTTTTCATACTACAAATGTCTTGCAGAGGACAGGGTTTTTGCCGGAACAGGATGGACATTAAAGAATATTAATGATCAGATACCAAGTCTTAAGGCACTCAGTCCGAGCAGTATATTCTTATGCTTTGGTATCAATGACACTCTTAATCTTCAGTCTGCCGATGCATATACAGAGAAGATGCGAGGGGTGATAGAGACTCTTCAGGCGGAACTTCCAAATGCAACTATATATGTTAATTCAATTCTTCCGGCTACAAATACGGCCATAGCTAAAAAACCTAAATTAAAAGATATACCGGCATTTAACGAGGCGACAAAAGCACTCTGTAAGGAAATGGGCGTTCCTTACGTTGATAATGATGAGATAGCAGCCCAGCATCCGGATCTGTATGAAGGCGACGGGATACATTTTAAAAAGACTTTCTACGATTACTGGGGAGCAAACATGATAAATGTTTACTATGATGTTCAGGCGGATCTGTATGATTTTGGTACAGCGACCGATGCAGAAAAAACGGAAGGTGAATAGGTGAGTTCTGGTATGAACGCTAAAAATGAAAAGTTTGACATCAGTATAGCACCGGTATTTACCGGGATAAAAGTGCTGGCACTTATCCTTATGATAGTATTCGTTGTGAGCGAATTTAGCTTTGAGAAGGAAAGTAAAGCCGCTTTCAGTGATGTGTCAGCAAAGGTGTCAGCTAAATTTAATATGGACAATGTGCTTACCGGCGATAACCAGATGATAAAAAGATTATATGGTATCGATCCTAATGAATATGCAGGCGTAACACTCTACTATCCTTCAACAAATATGGGTTCCGAGGAACTTCTTCTTGTAAAGCTTTCCGATGAATCCCAGAAGGAAACAGTCAGGGATGCTATGCAAAAAAGAGTTGATTCACAGAAGAAGGTTTTTGAAGGATATGCACCGGACCAGGTGGCTATGCTTGAAAAAGCTAAAATTGATGTGGAAGGTAATTACCTTCTTATGGTTTCATCAGAGAATCCTGATGAGGTAGTAAATGAGTTTCTTAAGGCACTGAAGTAGGGGAGACGAAATTGACTTTTAGCAGCTTAATTTTCATTTTCATATTTTTTCCGATAACTATGCTTCTTTACGCACTTGTTCCGGGTAATAAGGTAAAGCAGATAATAATCTTTATTGCCGGACTTCTTTTTTATGCGTGGGGAAGTCCGAAGCATCTTCTTTTACTGCTTCTTTCGGTTGTGTTTCATTATGCGTCAGCGATGGAGATTGCAAGGCAGGACAGAAGAGGGGCTTACTTTACCAAGAAGGTTACAATGATCATAGCTATAGGATTCGACGTTCTGATGCTGGCTGTATTTAAGTATGCAGGGTTAGCGCTCCCTATAGGTATTTCTTTCTATACATTTTCGGCGATTTCATACATTCTTGATGTTTACTGGGGGAAGGCAACGCACAGCGCAAATCCTCTTGATGCGGCTCTTTATATAACGTTTTTCCCTAAAGTTATATCAGGTCCTATAGTTCAGTATAAGGACTTTAAAGAGCAGCTTGAAAGCCTTGAATATAAAAGAACCAATCTCAGTAAGGGGCTTAATCTTTTCCTTATCGGTCTTTTTAAGAAGGTACTTCTTGCCGACAGTCTTGGTGCTGCATTCAACATCGCATATGGGACAGTGGGAAGGACTACAGCAACAGCGTGGCTTGGAATGATATTCTATTCGCTGCAGCTCTATTTTGATTTCAGTGGTTATTCTGATATGGCTATAGGTCTTGCCCAGATGTTTGGATTCAGATTCGAGAAGAACTTCGACTATCCTTATATTTCAAAGAATATGACTGAATTCTGGAGAAGATGGCATATTTCTCTCGGAGCGTGGTTCAGGGATTATGTATATATTCCACTCGGCGGTAATAGATGCGCACCTTTGGTTCAGGCAAGAAACCTTGCTGTTGTATGGATTCTTACAGGACTTTGGCACGGCTCTACGCTTAACTATCTTGCATGGGGAATATATCACGGTATATTTGTTCTTTTGGATAAGTTTGTTATTAAGAAAAAATTCGATTTTCTTCCGGATGCAGTGAGAATCATTGTGACGGGACTTATTGCATTTATCGGGTGGATATTCTTCTTTACCCCGAACCTTGGCAGTTCACTGCATTATATAGGTGAGCTCTTCGGCGCAGGCGGAAATGGGTTCTGGGATGTGACAACAAGCTTTATACTTAAGCAGAATCTGCTTCTTCTCATTTTATCGTTCCTGCTTTCAGGACCTTATGTGAAGAGGCTTCATGACAATTTGACCTATAAACAGGGTGGCGCTATGAAGATTGCTTCGCTTTGCGTCTACGTGGTTCTTTTCCTGTTTTGTATAGTAAATCTGGTGAGTGCGACTTATAACACTTTCCTTTATTTCCAGTTCTAAAAACAGTTAATTGGTTTTTCGGGAGAAACTGATGGATATTCGTGAAAGAAAGAGAATGAGAAGGGAAAAGAAAAAATGGATTTCCAACAATAGGAAATTCCATCATACATGGCTTATAAGAATCATTTCATGTCTTATCATTCTGATATTCTTTGTAAATATGCTTACAAAAGATAAAGATTTTTCAGATAATGAGAACAGACCTCTTGCCAAGAAACCGAAGTTTACAGTGACGGCTCTTTCATCGGGAAGCTACGCAAAGGACTACGAGACTTATTATTCCGATCAGTTCGTCGGAAGAGATGCATGGATGAGTGCCAAATATAATCTTGATTATATGATGGGTAAGCGTGAATTCAGTGGTATCTATATAGGAAAGAAGGGTTATCTTCTTTCGAAGCCTGAGGAACCGGATGAGGAGGCATTGAAGAATACTGTCAGTGCGATGAACGGGTTTGCTGAAAAGTACCCCGATGTAAAGATGTATGCTTTGATTGTTCCCGATGCCGCATCTATCATGCCGGAAATGCTTCCGAATAAGGCACCGGTGAGAGACCAGGTTAAGGATATAGCAGACCTGGAAGGAAAGCTTATAAAGAACTTCAGAATTATTGATGCTGCCGATGCTCTTAATAATGCTTATCAGAATGCAAATAAAGCAACAAAAGAAAAAGGTCTTTATTATAAGACAGATCACCACTGGACAAGTCTTGGAGCACTTACTGTATTTCAGGAAGCTGCCAGTGTGCTTGGCGTAAACATGGGTGAGATAACATATACGCCTCATACGGTTTCCGAGACATTTAAAGGAACCCTTGCTTCAAGAAGCGGTAATCATAAAAGTGAGGATTCAATCGTAGTATACGAACCAACCGGTACTGATGTTATATATAATTGTTACTATCCTGATTCACAGAAGAAGACGAGATCCATTTTCGATAATTCAAAACTTGATGAAAAGGATCAGTACACCGTATTCTTCGGAGGTAATCATCCGGTTGTAGAGATTGAGACAACAAGTGAGAGCGGAAAGAATCTGCTTATATTTAAAGATTCGTATGCCAACAGTTTTGTGCAGTTCCTCACACCTTACTATGAGCACATAATACTTATTGATCCGAGATACTATTATGATGATGTATCAAATGCTATGAAGAATTACGGTGTTACGGATGTTCTTTATCTTTACAGTGCTGATACACTTCTTGTTGATACATCTCTTTCGGATACGCTTAATGCGGCTATAAATTCTAATGTCACGGGCAGCGGTAACGGCGCAGGAAATGCAACGCCGTCAGATGCATCGCCTTCGGATGCTGAAACAGAGTAGAAGCTGCAGTAAAATGCTGTCGGGGATGATCGGCAGCTCCAATAATAGAGTAATGTGATAGAAAAAACATAGATTAATTATAGAAAAGAGGAAACTGAAAATGAGTGATTTAAACATAGTTTGTCTTGATATGGAAGGGGTTCTTGTACCTGAAATCTGGATTGCATTCGCGGAGGCGACGGGCATTCCCGAGCTTAAGAAAACAACCAGGGATGAGCCTGATTACGATAAGCTTATGAAATATCGTATTGGCATACTTAAAGAACATGGTCTTGGACTTAAAGAAATTCAGGATACGATAGCTACCATTGAACCTATGCCGGGTGCAAAGGAGTTTTTGGATGAACTTAGGTCAATTACGCAGGTTATAGTTCTAAGCGATACATTTACTCAGTTTGCCATGCCTCTTATGAAAAAACTTGGATATCCTACGCTTTTCTGCAACACACTTGAGGTAGCACCAAATGGTGAGATCACTGGCTATAAAATGAGATGCGATAAGTCAAAGCTTACGACAGTTAAGGCTCTTCAGAGCGTTGGATTTGATACTATCGCCAGCGGTGACAGTTTCAATGACCTTGGAATGATAGAGGCAAGTAAGGCGGGCTTCCTTTTTAAGAGTACTGAATCGATTAAGAACCAGTTTCCGCAGTATCCTGCATTTGAAGAGTACAGCGATCTCCTTAATGCAATAAAGGCAGCACTGTAATAGTTTATATCGAAGAAGTTTTTTGATTGCTAAATAATAAACTATGTGCTAATATTTCCGTTGTGATTTACCACGGGGTCTGTCCCTCTGGTAAATTTACCATGGGGAGTTTCCCTGTGGTAAAAATTTTAAGGATAGTTAATCTATACTAAAAGGGAGAAAAATTATGAAAAAGAAAGTTCTATCATTAGTACTTGCTCTTAGCATGACTGCATCTCTTGCAGGATGTGCGATTCCCGGCATACCTGGTCAGGGCGGAACAGTAGGTGGAATTGGTGACAGCACAGTTACTACTGAAGCAGAAGTAACAACAGCTGCAACCACTGAGGAAGTTACTACGGAAGCAACAACTGTTGCAGACACAACAGAAACAGCTACTGAAGCAGCTACAGAGGCAGCTCAGCCTGCATCCAACAGAAACTTCGACAGCAGCTTTATCAATTTTGATGACATGCATTTCTTTATTAACGGTACAAAATATGTTCTTGGACAGAATACGCTTCAGGATATGATCGATGGCGGTACTCCGTTTAATGCAGATGATATAGCAAATGCAGGTAACAACGTTAACAAAAATTATGAGTCACCAAGATTCAGGATTGAGCTTGCTGATTACTATACTGCACAGGTTACAGCTATAAATGAAACAGAGAATAATAAGCCTGCAAATGAATGTATTCTTTGCGAAGTTTATATTCCTGTAAAGCAGGATGTTCAGCAGAATATCATCAGCTTTGACTTCCCGCTTGATCTTACAATGGATGAGCTTAAAGCGGCTTGTGGTGAGCCTGATGACTATGATCACTGGGTATCTGAGGATGACTCAAGTCAGTATAAGGATACATTCAAGTACGAAATGGCATCAGAAAAGTATTATGGCAGCAAGTATTATTCATTTGAATTCTGGCAGGGCAAGCTTGAGTACGTATACATCAGATGGATTCCATAAATTTACCGGGAGGGACAGACCTCTGGTAAATTTACCAAGGGGAAACTCCCCATGGTAAAAATGAATATATAACCGGGAGCTGGTAATTGAGCTGGCTGAGAGGAAGCGTTTTCACTTCGACCGATAAACCTGATTTGGATAATGCCAACGTAGGGACTGTTTTTACCGCATGGATTATCCATGCGGTTTTTTTCACTTGATGACACAGGCAAATGCAACGCAGTCGGTTCGCGGGATGATACAGTGCAGTACAGGCAAATGCAACGCAGTCGGTTCGCGGGATGATACAGTGCAGTACAGGTAAATGCAACGCAGCCGGTTCGCGGGATGATACAGTGCAGTACGGATACACATTTCAATGTATATAAAATAAAAACAAAAAGGAGAAAGCAAATGAATGCAAATGTAGCGATTCAGGTATTGCCGGGAGTGGCAACTGATGAAGAAGTAGTAAGAATAGTTGATGAGGTTATAGACTATATTAAGAGTACAGGCGTCACTTATTATGTAGGACCATGCGAAACAGCTATGGAAGGCGATTATGAAACTCTTATGGATATTGTAAAGCAGTGTCAGTACATTGCAATAAAAGCAGGTTGTCCGAGTGTTATGAGCTATGTAAAGATTACATATAAGCCTGAAGGAAAGGTTCTTACAATAGATGAAAAAACAACAAAACACCACAAGGATATCTAATATCCTGCCACCGATAATAGTAATAGTTTCACTGCTTATCATATGGCAGACAGTATCTATG
>AUXO017089006.1_pt1 | contig 26284 bp, 26 predicted proteins | sample 768731 | NCBI WGS metagenome assembly AUXO01 (sample SAMN02715735, study PRJNA202380) | gut metagenome | biome: sheep rumen | host: Ovis aries | place: New Zealand: Palmerston North | reverse complement strand
TATTAATGCACCTATAACTAGAAGTAAAGATGATAAATTAAAAATGATTGTAAGTAATGAACCTAATGCTTTAGAAGCTTTAACTAAAATTAAAGTTTTAGAACATTACAAAAATGCTGCATATATTGAATGCGAATTATCTACAGGTAGGACGCATCAAATTCGTGTACATTTAAATTACATTCATCATCAAGTATATAATGACCCATTATATGGTCAAGATGATGGTTATATTAACTATGGTCAATTTTTAACTTCATATTTTATTGAATTTACTAATCCAATAACAAATTTAGTTGAAACTTACAAAATTAATCCTGATCAAACATTTAATAGTTTATTAGAAAAATTAAGATCCCAATAACATGAAATTATTTATTGATACAACACAAAATTATTGTAATTTAGTAATCATTTCTTTAGCTAATAAAATTGTTGGTTATAGTCAAATTTTAACAAACAAAAATATGACTGATATTGTTGTTGAAAGAATATCAAATTTATTAACTAAAAACAAGATTAAAAAGGATGAAATTGAAGCAATATACCTATTAATTGGTCCAGGTAGTTTTACAGGATGTAGAATAGGATATACAATTGCAAAAACATGAGCTAATTTATTACATAAGAAACTATTTGTTATGAACTCACTTTTATTTCAATTAGATCATGGAACTGGTATTAGCCTAATTGATGCTAAAAGTGATTTATGTTTTTTAGCAATTTATGACAATTATAAAGAGATAGTTAAACCATCATTAGTTAAAAATTCTTCATTAGATAAAATATTAAAGAAATATCAAAAATTTAAAATATTTAAAAATTATGAATGTGTTGATTTAAAAAAACAAATCATTTCTCATCTTAATAAATTCGAATTAGTAAAAGATTTAGATATAGTTAAACCACTATACTTAAAGCATCCAATAGTATATGAAAATTGTAAAAATTAATAATGAAGACATTGATTTAATAAGTGAGATAGAATCTGAATTATTTCATGATAATAGTCTATATTCAAAGAATATATTGATGTCATGTTTTAATAACAAAGATTGTATTTTTGTTAAATGTACTAATAATAATCAAATATTAGGTTATATGATTGCATATAAATTAACTGACCATATTGATTTAGTTAAAATTGGCATCATTAAATCATTTCAACATAACAAATATGGAACTGGTTTGATTAAATATTTACATAAATATAATTTACCTATCTTTGCAGAAGTAAATTCAAATAATAAAATGGCTTACAACTTTTATTTAAAAAATGGATTTAAAAAAATAAATATTAGAAGAAAATATTATGAAAATAATGACGGTATTTTGTTAAAGAAATTGTAATTCTTAATAACTTAATTTAATTTTCTCGCAATAACTTTATCAATAAATATTAAAATACAAGTAAGTATGGTAAAAAGACTTATTATTTGAGATATGTTTGGGGGGGTGTAATTCACTACGCTTAGCTCTAAAAAAATCTCGAATAAAAAAATATTTTAAAGTATATACATTAGACATTATTAAAAAATCAAATGGATTTAATAACATTGTTTTTGATCTATCAACTAATGATGTTATTAAAAAATTGAATGTAAAAATTAAAAAAAATGAAATTCAAATTCCAGATATTATAGTATCAAGTAGTTTATGTCAATCTTTTAGTTCTGCAATGCAATCAATTTCAACAATAAAAGATGAACATGGCAATTATTTTTCAGGAAACCCACACCATTTTTGAAATCATGACACAAAAAAAGTTGAAACTTGACCAGAAGATGTCAAATGAAATGGATTTTCAGGAAATTCATATCCATTAGGAAGAAAACAAGTTCCAAAATATGTTGGTGAACTAGGTGAAAGGTGTATTCAAAATGTAATTAAAATTTTATGTTATTTTAAACCAAAAAATTATTACATTGAAAATCCAGCATCTTCACTTATCTGGAAATATATTAAATACAATTTAGGTTTTACTAATGGTATTAAAAACATTGCTCATTATTCTGCATATAATGAAAATTTTTCAAAAAAACCAACATGCTTTTTATCAAATATTAAATTAAATTTAAAAAAAGCTAAAAAAGGTTATATGTCAATAAAAAAAATTGATAGTAACAATTACTATTTAATTTTATCAGGAGCATGCAAAAACAATAAATTAGATGAGATAAAACGGCTAAATACAGAACAAAAATTGTCAAAATTAATGTCAAAACAAATTAAAGTGCGAATAAAATACAAACGTAATGCTATGGAGCGTAGCCATATACCACCAGAATTAATTTTAGATATATTAACAAAATTTTTGAAAAATAACAAATCAAAAAGAACACATTATAAATCAATAAATTTTAAATTAACTGAATGGACAAATAAACCATCTCTAAATGTTATGTTAAATGAGGTTTCTATATAATGCATTATGTTGAAAGAATTGCTAAATATTCATTTGTTCCAATTACATTGTTTTTTAAAACTGGAAAAAAGCAAGAAAGTTGTTGCCAAGTAATATTATTAGTTGATGAATATAATTGAATTCATGACTACAAAATTCAATGAAAAAAATTATTTATAACTCAATTCACAACAGAAGCACATTTTAATAAAAGTAATGCTTTTAGATTTAAATTTAGAAATAAAGTATTAGAAAACATTGGGTTAACCAACACTCCAAATATAAATGGTAGATGTAAGCAATACATTAATCTAAAAAATGAACAAATAAAGAAAATAAATTCATTATTTAAAAGTGAATGAATAGGTCAGACATTAGGGAATATTGATTACATTATTACTGGTTCAAATCCTTCTGGCCAAGGTAATCCAACTAAATCAAGTTTTTATTTGAAAAACAGAAATCAAAAAGAAAATATAGGTTTTTTATTCCAATCATTGCGACTAAAATTTAAAAAGGATGAATTAGATTCAAATGAATACAAATTATTGTGAAAGGATTATTTTTCTAGAAAAAATAACATTAAACAATATAAAGATTTTTATGAATGATTAAATCATGATCATAATCTTAAAGATGATTTTGATTATTTCAATCATCGATTAACACCACAAGAGCAAAAAACAAAAATTAAAAAGATTCAAAAAAAATATTGCCCACAAAGAATAAAACATGAAGAAATTTGTAATATAGTGAGAAAATATCGTAATGATTTGTATAGTGAGCTTAATAAAAAAAGAAAAAATTTCACTGAGAATTTTTGAGAAAAAAAATTTGATGATGTTTATATTGATTTAGTAGAATTTGCACACATCAAACCTGTATGTGAAATAAAAAAAGAATGTATTAAAAATAATTTTGACAAAGAAATATTATTGGAAATAAAAGATGAAGATAATATATTACCATTAAAACCCGACACTCATACTTTATTTGACAAACACAAGATTTATTGAGATCCTAAAAGCGGATGTTTAAAATTTATTGATCCGCTTGAACCTGATATTGTGGATGATAATATTAAAAATATTCCACAAAAGACACTTTCTAAAATTGATCATTTTTTATCATGATACAAAGATAATGTAATTTGCAAGAGGTCTTAACCATATTTAATCAACATATATTTCACTTTATATTACTATAATTAATACATCTATGGCAAATGAAAATATTTTAACACTTGAAGGCAAAAAACAATTAGAAGCAGAATTAAGAGAATTATTAGATGTTAAACGCCCTAATGTAATTAAACAATTACAAGAAGCTAGACAACAAGGCGATTTAAGTGAAAATGCAGATTACGACTCAGCAAAAAATGAACAAGCTAATATTGAAAAAAGAATTAATGAAATTAAAGATATTTTAGCTAATTCAACACTTATTGATTCTAATAAAACTAAACGTAGTTCTTCATCTATAAAAATTGGTTCAACAATAACAATTTTAGATATGGATTCTAAAACAAAAGAAAGTTTCACTATTGTTGGTGAAACTGAAGCTAATCCTGCTAACAGAAAAATTTCTAATGTTTCACCACTAGCTTTAGCAGTATTAGGAAAAGAAATTGGTGTTACTGTTGAAGTAAAACATAATATGGAAAAACCATATAAAGTTAAAATTTTAGAAATAAAATAGACTTGTATTTATTTTCTTTAATTTTTATATAATAATTTTTGCTTTATAATGTAAAGCATTGGACAGATAGCGAAGCGGCCAAACGCAGCTGACTGTAAATCAGCCACCCCCGGTTTCAGTGGTTCGAATCCACTTCTGTCCACCATCTTGGGTTGTAGCCAAGCGGTAAGGCATCAGATTTTGATTCTGACATGCGTTGGTTCGAATCCAACCTACCCAGCCAAATTGTCCCACTAGCTCAGTGGTAGAGCATTTCACTTTTAATGAAGGGGTCCGGAGTTCGAGTCTCCGGTGGGACACCACTTGCTGGAGTGGCGGAATGGTAGACGCACAGGACTTAAAATCCTGTGATAGCAATATCGTGAGGGTTCAAGTCCCTCTTCCAGCACCATAATCATTTATAATGGCTGCGGGCGTAGTTCAGTGGCAGAACCATAGCCTTCCAAGCTATTGACGTCGGTTCAATTCCGATCGCCCGCTCCATAAATACAAAAAACTCGGAGGAAGTTTCTGAGTTTTTTTATTTTAGTTATTATTTCTAAAAATGATAAAAATCAATAATATATGATGTGTGAAGATAAGTAAAGTTACTAATGCTGGTAAATATAAATTAATCAACACCAACATCGATAAAAATTTATTGATAAAATTTAGATTTACAAAGAGTCGAGTTTAAAGATGGACCAAGTGGTGATGGTGGAAGAAAACCAGGAACTAAAACAAAATGACTTTAGATAAACTTTCTAATAAAGTAGATAATTTAACTAATAATTTAAGCATTGTATATAATAAAGTAAATATTTTGTCTAATAATTTGGATATATTGACTAATAATTTAAATAAATTAACCAGGATTGTTAAAGATGGATTTACTAGTGTAAACCATATGATTGATAATATAGTCAAAGTCAATAACCTTAAATAGTAACAAATTATATAAAAATGAATAATCAAAAGTTAGTAGTTTAGTTCTGTATTAGAACCATAGTTTTCAAACTATTAATGTAGGTTTAATTCTGATTGCCAGTTCCCAAAATAATTAACATATTTTAATTATGTTATAAAAAATAAAGTAATAAAAAGAGTGGTTATGTCTGCTCTTTTTTATTATTTAAGAAAATCTTATCTAGGGGATTTTGCTGCGATTTCAAGTGCTTGATCAAAATCAGCGATTAATTCATCAATATCTTCCAAACCAATAGAAATTCTAATAAGTGTTGGAGTAATGTTATATTTAGCAAGTTCTGCTTCAGAATAAGTTGAGTGAGTCATGCTTGCTGGGTGTTCAATTAATGATTCAACACCACCTAATGATACAGCTAATGTTCAAACTTTTACATTATTAACAAATACTTTTGTTTGTTCAAATGTTAAATTTGTTTCAAATGAAGCCATTGCACCAAAATCTTTCATTTGTTTCTTAGCAGCTTCATGTCCTATGCAAGTTGTTAAACCAGGATAATTAATATTTTTGATGTATTTGTTTTTAGATAAATATTCAATGAATTTCTTAGCATTTTTACAATGTTGTTCCATTCTTATTGGAAGAGTGCATAATCCTCTATTTACTAAGAAAGCTGCACCTGGATCTAATACAGCACCTGTACAATCTTTTAATCCAATCATTGTTGCTTTTGCAATTTTTTCTTTAGTTGATACAATGGCACCAACAATTACATCTGAATGACCATTAATGTATTTAGTTCCTGAGTGAACAACAATATCAGCACCATGAGATATTGGGTTTTGTAAATATGGCGATGCAAATGTGTTGTCAACAACAACATTAATATCTTTATTGAATTCATGAGCAGTTTTTGCAATTAATTCAATATCATTAACTTTTAATGCTGGGTTTGTTGGTGTTTCAAAATATACCATAGTTGTGTTTTTTGTTAATAATTTCTTAATGTTTTCAACATTACTGAAATCACAAATTTGAACATCAATACCAAATTTAGTTAATGTGTGAGTGAATAATGCAAATGTACAACCATAAAGATTAGAGTCTGCAATCAAACGATCTCCTGTTTTTAAAAATGTTCACATTACAGATGCAATTGCACCCATACCAGATGCAGTCATTACACATGCTTCAGCATTTTCAAGTTTAGCAATTTTTTTTGCTAATGCATCAGTTGTAGGGTTTCCTAAACGTGTATATATGTATCCACCTTCTTCACCTTTGAATCTTCTAGCGCCTTGATCTACAGATTCAAATTCAAAAGTTGAAGTATGGTATACTGGAGCAATTACTGAACCAAATTGATCTTTTACCATTCCTTCATGAATACTTTGTGTTAATTTAGAATTACTTTTTATCTTCATTGATTTGTTTCTTTTCCTTTCAAATAATTACATTTTTTATTATACAAATTCACACTATAATTTTAAAGTTTGGTTAAGTTAACTAATTTTATTCAAAATTTAGTTTTATGAACATAAATAAATATAATAGTACAATACAATAATATTATGAGTCGTAGAGATCAAATTACTAATCGTGGACAAATGGTAGGCAATAAAAGATCACATGCATTAAATCATTCGCGTCGAACATGAAAAATTAATTTACAACCAGCAAAAATCAAAACTGGTAAAAATAGTTCTAAACGTATAATGGTTTCAACAAAAACCATGAAAACTTTAAAAAAGCAAAATAAACTTGCATAGTATATATATAATAGATTAACTTTGAATAACAGACTCAAAGTACTATATTAATGTAGCATGTGGAAGTAGTAATTAAGTTTATTACGTTAGACCACGTAGAGTTAGGAGGAATATACTTGTGGCTGCAAAGAAAAAAGAAATTGCACGTATTGCAAAAATACAATTAATCGGTGGACAAGCTAAACCAGGACCTGCTTTAGCCTCTATTGGTATTAATATGGGGGAATTCACTAAACAATTTAACGATTTAACTAAAAAAGATCGTATGGGGGATGTAGTGCCTTGTGTAATTACAGCTTATACTGATAAAAGTTTTACTTTTATAATTAAATCTACCCCTGCTTCAGTTTTATTAAAAAGAACTGCAAAAATTGAAAAGGCTGGACATAATCAATTAACTGATAATGTTGCTACTATAACAAAAGAACAAGCACTTGAAATTGCTAAAGCAAAAATGGCAGATCTGAATGCTTATGATGAAGAAGCAGCTGTTCGAATGATAGCTGGTACTGCAAAACAAATGGGAATAAGAATTAAAGATGTAGATCTATGTCCTAAAAAAACAGCAAAATTAAATGCTAAGAAAGAGAGTAACTAATTATGCATGGTAAAAAATATGTAAATGTTAAAAAATTAGTTGACACTAAGAAGATCTATACAATTGAAGAAGCAGTTAAATTAGCTAAAGAAACAGCTTATGCTAAATTTGATGCATCAATAGATATTGCTATCAAATTAAATGTTGATACAACAAAAGCTGAACAACAATTAAGGGGAACAATTGCTCTTCCTCATTATTTTGGCAAAGAAATTAAAATTTTAGTTATTGATGACTCAATAACTGAAGCAAATGCTAAAAAAGCAGGTGCATCTTATTTTGGTGGGGATGAAAAAATTGCCGAAATTAAAGATGGATGATTAGATTTTGATGTTTTAATTACTTCACCTAAATTTATGCCTAAATTAAGTAAACTAGGTAAAATATTAGGTCCTAAAGGATTAATGCCTAACCCTAAATTGGGTACTGTTTCTACTAAAATATTAGATACAATTAAAGAATTTAAAAGTGGTAAATTAACATATAGAACTGATACATATGGTAATGTCCATATGACTATTGGTAAAAAATCTGCAAAAAATGAAGACATGGTTGAAAATATTAATGCTTTAATAAGCTTTATTCAATCAAAAAGACCAAGTACTGTTAAAGGTGAATATGTAAAAACTATTTACATATCTGCTTCAATGGGACCAAGTATAAGAATTAAATAATTATGCAATCAATTAAATTTTATCATTGTTCAAAATGTGGTGCAATAATTTATGCAATTCAAGATTGTCCATGCAATTGTTTATCTTGTTGTAATCAGAAAATGGAATTATTAATTCCTAATAAAGCTGATGCTTTAAAAGACAAGCACATTCCTATTATTAACAAAAATGGTATTTGTGTAGGAAGTGAATTACATCCAATGCTAGATAATCATTACATTGAATGAATCTGCATAAAAAATAATGATAATGTATTTTTTTATCACTTAAAACCAGCTTATCAACCAGTAATAAATGTATCAATTGATCATAATGCAGAAGTTTATGCTTATTGCAATTTGCATGGTCTTTGATGTAATAAATAAACAATAATTTAATCTCTAATTACATGTATTAAGTAATATTTGCAAATATATTTTTAATATAATATTTTTAATATAATTTTATTTGATAAAGCAAATATTATGATTGATATTAAAAATAAAATATTTTCTTGTTTATTTTTTCCTTTTAGTATACCATCACTATTTATAACTTCATGCAATAATAAAAACATACCGAATTGTGAAAATATTATTGTTGAGCATAATACTGAATTTGGTGGGTGCAATTTTCTTATTAAACATAATGATTTAGATAAACTTGGATATAAATATGGTGATAGTATAAATATTACTATTTCTGGTAACAAATTGTTTTATGACATTCCTTACTATAACAATTTTTATGGTTATTGTGGAGAATTAATATTCATTGATTATCCTTTATACGAATATCTATATTTTGGTGAAAAAAGTGGTGAAGATATTTGAGATAAATATGGATTATCAGATAATTCAATAGCAACTATTTCATTAAATAAAGCTAAAAAGTATTTGGATATTCAAAATGCACTTAGTTTTGAGCAATCAAATAATAGAGAAGATTATAATGATGATGAAGCATTTGCTAATTTTAGAAAAGTTAAATCTACAAAAATAAATAATTTATATCGTGGTGTTACACCTTGTGATCCTTCATATATAAGATATAAATATGCAGATGATTTATTACATAGTACAAATATCGATTATCTTATTAGTTTAAATACTAATGATACCAAACTTGCACTTTTAATGGATTTGGCTGAAAATGAAAATTCTTATTGTAAATCATTATATAACCAATCTCATTATTATGCAAATAACCTCACTGCATGTTATTATTCACAAGATTTTTTACAAAAAACTAAACAAATATTTGAATTTATTATTAATGAAATTATTAATAGAAATGTTACACAACAAAAAGTATATATACATTGCACTGAAGGAAAAGACCGAACAGGATTTATTTGCTTTTTAATTGAATCAATATGTGGATGTACATATGAAGAAATAAAAAATGATTATTTAACATCATTTGTCAACTTTTATAAAATTGATATTAATGAAATTAATACAAGAACAAATATGTTGATTAAATATTATTTAAATGAATTATTTTTCTCTGCTGTTAAAGCTATATCAGATACTGCCGAACATTTAGAAGATTGATCACATGAAGATTTAAAACAAATAAGTGAAAATTATTTATTGTATGCAGGTTTAAACCAAAGTGATATTGATAAAATAATTAATTTTTTCACTAATCAAAGCTAATCTAGATTATTTTAATTATTCAACAAAAAAATACTTGTATAAGCAAGTATTTTTCTTTAAAATTTTTAACTATATTAGTTTGTTGCTTTTCAATTTTTTACTCAAATTTGGCCTAAATTATCATTTAATCTTCGATCAAATACAGTAATTTTATTATTGTTATAAACGGTTTTTATTACTTCTTGAATAGCATGAGTTTGGTTTGAAGAATTTAAAGCAAATTGAACAGTAATTAAATCTAATAATGTTTGAGCAGATTCTCGAACATCAACATCTTCTTCGTCTCCACCTAATGCTGAGAATAATTTATCATATGAAGAAATATCATCATAGTTTAATTGTATTGTGTAAATTCTTGCATAATCATTAGCATTAGCTTCGTCATTAGATAATTTAATAGTGTGACTAATACTCATTAAATTATCACCATCACATAATTCACTTGCACCATTAACATCACCGAATCGTCAAAATAAATTATTAATGTCAATTTGAGTCAATTCTTGATTTCAATAGTAATTTAATCCTCATTGAATATCATCATAATTAATAGTTACTGTTGCACCATTTTTATTAGTATGTTGATAACTTCCACCTAAGAATCTTTCTTGAACAATATTAGATAATACAGGTTCACCAACACTTGCAACTTCTGCTGCAACTTCAGGATCACCAGCTTGGTAAGTAGTATGGTTAACAATATCATAAACGTATTGAGTGAATCATGGATATTTATTACCTTGGATTAATTCATCAGCAATATTTTTTAAATCAATAATTGATGATTTACCTTTAATCAATGCAATTAAATTTTCATAATTAATATATTTATATCAACCACCTAAATGTAAACCATTATTAGTACGTTTTGAATAATAACCATTATGGAATAATTGATCACTTATATTAGTTGTAATAGTATTTGGTGTATTTGATTCAGTTACTAAACCAACATAACCCATAACTTGTTTTTCTCATTTATCCCTACCAATTGGCATTGGGGCATATTGATAATATGATGAATTATCAACATAACTAGTTGGTGTTGCATCAGCGATGTCGTTATCTACATGCAGATAGCGGTTTGAAAAAATACCATTAAAATTATTTTGTCATTTAAAGAATTTTTCATAATCATTACCATATAAGTCATTATTAATAAAATCAGGATTGCAATGAATATTATCTTTAACCAATCATACTAGATTTGCCTCTTGTCCATTCTTTAATATATTTTGTTTTAAATAATTAATTAAATTTTCATAATTATTTTGTGATAAATATTGAACTGTGTCTAAGAATGTTCAATAGTTAACAACATTTTCATTATAAGTATTAGAAGTAAATGAACTTCCTAACTTTCATTGATATGCATTTTTTAAGAAATTTTCATAGTTAGTAAATTTATCAGCAAGATTAGCAAAGTATGATAAGTTATCATTATCACCTAAAAGTTTAGTAGAATAATATTCACTTGCAATAGCTGTTGCCATACTTTCTGTCCTAATGTTTGCAAATCCTGATAAACTATCAATATCATCGAAATCATTGACAACTTTATTATCACCAACTGCATATTTTTGCATTGCTTTAATCTTAGTAGAATAAGCAAAATTACCTAAACCTGCATATTGTGCTAATGCTTTATAAATCCCATTTGTAATTGGATCAGTAGCAAAAATAATTTTATCTTCTTTTTTATCCTGTCATTTTGGATAAATATGTTCACTATATTTACCAATTTTATCATTTTGAATATTTGGAGTAATATTGTTAATTAATGAACGATCAATATATTCTTCTAAATCTGATTTACGATCAGTAATGTTGTTAACTGTTAAATTAGTGCTTCACTGGTTTGTTCAACGACTATTTATAAAATCATTAGTGCTTGGAAACATACCTAATGGAGCTCAACCAATTAATCCAACAACATCATAGAATACATGTGAATTAATATAACTTGATACAACATTTGAAGCATCATCTGGAGAAATAATTTTGAATGGATAAGGAGAAGCTAACCCATTCTTGTAATTATTATTAGTCATCCCTTTAAATGAATTTGACATAGAAATTAATGCATTTTTTGTGTTAGTCATTTTAGCATTAAACATCTTTTTATTAACTGTATCAATAGAATTGATAATAGTTTGATACATAAAGTATTGAGTAGCTTTATCTAGATATGTGTATAAAGGAGTAATATTTGCATCATTTAATAGTCCTGAATGATCAAAAATTATTCCACCACCAGCGTTATTTCCTCTCTTAATTTCATTCCGTGCCATGTTGATGATTACATCATCCATATGTGAATTAAAATAAGTTTTAATTTTTTCAACAATATCAACACCATTATCTGAAGTGTAATTTGATTGTTTTTGTGATAAAGATTGTGCTTTTAATAAAATATTTTCTCTACCTTGAGAATAAGGTTGAGTATTATCAACTTCGTCAGAAGCTCCTTTGCCTAAATAACCTACATCATTTTTTTTCCATGCACCATTTAAACCAATTAAATGAACACCAAATGAATCACGAATTAAAACATAAGGTAATGGAATATTATTGTCAAATAATCTTAATCCATTAGCAACTCATTGAACTCCGCCTTCATTATTAGTGTGACCATAATAATCAAATTTGTAATTAGCTGAATCAGTAAATAAAAAGCTATGGAAAGAATTATCACCATTTGGAGCATTTAAATCAGAAGGATTACCACAATATTCAAAATTGTTATTTAATGAAGTTAAATAACCACTATTGTAGTAATTTCTTAATGTTATACCAAAATTTGTTAATTGATTATTATTTTGGAAAACACGGTGATCATTTGATCGATATAAAAAGCTACTTAAAATATCTGTATTACTTGGTGAATGAATATCAACAGATAAATCATTAATATCAAATTGTAAAAATTTATCATCAACAGCATCATTACCACTATAAAATGATCATAAGTTAGCTGTAGCTCCTGAGAAATAATCTTCTGTTGCATCAAATGCATCATTGGCAGTAACAATAAATGAAACAGCTGAATCATCAGTAATTGTTGACAAATTACTTTTATTAGCCAAAACACTAATACCGTTGTTGTCTATACCATAATTATCATTAGTAGTTATATACTTTGTAAATAAGTTATAAAATTTTGCATTAGCATTATTTTCAGTACCATCATAAATAGGAAATGAAGGTAATTCATATGAAGCTTTAATTTCAGTTAATGAATCAGGAACATCATCATTATTGTCATCACTATCAACAACTTTAGATGAATATATACTTCTAATGCCTTCTTTAGGCTCAGCATATTTTCATAAAGACATAGAAACTGAAAATGGGTGGGTATTAGCAGTTCATAAATCAAATGTAGTTTTACCAATTAATGCATAAACATCATCAAAATTATTTATTGAATAACTTGAGTTCCCACGTGCATAGAAATTAACATTTTTTCAGTTATCACTATTTGAGAAAATATCATATGTAAAAGTTTTAATTTCATTTTCTACATTGTATACATTATTATCAGAATAAGCTAAATATGGATAGTTTTCAGGAAATGCTAATGAAGTTAATTCAGTACGAATATTATCACAAATGTTAGTAAATTTATAAGATTGTTCTGTTCCACCAACTGGATCTAAAGTTTCATTTTGGAAATAATAAGCTCAATCATCACCATGAGCCGATTTAGCTTTATCTAAGTCTTCTTTATACTTTTCATCTGCTGTTTCAATCCATTTAGTTCACTTATCCTTCATATCAGGATGCTTAGTTCCATCTTTAACAAAACTATTGTAATACCAATTGTAGATTAATTCACTAGCATATTCACGTTTGAATTTTTCATAAGAAGAAGAATCCATCAAACTGTTTTTGATTTGTTCTTTGAAAGTAGTTGATAAGAATTCATCATCCTCATATTTAGCAAAATATGTACCATCACCACGTGTAACTATTTTTAAATCTGATGAATTAGTACATGATGTTAACAATGGAGTAGTTACCAAACTAATCATGCTTATGCTGTTTATAAATAGAAATAATTTAGACTTTTTCATAATTAATAAATAACATTATAAGTATATATATATTTTTCTAAATCATTATTTGCTAAATTAATTAAACTTTTTAACTATAATAATAGTTACATTTGTATTGCATATAAATGTTTTCTTTACTCATAGAAATCAAATAATGAGTTTTTAACCATAAGGAGAACAAATGTCAAAATATGAAATTTTAACCATTGTTAATGGTAATTTAAACGAAAAACAAGCATTAGAAGCTCTCCAACCATCTATCAATGTCATTAAACATAATAAAGATTTTGAGCAGATAAATTTAGGAATAAAAGAGCTTGCATATAAAATAAAGAAATTTGAAAAAGGATGATACATTCAACTAAATTTTTCTACAAAAATTCCAAATGAAATTAATGAATTTAGCCGATTATCAAAACTTAATAATGACATTATTAGGTTTTTAATTATTAATCTTGATCATGATTATGGGGCAAAAGCAATAAATAATCCTAAAAAAGTTAAAAAAGCTAAGAAACAGTTATCTATTTATAAAAACAAAATCAAAGAGATAGAAAAACAAAAACAAATTTTAGAAGAAGTAAAAGCTGCTGCTAAAGAACAAGAAGTTAAAAAAGAAGAGGAAAAATAATTAACATGAATAAAGTTCTATTAGTAGGTAGAATAGCTACTGATCCTATTGCTAAAACATTAGATAGTAATTCTCAAGTTGTTAATTTCACTATAGCATGTAATGATTATGCAAAAAATAATCCACATGGTGCTGTATTTATTCCATGTGTTGCTTGAAATCAACAAGCAAATTTCATTTCTTCATATCTAAAAAAAGGTGCATTAATTAGTGCAGAAGGAAGAATATCAAGAAGAACCTATCTCTCTAAACAAACTAATAAAAATGTTTATGTATTTGAAGTAGTTATTGAATCAATAAATTCATTAGGTAGAAATAATGAAAATACTGCTAATGAAAAACTTTCAATAAGTGATGTATTCCCTGAATCCATCCCCAATAATAATGAACCATCTAATCAAAAAATATCTTCACCTAAATTTGAAAATAATGAAGATATTGAATGGTTTGATGAATTAGAAAAAGATAAATAAGAAAGGAAAAAATTATGATAAAAAAATCTGAAAACAAAAATTTTACAAATAAATTACATCGATTTTCTTTCCGAAAATCATGTAAATTATGTAGTCAAGGTGTATTGCATATTGACTATAAAGATGTCGAACTATTAAACAATTTTATTTCAAGTAATGGTAAAATTCTTCCTAGAAGAATTACTGGTTTATGTGCAAAACATCAAAAAATGGTTACTAATGCTATTAAGCGTGCACGAATTATGGCATTAATGTCATTTATTAAAGAATAAGGAAATTTAATGAAAGTTATTCTACTTAAAGATGTAAAAAATCTTGGTAAAAAAAATACTATTGTTAAAGTAAATGATGGTTACTTTCAAAATTTTTTGTCAAAACAAAAATTAGCAGTTTTAGCAACAGAAGAAGCAATTAAACATTTAAATAAAGATTTAATTCAAATTGAAAAACAAAATGCTATTGATTTAAAATTGGCAGAAAAATTAAAAGAAAAGATTGAATCAATAAAACTTGAATATACATTAAAAAGCAATCAAGGAAATGTGTTTGGTTCAATTTCACAAAAACAAATTATTTCATCATTAATAGAAAAAGAAATTAATGTTGAAAAATATTTTTTTCCTAAAGATTTTGAACCATTAAAAATAGGAAATTTCCACATAACACTAAACCTACATCAACAAGTAAAAGCAGATCTACATATAATTGTAAGGGAAAATAATGAAGAAGAATAAAAATCTTGATATTAATTCACTTTATGAATTTGAAAGTTATATCTTGAGTTCTATGTTAAATGAACCTACAGTGATAGATGAAGTTTTAAGTAAATTACAAAATATTGACTTTTATAATGAATTTCATTGCATGCTTTTTGATGTAATTAAAAATATTTATCGTCAAGGTAAATTAGTAGAAGCATTAAGTGTTATTGAATATATTAAGAATAATAATGAAATCGTTAAAAATTTTCCTAATTACAACCAACAAATTCTTACATTAAGTTCCATTTATACAGATTCAGTCAAACTTGATTCGTACATTGATTTTGTTAAAAATGCTTCAATTAAACGCCAAGCAGATGATTTTGCTCAAAAAATAATCAATGATGGTTTAGATTACACAAAATTTAAAGAAAAAACAGAAAATTGAATTTCTGAATTTACTTCAATTCTTAATTCTAAAAAAGATGACAAAATCACATGAATTAAAGAAGTTGCTGATGAGTTTTATAAAAATTTATCAAAATTAACTAATAGAAAAACATATGATTTGACAGGAACAGACTCAGGCTTCCCATTAATTAATAAATATACTGATGGTTTTCAAAGAGGTGAATTAATCATTCTTGCTGCTCGTCCAGGTACAGGAAAAACTGCTTTAGCAATTAATTTTGCACTTAATGCTGCTAAAAGAATTAAAGAAGATAATACCAACAAATCTGGTAAAAAAGGAGTAGTAGTAATGTTTTCAATTGAAATGAGCAAAAATCAAATTATGCAAAGAATGATGTCTTGCGAATGTTCAATTGATTTATCATCCATTAAAAATGGTAGATTAACTGATGATAACAATGAAACTATAGAACAAGAATATGATGAAATTTCATCATTACCTATTATTATTGATGATAGAAGTGATTTGTCAGTATTTGATATTCAAGCAAAATTAAAACAAATTGCAGCTGATAATGATGTAAGATTAGTAATTGTAGATTATTTACAATTAATTAAAGGTGTAAATGAAAAATTTTACATAACTAATAGGCAACAAGAAGTATCTAATATTTCGCGAATGCTTAAATTAATATCTAGAAATATTAATACTCCATTAATTGCTCTTGCACAATTATCACGTAAAATTGAGGAAAGAAAAAAATCAAATGATGAAAATGCTCGACCAATTTTATCTGATCTTCGTGAATCTGGTTCTATAGAACAAGATGCTGATTTAGTTACATTTTTATATATAAAAAACCAAAATACTCAAAACAACCAAGATAGTAAAACTAAAATACCTTACATCCTTCAGCCTATTACTTATATTATTGAAAAAAATAGAAATGGTTCAACAGGTGAAATTAACTTAATTTTTAACAAAACATTTGGCCAATTTATTCCTGATACAAGTAACTATAATAAAGAGGAGTAATTTACAATGCTAAAAAATAAAAAAATACTTAAAATAGTGACAATTACAATCCCTTATAGCATAGCACTTTTACCAAATGCTACTTTAACAAGTTGTTCAACCATTTCACAATATTTTATTCCTGTATGATCTAAATCACCATTTAATAATAATGTTGTTATCAATGATCCTTTTTTACAATATGCAAGAAATAAAAATAATATAGCTATAAATGAAACAAACATAGTAAAATTCATGCCCAATTCATATATCTATAAATCTGCATTTGATAATAAATTTAATCCTACTATAAGCAGAATGGTCGGTTATACAGGATTTAATAATTATCAATGAGATAGTAATGGTGATGCTAATCATCCATGAGTTATAAATGAAAGTGATTTGATTAATAAAAAATGATTAGATTATAATGATAAAAAATTAACTTATTCTGATAATGCAGCATCAATAGGTAATTTATCATCTTATGAAAATTTATTTAATTCTATTGCCATTAATGCAGTCAATTCTGTTAGTAGTAATTTAATAACAACATTGAATTGCATGCTTAATAATCAAAATAAAATTATTGGACTTAAAAATAATGACGAAATTAATAAAAGACTTTCAATTATGTACACTAACAATGAGAATGGGTTTATCCATTCTTCAAATGAAGATAACTTAGATTTGTATCGCTATTCATATTCTGCAGCTAACTTAATTAGTGATGGAAAATCTGCTTACAAATTTGGTCCTTACTCTATTGACTGAGATATATTAAATTGTGGAATTAATACTAATAATAAATTAATAAATTGCCCATTCATTCTTTTAAATACAGTTTATGATTTAAGAGAAAAATCATTTAGTATAGGAAATGAATATAACAAAAATAAATCTTACATAATTCCTACAAATGAATCATTTGTAGGCAAATACACTTATAATGAAAATAATAAAAAATTCGATTGAAACGCTAGTGAAAATATGTCACCATATTGTGTTTATACATTTAATAATGATGAACGAACTGATGTTATTTCCGTTGCAAATGTTCCTACATTAATTCATTTAAATAATGTAACTAATGCTTTTTATAATCCATTAAAAAACACATCATCTTTATTTTTTTCTGATTGATTATCTAAACCAGATGAAATTGAAAAAATTAATAAAGCCATTAAAAAAACAAATCATTGGAGTACATTCAAAGATAAAACAAATTCTGAGCCTAAAATTGAACATTTAAGTTATCAACAAGTAACTGGTGATGATTCATCTAGAAATAATACACAACCAAACTATGATGATTGATATGATACTGAAGATACTAAAACAAAAAATAAATTTGATCCAACAATTTTGCAATGAATTAATAATAACCAAATACATTTTGGGGATTTTATTGCTTTAGCTAATTATTCTTTATTAAACATTGAATTTTCATTTAAAAATGATGGTAACCAAATATTATATTTTAAAACAAAAATTCCATATTTTTCTGGTTTCAGTGCAGTCTTTCCAGCTTATTTTGCTTTTTTTGCTGATTCATACAAACAAACTAATGTATATAAAAAAGGAAAAGAAGATATCACAACAGCATTCTCAAGATATGTTTTTGATTTTTCTGAATCAAGTAAGCTATATAAAAGATTTTCTAATTTGATTTTAGATTTAGCAAAATATGATGCTTTTCCTGCCAAAGAAAAACAAATGTATGCAACTACATATGATGCATTCAAAAATGATAAATATTTTATTTATAAATGGATGTATTTAAATGATCCAACTTTCTTTAATAATGGAAGCAATTTAACTATTAATTCACATGATATATTAAAACCAATTCAATAATAAATGGAAATTAATTTAAAAACTAATTGAAAATATTTTTTTAATAAAATTCAAATTAAAAATATTGTTGATCATATTTTAAATCAAGTTAGCAAATTATATGAACATAAAATAATTTTCCCTAAAAAGGAAGAAATATTTCGTTGTTTTAATTATTTTAATATTGAAGATACAAAAGTGGTTATTATTGGGCAAGATCCATACTATAAAATGAATCAAGCTAATGGATTAGCATTTAGTGTAAATGAAGAGTGTCCATTACCTAAATCATTAAAAAATATTTTCACTGAATTAAAAAATGATTTAAATATTGTAAGAACAAATGGTAATTTATCTTCATGAGCACAACAAGGAGTTTTATTATTGAATTCAATATTGACTGTAGAATATAACCATCCGGGTTCACATTATTATTTGCAATGAGAAAAAATTACTGATGAGGTGATTAAAGAATTGCAAAAATATAAAAATATTGTCTATATTTTATGAGGCAATTGAGCAAAAAGTAAAATCAAATTAATTAATCAAAATAATAATTTAGTAATTTTCTCTTCCCATCCATCACCATTAAGTGCTCATTGTGGATTTTTTGGATCAAAACCATTTTCAAAAACAAATAATTATTTGAAATCAAAAAATATTAAAGTTATTTCTTGATAAAAATATAAAATATTTTTTATGATTAAATTTGAAACAAAATGTACAACTAATAAATCTTTAAATGAAAGTGCAATTATTAAGAAATACCAAAATACAATAAATAAAATTGATAATAAAATCAATACAAACAAGGCTGTTGGTGTTAATATGACAGGCTGGTTGCATATGGATACATATTATCACCAAAATGAATTAAAAGATATTATCAATAAAGCCAAAGAATGAAATGAAATGAAAATCAAAAATATTCTTGTTATTGGTATTGGTGGTAGTTATATTGGTATTAAAGCAGCAATTGATATGGTACTTAACGATTTAACGAAAATCAACATGATTTATGTTCATAACATAAATACAAGTTATATTAATGCTATTTTAAGAAAACTTGGTAATCAAAAATTTGGTATCATCATTATAAGTAAATCTGGTACCACACTTGAACCAGCTGTATCTTTTAGAATTTTTAGAAAAAGATTAGAAGAAATTGTTAGTGTTAATAAAGCAAAAAAATTAATTGTTGCTATTACCGATGCACATAAAGGTACATTGCATGATTTTGCTTCTGCTAAAGGATACAAAATGTTTTATATCCCATCAAATATTGGTGGTAGATATTCCACATTAACTCCAGTTGGATTATTTCCCATGGCAGTCGCAGGAATTGATATATGTAAAATAATGCAAGGATGTAAACAAGCATTAAATGATTTAAAAACTTCAAAATTAATACAAAATTCTGCATATTTGTATGCTTGTTACCGTCATTATTTACACACAAATAAAAAAATGCAACTTGAAAATTTTATAGTTTATGATCCTTACTTACTCATGATTGGTTCACAATGACAACAATTATTTGGTGAAAGTGAAGGAAAAAATAAACATGGACTATATCCAACTTATAGTTTATTTACAACAGATTTACATTCATTAGGTCAATATCTACAAGATGGTAGCAGAAACTTCTTTGAAACAACTTTATTCATTGATTCATATGCAAATGATATTAAATTAAAAATAAATGATAGTGATGATGGAATAAAATATTTAAATAATAAAACCTTATCTTCAATTACTCAAAATGCATTTATGGGCACATTAAATGCACATATAAAAAATGGTAATGTGAATAATTTTATTATTCATATTAGTAAATCGAATAGTGCTTTTGATTATGGATATTTATTTATTTGATTGGCAAAGGCTGCTATGATGAGTTCATATTTATTAAAAGTTAATCCTTTTGATCAACCTGGCGTTGAACAATATAAAAAAGAAATGTTTACTCTTTTAGGAAAAAAATAGAAAAAAACAGGAAATCTATTTAATAATTTTGTTTATAATGTTTCAATACTATGGAACAAACTACACAAAATGAACTTTTGTATTTAATTAAATTTGCTAATTTAATTGATGGTAAGAAAATAATTATTGATTTATATATCAAAAAAATTTTCAATTATCTTTTTTACATATTTAGAAGTAAATATGCTAAAACATGAGATTTATCAAAAGGAGAATTAATGCAAATTGCCCTTGAAGGAATAATTAAATCGATTTATATATATGATATTACCAATAATAATTGTAGTTTTGATCAAGCAATTCATACTATTTGTAAAACATATTTACTACAATCATTATTCTTTGGAAAATCTGGTATAAATAAAACCGAATTGTCTTTTTCATTAATTAATAACAATGATGAAACTAATAATAATTCAATTCTAGTTAACAATAAAATTAATGTTGTTAGTGAAATTAGTATACAAAATAAAATATATACAAAGTATATAATTCAATTATTTTATAAAACTGTTAATAGTATTAAAAATAAAACTCAAAAAACAATTTATTTATTATCTGCGAATGGTTGACAAATTAGTGATATTGCTGTTAAATTAAAATTATCATACCGAAATGTAACATTAATTATTAGGAAATTTAGATATTATTTTAAAAAATTAATTAAACAAAAATTAGGAATTGATGTTGATGAATTATTAATAAATTATTAATCATTTCTGTCAAATTAATTAATTTTGTTTTACCAAATATTATAAAAATCATATTTATAATAATTTCATAATATAAAAAACATTAAATTAAATAAGTCATTAAGTGAAAACATGTACAAAAATTTAGTAAAAAATGTTTATTATGTCATGAGCTATATGTGATAATACGTGCCCTCACAAACTAAAACCATCTCATTTATTAAGATCACTTTACTTTGATAATTATATTGGTCAGGAAAATATATTGATAAAGTAAACATTAAAACATTGATCAATAATTACGAATTCAAACATATTGATGAAAAAAATGTTGATATTTTAATTAAATTTTTAAATAAAAAATGTGTGAAAACCCATTTTTCCTTGCATCTTCTGCTGTTTCAACGAATCAGACAGCAATATTAGCATAAAATTTAACTATATTATTAACTCTAAATTCCATACCTATGATTTTATTAAATGTATTAAGTTTTAATTTCATGTTTTTTTATCACTTTCAATTTCGATATTTACAAATCATATTACTTTTGTTTTAAAACACAATCAAAATGAATAAAATGCAGAAGTGTATTCATACTTCTTACCATTTGTAATGAATCCCATATTTTTATTTGGACATAAAAATCCAATATTTCTCTCAAAACCCATTCTTTTATTAGGACATAGAGCACCAAATTTTGCCCCATATTTTATCAACATTTTTATGCATGTTCCATTATTAAAAAACATTATTGTTTGTAATAAAATAAAAGGTTTATTTAATTCTAGTAATTTTGTAAATATTTAGATTGATTGTGAAATGGAGGGTTGGAAATAATAATATCATACTCAATATTATTAGCAAGTTTGTAGAAATCATCATCTGTAGTAATCAAGTTTTTGTATCTATTTTCTAAAAGTAAAAAATATATGGCACTTTTATAGTCGTTGAATGGTAATCAAATTTTCGCCTTTTTAGAAACAATTTTTTTCCTTATTAAATAATTAACTAATCTATCACTTTCAACTTTTCACGTATAACATTCATCATTTTTTTGATTCATGTTTATATATGTTTTGTTATTTTTAGTTGTATTAACAGGACGATTATTATTTAAATATTGTTTAATTTTCACAAATTAAACAAAAAATCTTCTAATCAAAAGACTAGAAGATTTTCCCTCTCAAAAATTTAGATTAATTAACTTATATATATATGACATTTATAAATTATTTTGATTCATGATGCTTTGCTTATATTTTCTTAAATTATAAACTAAGAATTAATTACAACACGTCATCCTGATGGTAATTTAAAATCTTGAGCTGTAGAACTACCTTTATAATAAAGTGTACCATTCGTTGCTACATCATCTGCTCAATTTTGGAAATAATCGTTATTATAACCACCCATGTAATTATTTAATTTAATAGAATTCAATACACCACATTTATTAAACATATCTCGATAACAATTTTTTACTAAATTTACACCTGGTAAATCAGGTGCTGTTGTTAGTGATGAGCAACCATAAAACATATGATAAAAACATTCTTCTGTTAAATCAACTCATGGTAACAAATTAGTTTTAACTTCACTTAAATTAGTACAACTATCAAACATTGTTCTAAAACATCCATTACCTAATTGATTAACACTTGAAAATATTTCATCAACTCTAGTTATACCTGTTGAATATCTAAATAATGAACTAAAACAACGATTAGTATCAGCAAGTGAAGCTTTTATACCTCTTCCATTATCAAGCAATGACATTATTGATCCATATAATTTTACATCACCATCTAAGAACGCAATATTCCCACCTTGTGTATATTGATTAGCTAATGAATTATATTGTAATCATCCATTTAAATTATCACCACGCAATAAATATTTTTTACCATGTATTAATTCTAAAGATATATTTACCTTAGAGGGTTTACTATTTGGTAAATCAATTCTATTTAGATTAGTCCAATTTGTTTTACCAGAAACATAATCATCATAATCTATATAAGATAAATTAGGAGAAACAGTTGCATATGATAGGTCACACCAAAAACACATTGCCGAATCTTCAACAACATCTAAAACTAAATAATTATTTGTATCAGTTTGAACTACAGTAACATTACAACTAGCAGATTTTTTACCAATAGATGCAGTAACCTTTGTTTTACCAGGTTTTGCAGCTACTACAAGTCCAGCATTAACAGTGGCTATTGCTGGATTTGCTGAAGTTCAAGTTACAGGTAAATCAGCCTTATCTATAGGTGTAATAGCAGGAATTAACTGAAATGAATTATTTGTTGAATCTGTTGTGCTCAAATTAATATCAGTTTTATTTAATTTAATAGTTATTTCATCATCTTCTTTATTTTTTTTATTACAACTAGTGATGGCAGGTGAAACTAATCCACATATACCAAAACCTAATGTGAAACATGAAAATAATTTTAATAATTTTGATTTTTTTAATAACATTTTTACTCCTTTAACTATGAATATACAAATATACATTATTGTATCAACAAAATATACAAATTTAAAATTTTATTATTTTGGACATCGATCATATCGATAATTAGAGGATACATAATCAACACCACAATTAATTAATTGTTGAGCTCTTGACAAACTATTAATTGTATATATATTAACTTTCAAGCCTTTAGCATGAAAAGCATTTATTCAGCTTTTAGCTTTACTAGGATTAAAATTACCACCACCTACTTCACTTATTTGTCAATCAGTACAATCAATACTAAAGTTGTTATCTAAAAAGTATTGTAAATCATTATGAATATCATGACTAGGATCAGCATAACCATTTATCAACATTTGAAAGAAATCTGGAGTAAGTTGATATGTATCAATCAAATATTTTAAGGTTAAATTATCAAAACTTATAATATTAAACTTTAAACCTATTCTAATTCATGGTGTTAATTCATTTCAAAAAACATCCAATTTTTCTGGTTTTCAATCAGATTGATCGTCACCTCACTTATAATCGTTTTTGATTTCAATTACAGCTGTTTTATTATATTTGTAACAAATATTTAAATATTCACTAAGCAAAGGAGGGATATATTGGTGAGTTCGACAATCATAAGGATATTCAGACAAGCCATTAATTAATCATTTATTTCTTACTTCAGCATATGTAAGACTCTCTATTTTTGTATTTTTATCATTTTCAGTTCTACTATCATTTCAAAAACAACATGAATCATGTACACAAACTATTTTATTGTCTGCTGTAATATGAATGTCTGTTTCAATTCCATCATATTTTGGATCATTCCCAGCACATTCAAAACTTTCTATTGAAGACTCAAAATATTCAGATGGTGTTCCTCTATGACCTACTCATCTAACATTCATATCACTAGGAAGTGTAGAATCATCAAATAAACATAAAACAATCTTATTACTTATAATATCTAAATTTTCATTATTGCATTGAATATGCAAAATAACTTTAAATTCATACATTGTTTTATCTAATGAATTGTTTCATAGAACTCTACCTTGATTATTAACTGAATTATAAACTGAAATACCGGGAATATCATGATCTAGTGTTCATCCATTTAAAGTAAAATTTTGATCAGGATAAAAAAGTTTTCAATCATTATAATCTAAACCTGATTTTTTTAAAGAACCAAATAATACATTTGAACCATTATATAAACTAAAAAACTTTTTAACTGTTCAATTATATAATCCAAAATCATTAGCACTACTATTACCATTGTAATAAAATGTACCAATGTAACTTGTAGAGGCAAATCAATTTCTAAAATAATCTTCTTGATAATTTCCCATATAATTAAGTTTAATTGAATTTATACGTGGGCATGAATGAAACATATCTTGATAACAACCTTCCATTAAATTTGTTGCTGATAAATCAGGTGCTGTAGTTAAAGAAGTGCAACCAGCAAACATGTAAGAAAAGCAATCAGGTGCCAATGTATCCCATGGCAATAAATCCTTTGAAACTTCAACTAAATTAGTACAATAATTAAACATTGATGAAAAACATGAATCACCTAATTCATTAATATTAGAAAAAATGTTACCTATTTTTGTTATACCTGATGAAAATATAAATAAAGAATCAAAACATTTCGATGTATTATTGAGTCATTTTTTTGTACCTTCTCCATTATCTAATAATGACATTATTGATCCTGATAATCTTACATCACCACCATTAATTGCTATACTCCCAAATTGGGTATATGTTCCATAATTATCTTTTACTCATCCATCTAAGTTATCACCACGTAAGAAATATTTTTTACCACTTTCTAATTTTAAACTAATATCATCAATAGTTGGAAAATTTGTTTCTATTTCCATTCTTTCTATTTTTCTTCAAACTAATTGCTTATTTTTAGTTTGTGGATCATAGCAAGCATAATACAAGTTAGGTGATTGAGATGGTTTCATTAAATCACTACATCAGAAACATAAAGATGAATCATCTTTAACTTCTAAAGTTAAATAATCATTGATAATGGTGTCATCATCATCATCATCCTCTTTTTTTTGTGTACAACTTGAAGAAATAGTTGTAAATGTACACATTGTTGGAATTACTGTACTAAATAATAATAAAAATTTTGATAATTTGTATTTCATAAACACATTAATTATAACTCAATTAATCAAAAATATAGAATGATGTTGCAAAAAAAGTTGGTTTTTTGAAAAAAATGGAAAAGAAAGTAAGAAATGGCAATAGGTATTGCCAAAAATGTGGTCACAAATTGCAGAAA
>AUXO015005483.1_pt1 | contig 26284 bp, 24 predicted proteins | sample 768731 | NCBI WGS metagenome assembly AUXO01 (sample SAMN02715735, study PRJNA202380) | gut metagenome | biome: sheep rumen | host: Ovis aries | place: New Zealand: Palmerston North | reverse complement strand
CTCACCGAACAGGATGTGATTGCCCTCAGCCGGAGCTATGAGGCTTATGGCCGATTCCTCCTTCTGCACGGCAAGCGCCAGGAAGCTTTCAAGGCTTTTGTGGACGGAGCACGCGTGTGCCTGGACGACCGTTTCAAGATTGACAGCGAATACGGCTATGTCCTGGTAGGGCCCCTTCCCAAGCGCTACCACTACGTGAAGTCCTTCTGCCTGGATATGCTGGACGAGAATCCTGAGCTTGCCCGCCTGCCCAAGTGGCACGAGATGCTGGATGAATTCAAAAGGCTGGATGCTCCCTTTGCCGATGAGCGAAGGAAAGAAATGCAGGAGTTCCGGGCCAATCGGGCGTTCTACTTTGGGCGCCGCTAGCTGTTAAGAATGCCGTCGTCAGTTTTTTCTGGCGGCGGCATTCTTTCCAGTTGATACGTATACGAGTTATTTTATTATTTTTGTAAATATGTAGTAACCCATGCTTCAACATCTGGCCATATACAATAAGGACTTAACCGCTGGACGTTCTCATTTTTGTCGGCAGAGGACAACTACTCCCCTTTCCTCGCGTTGGATGTCTGCGTTTTTAGATCTGAGGAGTTCTAAGTATAAGTACGATTGCTACAAAACTCTGGCCGGAGAAGTATTTATTATGTGTTTTTTACACAAAAGCTATTGCAAATCACTGAATCATTATTATATTTGCGTGAAATTTACACGATTATATGGTTTGATGACAACATAAATAACGACAAATATGCTAACATATGAACAGAAAAAGACCCTCTGTCTTTTGCATAATGCAATAACACTTGATTCCTTATTCGAGATATCCCCTATTTCACGCATTAATATGAATGCAGAAGTTCACTGCGCTCCAGAAAAGCTTATGGATATGCAGATGCTACATGCGCATTTTCAGAATTTTATTTCTGAAAACTTTTCATCATATGAGGAAGGAATTCAAATGGCTGAATCAATCAACAAACAACTGATTGGAGATCTTAAATACCGATCAAGGACAGTGCTTCGAAATACCATTATTGAATGCATCGAAAGTTTACTGGGACCTAATCCCAAATACGACTCAACATTCGGTCAATTTATTTTTGGATATTCCATGTACCTGCCTTCAAGAGAAACAAAAAACAAAATTGGAGCATGGCTTGCGTCCAAAGATCGGTCATTATACTACACTTGGAATATGTTTTAGCTTTCTAAGCACGCATTTTATAAACGTAGCAAGACTAAGTAATTAAGTTTTTTATTATATTTGCAGTTAAACTAAAACCAACCAATGATTAAAAAGGAAACGACAGCGTTTTTATATGCGGCTGTAGCAGTGCTCTTATTGCTCTGCTTGCTTGATATGCCGTATGGATTCTATACGCTTGTGCGTTTTATCTCGGTTGTTGCATTTTGCATCTTTGCATATATCGCCCACAAATCAGACAATGGTGGTCGCGTTGTGCTGTTTATTGCACTCGCTATTCTATTTCAACCTTTTTTCAAGATATCTCTTGGAAGGGTAATCTGGAATGTGGTTGATGTTTGCGTTGCGGTTTATCTTGTTTATCTTTTAGCCATCTCAGTCAAAAAATGAAAGGCGTTTTCCATTATTACATTTTACTGGTTCTATTATTAGTGACAGGATGTGGTCACCGTATCAATAGTGTAGGTCACCCATCTTTTAGCGAGGACGGCATTCTTAAGCCAGAGATTATTGAAGACTTTTTTACTGGCGTTCCGGCTTCTAAGATTGGACTATATATTGAAGCCTCGGGCAGTATGAACGGACTTTATCGTGCCAATAGACCGACAGCATTCAAGCGCTGTTTATCGGCAATCCTACTTGACTATGAGGACAATATACCTGAAGTTCATACCTTCATTGATGGACAATCTAATATTCGTTCATATTCGGTTGATTCTTTCCGTGATGCGATGAATACTGGGCGACTTGTGGCTGCCAGCAATACGGAGGTACCTAGTATGCTTAGCAGAGTTCTTTCAGATGTGAACGACAGCAAGTGTGATGTGGCGCTTTTCGTATCAGACATGAAATATTCGCCTGCCGGTAATGGCGCTACCGCTATGGATCAGTATGCTATTGACATAAGCAAGTTGTTCAAGTCATATCCAAATCTGGTTATTAGTGTCATTGGTTTAGAGTCGGAGTATTATAGGCCAAATGGCACTATCGCTACCGGGCAATTCCCATATTACATTCTCGTGATTGGGGATAAAGAGCACGCCTCATATATGCGAACAATGCTCCTTCAGACACTAGATAAAGCACCAGATTGCAGCAATTGGGTTAAAGGTTGTTTAGATTATAATGCAGTTTATGGATGCCCTGTGTATTCTGTCCTTCCTATTAGCGGAGCCATGTGTATGCATCAGAACATAAACGAAATCCTTCCCGGCAACCGTTATTATTCATTTACTGGCTATACTCAAGATGAAGTAATGAAAGGGGAATTCGTTCTTGCTATTCGCTATCACCATATTCCATATTATATATATAAACAATTGAGCGACAGCGATTTCACGGTATCATCATACACTAATGGTGCCAAGGCAAGTTGCTCAATTATTTCACCTCCGACTCTATCCAGTGTGGAGGATAAAAGCGTTGTTAGTTATGTTCAGCCGAGCATTTACTTAAAGGTTACAATTGACAGTATGCTTTTTGTCCCGGATGTGCTTAATGTTACTTTAAGTACACCCTCCCCCGACAATTCGTGGGTGCAGAATTATTTTGGGGCGACAGGAGAAGGTGATTTAGAGCATACTCTCTCAATTGACAAGTTTGTTGCCGGCCTTGATGCCGCATATAAGTTAAAACCCAATTATCAGGATACCCCGATGATGATTCTTGTCTCCAACTACGAATAAACAATTATCCTATGTTTTCATGGTTATATAAGTGGTTCCTTTTTGGATGGAGCCAATGGCCTTTGAAATGGCCTGATGAAATGAGGACTTCCGCCCTTGCATTTTACCGTTCATTCAACTCCAGTGGAATGACAACGGCGTTTGCTATACTTATCCTAATCTCACTACTGCTTGTTGCCTTTTATTATTTCGTATTGAGCAATAAGTTTAGTGGGTATAAGTACAGAATCCATCATTGGTTAATTGTGCTCGGTATTAATGCAATTGTTGTTGGGGTTTTAACGGCCATAATTCCAACGTTAGTGGTTACACCAAACAATGCACAGTTTATAAAAGACGCTCCGTTTTTCTCTTTGGGAATTATTAATGCCGTATATTCGCTCGTCGTGTTCTTCCTATTCTCTCTGGTTGTAACCAAGTTTAGGCCACTAAGCAGAAAGACTAATGCATCATCTACTCCCTTTTAATGAATGAGTTATGGCAAAGAAAGACACAAATAGGCTTAGCACTCCCAACCATGCCGCAGATCGGAATCTCTATGTCTTCTGCATCGGCGGAAGCGGGCTTCGAGTATTCCGTTCACTAATAATGACACTGGCATCTGGGTATAGAATTGATAATTATCGAGTTTGCCCGTATCTGGTTGATCCGCACCTTCAATCTGAAGAACTAACCGAAGTCGCTGATCTTATTGACCGCTATACCAAGGTATATAAGGATGAGAACGAGGGCTTTTTCAGCACTCAGATTTCTGCCGACCTTACTAATTTGAATGTAATGGAGAGTGAGCGTATAAGCACTCGCTCATTTGGCGATTTTATAGGAAAATCCAGTTATACCCCAGAGAGTCCTGAGGCCATGCTTATTGACATGCTTTATAGTAAGCAGAATCTTGAGACCTCAATGTCTGTTGGTTTTAAGGGAAGCCCGAATGTAGGCAGCGTTGTCTTCCAGGATTTTATCCATTCAAAGTGGTTTGACCGTTTTAATCCCACCTCCGAGGACAAAGTCCTTCTCGTTGGCTCCCTATTTGGTGGAACTGGTGCATCTGGGATTCCTGCCATTGCCTCAGCGATCAAGGCAAAAAACGCAAACGTCAAAGTGGGCGTTATCTCTCTTATCCCGTATTATGAACTATTGGCGCCCAGAGCAGGAGCGACACACCATCATATTGACTCGCGCAATTTTGAGCCAAAGTCCTCTGCGGCAATTCGTTACTATATTAATCGTTCCGAGAACTTCGATCGATTCTATGTATTTGGCGATTCGGTGAAAAAGCGTATACCATACGACGAGGAGAAACAAGGCAACGCCGCTCATTTTATCGAGTTTGCAGCCGCCCTGGCCGCTAAAGACTTCGCAGAAACGCCTAATGATAATTTCTCGGAGGCCAACAAGTGGAACTGCTTCGTGATAGAGACCAATAATGGCGCTCTTGACTATGATTCCGTCGGAGAGGGTGCACGAGGTGCAATTCATTGCCTGGGCGACTTCTATTCACTCGCCAAATGTTTCTTCCTAATGCAAACGCCAGTAAATCGGTTGTATCCATTATATAGAGCATTCAGGCGTGATTTTTCCAACGCTGACTTCGATTCGTTGAGCAGTTTCCTTTATAGTGAACAAGAAGGCAAGTATTCTTTTATTAGATGGCTCGGAGAAATGACACCCCCCGCGCATGAAGACGGGAATAATGGACGCACCTTTAAGGCGATTGATACGCATGATATTTCTGCACCCGATGAAGAGACGCCAGTCGGTCATTTCCGCTTCTTGTATGATGACAATTTCCATCTATTTAATAAGGACTCAAATCCTTACGCAGGGAATACCATAATCTCCCGACAGTTTCTTAAAATGAATGATGCATTCCGTAAATCATTCACAGATACGAGGCTTCTTAGCAGCATCACAAGATTCTTGAATGCCGCATACGAAGGCATTAGAGATGTTAATGTTCCTCTTTTCTAACAACATTTGAACTGATAAAGATATGAGCCACGTTCTTGTTTCAGATATAATAGCACAGATTAACCAGGCTCGCCCTGGTTGGAATCGTTCCCGTTCCCTAAACTTGAAAGAGGAAGCCATTCAATCGGCGGACACCTCTCTTGCTTTTAATGCCATCCCTACGCCTTTTGCCCGGGAAGAACTGGTTGCGCAGGCATTCGACTATGTCGCGGCAAATGGTTTTCAAGATGCCGGACGTTCATATCAGAAGCTTATTTCTGATACACTTGATATTTTCGAGATTGTTTTCAACTACAAACTCTATGAAGATCGAATCACGTTTGTCAAGTGTTCTCTCAAAGATTTGAACTTCGCTGAGGTAAATGAAGTCGCATCATATAGCAATCCTAATGCAATTACTCCGCAGCATAAGGAATCATTCCTTAAAAAGGCCATCCTTGCCGAGAATCATCCCGACGTTATGTATTTTGTGGTTCTTGACAAGACTAAAGTTCTTGCCGCAACTTCTTTGAAGACAATCTTTTTTACCACTTCATGGCTCGATTTAAATAACGGAAACCGAGATTATGATAGTCTTGACGGCCAGTTCAGTTTTGCCAAGACAGGCGAAAATGGTTATTTCTTTGGTTCTAACCCCGTGGAACTTCGCGACCGTAACGAGAAGTTTCGTGAGTTCATGTGCTACTTTCTCAATACGAACCGCGCTGTCATTGGTGACACTCCTATAGGTCGCTATTTAAGCGGTGTCTTCGGGCATATGGAGACGCCCCAATTGGCAGGCTATGTTGCCACTGCAAAGGATACAGACAGTCTCGCAGTGAGAATTCCTTATGGTCCCGAATCATTTGTGGATATTCAGTATAGTACAAGGGTAAGCCCTGCTGAACTTATCGGTTCTGATGTTATCAAGCTTCGCTATAAGCTTAACGACAGGCGCTTTGTAACGATGGGCTCCACGGCACAAAACGAAATCCCATCCATCAATATGCAGGCACTCGGTCGGTTAGAAGATCCCCTTATCCGCCAGGGTGATCTTGTCCGTGAAGGAGGAAGAATTGTCTTTAGAGGCACAAGGAAAACAGCCGTTGAGAGTCTCGATTCCGGCGATATCCTTAACTTTGATCTTGGCGTTTATCCTTTCTTTGAATACCCCGAGGAGTTTATTACCCAAAAACTGGAGACCTACGACATAATGTTGGTCTACAAGTTTGAACGCGCCACGCCTGAAGATACCCTTGAGCTCCGCTTCTGGGATGTCAAAACAGTTGAGGGGAAAAAGATACTTGTCGAAATTCCCAGCAAAGACGCTAGAGATACAGATACCCAGATGCCCTTCTTCGTGGACCGTAAGATTCGTACGGATGAAAGGAACGTTGATGAGAACTACCGAACGCTTCATTACAAGATATTCGGAACTAATTTCAAGTATATTGAGGTCGTCTCCAAGAAACCCCGCGAGGCGTCAGGTCTCTTGATACCAATCTTTGAGCCTATCAAAAGGAATCTTACCGATAAGATTACCTTTGCCGTTGACTTCGGCACAACATCAACTCATGTAGCATGTTCTGGTGACGAGCCATTCCGCACATCACAAGAATCTATGGTTCTTTTACACGGTAATCCTTCATATGATAGCAATATTCATCCTGTCCGCAGATACGAGCAGTATGTTCCTGCTTTTGGGGACGACCCGGGAATCGGCCATGAAATTGACTTATTAGTCGACTATATCCAGAACGAATTTGTTCCATCTTCATTTGACGGAAACATCTTCAAATTCCCTATGAGAACGGCTGTCTCTAAGCTTTCATCCTGCCAGTTACGAGACAAGGAGAACTTCCTTCTTTTCAGTGAAGTAAATATTGCTTCTACGTATGAAAAAGAGCCGCCCAGGGGGAATAATGACTTCATTCCTAATATCAAATGGTCCGTTTCAGACAACAAACTTACTGTTGCCTTTATTGAACAGATTGTAAAGATGTGTGTCGTCAAGGCAATCGGAGAAGGTTATCAGAAGAGCAATATTGAATTTGTATCCTTCTACCCTCTTAGCATCGGCGACATTAAGGATAGTATAGATCAGGCCTGGAAAACTGTCTGTGCTCAGTACGACATTAACTCCAACACTTCATTAATGACCGTATCAGAGTCATTAGCGCCCTATTATGCTAATAAGCCAGATGTCGCCAGATGCGTTGTTTCAGTAGATATAGGCGGTGGAAGTGTGGACTTTGCCATATTCGAAGATAATACTCCTCAGTTGGTCTCATCCGTTCGTTTTGGTTGTGATGTCCTCTGGGGCGGCGGGAAAAGCACCCTGCAGAATGACAAGACAAATCCCGTGTTCCTCAATTTTGTGGACAAGATGATTAGTACGGCTGCAAACTCCAGGGATGAGAATGTGCTTAAAGTACTCATGAGGATGCTGGGCATGAATAACCCGGCTGACAAGTACGCAGATGCTCCCAAAGAGCCCACACGCTATTCTTCAGCAGATATTATTAATTTCTGGCTGGGTAATCCAGATTTTAGTTTCTCTGACAATCACAGCCTTAAGAAGGAGTTTAAACCCGCTTTTGTTGCGCACATGTATGCTATAATGTATCATATTGCGCAGGAAATGTTAGCCAACTTTGGAAAGAAAATGCTTCCTAATGCCTTTGTCTTTAGCGGAAATGGTTGCAAGTATATTGATTACATTGGTTTAGAAGCCGTTAAGGAAATTGCTGCATCCGCTTTTGCTCTGGTATTCTATGGGGATAATGGTGAGGCAACTGAACCCGGAGCGCTCAATACTCCCCTTACTATTTCCACTGAGACTCAGGAAGAATCTTTCAATAAAGAATCATTCATTCGGAAACTTCATGTCAGTATTCCGGATGAAGACCACCCTGGAAAGATACGCACAGCTATCGGCGGTCTCCATATAAAGAAAGACGGCATACGACTTCAAGAACCAGAGAATAAAGTATATTATGGCGAATTGATGGAAGAGCATCAAACTTTTTCGTCAAAGGCAAAACAGGATCTTGTTCATTATGACAACATTAACTTGCCGCGCCTGGATGAGGACTTTGTCAAGTCCATCTGTGATAATGTTGGTATTATGCAGGTAGGATTATCTAATCTGATGAACAGACTTCAGTTTAGTGATGCTTTCGAGCCGATGGATTTTGAACATATTCGTACAGCCCTCAAAGAAAGTGTTGAGACTAATGCGGATACTTCTATTCTTGGGACTAATCGAGATAACAGAATTCAGAGTTCTCTCTTCTTTGCGCCCGTAAAACAATTATTATTCGAAATTGAACGCAAGATTTACGAACGTATTAACCCTATTGCATAATCTACGATGCATTTTATTCTTGAAGTATTTCCAGGCTTTGAATTCGAAGCCTTCCTGAAGGATCAGATGATTTCTATCATTTTCCTTTTAGTGATAGGAGTTATTCAGGTCAGTTATTTCTTCTCAAACAGGGCGAAACTGAAGTCCTGTGAGAAATTGTTCCCCACGAAGGATTGTTATCATAAGGAAGAAGTCAACGATATACCCCAAATCGCATATATTGAACCCGGAGGAGAATTCGAGAGTATTCGTGAGCAGACGAATTCTTTTTTGAAAAACAATCCGTCTGCGATGGACATAGCCGAGATTAAGGATATTGCGAACCGATATGCTGATACAAAGTTTGCAGAGGCCTCGTCCCATATTTCCCTACCAATGTATTTGGGACTTATGGGAACATATGCAGGAGTCGCCCTTGGGCTGGTTATGTTATTTCTCGGGCAGACACCTTCTTCAGAGGATATTAACGCAGCGGCGGAACTATCTAATGAAGCAACTAACGTCGGCGAATTCATCAAAAATTCAGCCCTATTTCAATTCATTGGCGGGGTCATCGTTGCAATGCTAACTAGTTTAATTGGGCTCATCGCGACAACGTGGAATAGCAATACTGCAGCTAAAGCTGAAGAGACAATGGAAAAAAGGAAAGAGGGTTATTTCTCTTTTCTTCAAACCCAGATTTTCCCCTCAACTCCTTCCACATTAGCTAGTACACTGAATAATTCGGTTAATAGACTTCGAAGCACAGTTAATTCGTTAACTGAGAACCTTACAAAGGCTTTTAGTGGAATAACAGCCGAATTCGGCAAGAATCTTCATGATAACCTTAAGAAGATTGATGAGACGGTTGGCGCACTGAATAACTCTACTCAAGTATTCAAAAGTGCAATGGATAAGCACGAGCAGGTCGTTGCTCAAATGCTTAGTCCTGAATATATAGCCGCTCTGGATAGGATTCAGCAGACCGTTGAACTGTGTGGAGGAATTGCAGACAAGGTCGAACAGACAAACGAAGGACTTGCTACAACAATCCAACGCCAAGAGACAGCAGCTGCCAATCTCGTATCTCTTGCATCTACTCAGACGTCTTTTGTTGATACGCAAAAGGCGATTAATCAGGAAACCGAAAGAGCCGAACAAGAGTTCGTGCAGAATCTCGGACGTGTTCAAGAGATGTTTGGACGAATTGAAGCAATTCTTAATAGGTTTACATCATTTGAGGAGAATGTTAACACGTTTGCACAAGCAGAGATCGGACGCAACACCGGTGCGCTTGAGCAAATTGATGACCAAATTCGTCAGATTCGGAAAGTTCGGGAGAGAATTAGAGAGTATCTTCAAGAAAACGAAGCTGGTCTTGTGCAGCATTTGGATGCAAATAGAGATGCTATTAAACGTGCTGCCGACAAATTCAAAGATGACTGGGGACGAATCTTTTATGAGATGGACCCTGAGCATCTGTTACGTCCAGAGCAATTCTATGAGAGGCTTATTATTCTTGATAATAAGCTAAATGATGTCCTGGTTCTTTTGCCGCAGGTGACCAATAAGGATGAACTTATTCAGCAAATAGCTCAGATTAATTCTGGCGTTACTGCAATTCCAACCTCTGTGAGAGAAGGTACAAATCAGATTACTTCTGGTCAGAGGCAGAGTCATGAGGATATCGTAGCGCTAAAGAGTGCATTAGAGAAAAAAGGTAATACTAATAGAGCATCAAGAAGCGCTCACGGAGAAGAAGAGAGCACGATTCCAAAAGAAGAACAAAAACGCGTCAGTCTTATCCAGCGCATTTTCGGAGGAATGGGTAAAAAGAAGAAGTGATGGCGAAAAAAGGGAAAAACGAATTTTTCTGGCCGAGCTATGTTGACTTAATGACGAATCTTTTCGCCATTATGCTCGTATTGTTTGTAGTCTCGTTCTTTCTTTTCAGCAAGCGCAATCACGAGCTCAAAATTGCCAATGATAAGCTCATCGTGCAGCAACAACAATATGAAAGGATTATGCAATTACAGAATCAGTTTAAATCCCTTTCAAATAACGATTTGCTTCGATATGATGAAGAGAACAAACTTTTCGTAGTACAAGCTCTCGAAGGTAAAGAACTATTTGCCCCCGATTCTGCAAGGATTCTTTCTGCATACCATCCTCTTGTTAAGAGGGTTGGGGAAAAACTTGACTCAATGCTCACTGCAATAAATAATGACAAAGTAAGCAAGAAGTTCAATTATTTACTCATTATTGAAGGTTACTCCGCCAATAAGATTATTGATAAATCGACGAAACAGATGGAGTGGGAGGCAGACCGGGAGTACAACTATAAACTAAGCTTCGAACGTGCGTTAGCACTGTATAACCACTGGCGTAAAGTTGATTCCATTGATTTAAGGAAGTACCCGAATGTTGAAGTTCAGATTTGCGGCAGTGGTCTCAATGGAATACATCGCGACACAAAATTAGAAGCTAACAATAAACGTTTCATTGTCCAAATAATCCCTCGAGTCGCTAAAATTCAAACTGACGACATTGAGCTACCCAAGCGATAAAGGGCCCTCCCCTTTATCGCTTTATTTCAACATCAATTGTTCGCCCTTGGCAGGTGGCGCTAACCGTTATAATACCATTAATATCGCGCGAAAGTGTAATATCTACTGAGGTACCCTTCGGGACAGCTCTTGGTAGACAAAGAAGAGCGTTGGGTGTAATGCAACGCAGAAGCCTCCCTTCCTTAACAATCACTTCACTGGAATCGTTCTCCCTGATATCAATTGGAATACGCCTTAAATCTGGCTGACTTGTTTTGAACTTATCTTTAAAAACTTTGTTGATAACAAGATCGTCCGATTTGAGGATAATATTGTATACACTGAAATAGCGGCCATTCTGGAAAGCAATCCCGTAAGAATGTCCTCCAAGCTCTTCGATTTCAAACCGCTCTCTAACCAATGGTCCAGCAGGAGTACTTGCCGGTTGAAGACGGTTTTGAACAGGATTTAAATTAGTGGTTGGGATGGCAGAAGCATGGCTTTGATTATCATTTCTGCTCGGTGTGGTAGTCGTTTCGGCGGGACTAGTACGAGCAGACGTTCTTGTCTCTTCACTTACCTCAGAAATAGTATTCGCCCATACATTATCACGCAAGCCAGCATATAGCGCAGCACCCTTAGCGATGGCAAGTCCTGGTTCTTGACGGTGAATACGTCTAACATTAAAACGCGCACGTATAGCCGTTTCAATCTGAGGCATATAAGATGAACCGCCCACCATAATAATCTCGTCCACTTGATTCTCAAGGTCGTCCATGGCAATACCGGCTTCGCGTATGGTTTCTTCCATCGCCTTGATTGTTTTGGAAACCAACCCACTGGTATTTGCTATAAACTTATCCCTTTGGATACGAACGGTATTGGTCTTCCCATTGAAGGTGAAGATAAAGTCAAGATCGTTATGACAATCGGGATCACTTATGCTGATTTTAATATCTTCCGCTTTTGCCAGCATTGCCTGCCCCTCATCTGTGGTAATGAATTCATTAAATCTTGCAGCCTGATTCTGGAGAATGGAAATAGCAGATGAATCTCCACTAGTTGCCAATCCCATCAGAGCAAGTTTCACAATCTCCTTGTCCCAGTCAATTCCCCCACATTGAAGGTCTCCTCCTTTCGCCAATATTCTCAATTTATTACCTGATACGCGCATGATATTGACATCGAAAGTACCTCCGCCAAGATCATATACGATAAAGGTTTTGTTGTCCTCCTTCCTAACCCCGAAGCTTAATGCTGCCGCCGTAGGCTCATGCACGAGAGCAATTAGTTTTAGCCCTGCTGCCTCTATCGCTTCGATAGTGTGCCGACGTTCAATATCCCCAAATTTAGCCGGGATGCTGACGACCACGTCAAATACAGGTGCTTCACCATTTTCTTCACGGACAGCATTTGCTTTCTCGACAAGATCACGAAGAATATCCGCCGAAACTGTTTGCGGTGTCTTTTCTTCTCCATTGATGATCCTCTTGAAGGATTCAGAGCCCATTTCTCGTTTGATATATTGGACACATAGCTCGGGATGGGCCGAAAGATAATTCTTGGCCAAATGCCCCACAACTGGTTTCTGCCCCTTCTGATACCAAACCACTGAAGGAACGGAAAACGTATTCTGACGACCAATATGGTACACATAAGGCATTCCCACATCATCCAATGTGCAGATAACTGAATTGGTTGTTCCAAGGTCTATTCCGTAAAAAGGTCTCATTGTTTTTTGAGAATGTAAAGAGTTACCTGTTCTTCCCGCATAATAATCTGCACCCTTGCTGGACTATCGCCACCAGATTTAAGAGCCTTCCCAGCAAAAGGAAGGGTCCAAACATACCCCGGAAGGACAGAACGAGCCACAGTATTGTCCAGATCCTCACTATTTGTCTCTTCCGTATTGACTACAGCCTGCATCTCCGCATTAAATGCTGTTCCAATTGGAGAGACAAACGCATCGACATTATTATTATGTAAAACCCCAACTATAGCTTGTCGTTCCTGTATAATAACCTCCCTATCCGCCTCACTCTCGCAGGAGGTCGCCGCCTTGTACAATCTATCAGCAAAACTGATAAGTTCCATTAGTAATGGGGATTTAATCTTATTATACAAGTCCTGCTCATAGATACGAATTCGCTCAGAATAGTCGCGTAAGGCAACTTCTGCATCTACAGGACGAGACTCGGATTGTTCTTCGCGATTTACCTCTAAACTCCGTTCTAAATGATTGAGATTTGTTGATATTGATGAGAAGCCGCGTTCAATACCCGCATGGAGTCCGTCAAGATACCGGCGTAAGTCTATTTGTGCCTGCTCGTTATCACGGACTACCGACTGAGCCGCATATTGTTTATCATTAAGAAGATGTTTAAAATCTTCCAGCGCCCTTTCAGTTCCATCCAGACGGTTGGAAAGCAATTGAAGACTACGTTCAATGGCCACCTGTCGTTCTTCGATACGACTCAATTGATTCTTGATATTATTAAACATATGGCACTAGGGTCTTAAGATAATAAATTGGAAGCCCTCCATCTCAATTACATCTGGAGACATAACGCGGACTGAATTATTGAGAATAGAGCCATTTATCGAGATCCGTCGTGTCCCATTATTAATCAAAGAAAGTTCATAACCGCTCTCCCCAACCAGCTTGCAATCAATAATAAACTGTGTGGAATCCAACGACGGGTCAATACAGTAATGAAACTGACATGCAGCCTGCTGATCTGCGACATAGCTGCCAAATGAAGTCCTGCCCACATCAATGGGAAGGAGTTGATAAGTGCGGTTCGCATCCACTTGCATCAAATAGAACGGAACTCCTGTTTTTTTCTTTTTCAGTCCTTCTATCTCAACTGCATTAGCTGTTATTTTTTCAGTAAGGCGATGATTCTCCTCTTCTAATTCCCGCAACTTCCCTTCCGCTTTCTTCAAAGCCTCTTGGGCTGAAGAATAATCATCCCAGAGTTTCTGATGGACCTCTACCTTCTTGACTTCATGAGCCTTGAACTCCTCTGGAAGCTCTTGAAGCGAGACCTTAACTTCAAATCCACATTGAGGACAAAACCCTCCATTCGTAAAATCAATCTGCGCATGGCAGACAGGACACTCAATTTGGCTCATATTCATTAGTCGTGATTACTGTTTCTATTCATAGCATCCTGACCATTGGCGATATCATCAATACTAATCTCTTTTCTTTGTTGGTTCGTAACCGTTTCGCCATTTCTTTTCATGGTCTGTATACGAGAGCGATGCGCTGATAAAATACTGTCGGCGAGATTCCTCGCCCATCGCCCATTGCCAGTTTTAGGATTATCAGGATTATATGTGAGACTGATAATATGCATTAGATGGTCTTCAACGACACCAGAAAGCTCATATTTATCATTTGCTTTTAACAGCTTTCTTGTAATCTGGAAAATCTCATCTGCATTATAATTGTCAAATGTTATATATGTTTTAAAACGCGATTGTAATCCCACATTATGACTTAGGAACTCTTCCATATTCTCTTTGTAGCCAGCAAGAACGACAGCTATATCATGACGGTTGTTCTCAATCAAGGCAACAAGTTCTGTTAAAGCTTCTTTCCCGAAGTTGTCGTTATCACCCGTAACAAGTCCATAGATTTCATCGATGAAAAGAACTCCACCTCTTGCGCTATCAAAAACTTCCTTAACCTGTGGACCGGTATGTCCCTGATAGCGGCCCACAAGACTGCTTCGAGAGCATTCAACTGTATGACCCTCTGAAAGGGCATTCATGTCATGAAGAATAGCTCCGAGAAGCCTAGCAACCGTCGTTTTACCTGTTCCGGGAGACCCGGCAAAGATAAAACTGAATCCTTGCTGTACATCCGCATCAGGGTTATCATCTAGTTCATATTCAATATCATTCTTGATTCTAAGGATCTCCTCTTTTACTCTTTGAAGACCAACCATTTCCATCAACTTTTCTTCGTTGGTCTTTTCCCTGACAATCTCTTGGTTTTCATTTAACTTCGGGACTCGGTCCATGACATTACTAGGGAGTTCTCGAAAATCGTCTGCGATTATCTCCGCTGAAGGATTATTACTTCCCCAGACACGATCTGAGTAATTCTCCACCACTTTGTCAAACAGATTTCTTGCCCAACGTCCATTAGCAAAGTTCTCCGGTTTATGAGCGGCAGAAGTAATGTATGTCGTACAAGCCAATAGCATTCTTCTTGCGCTTTCTGAGAGGCTAAAGTCTTGTCCCACGAAGCGCATAAAAATCTGCTCTAATTCTTCAGCATTATAGTCATCAAACTGAATAAATGTGGGGAATCGGCTCTCTAGACCAGAGTTAGAAGAAATGAACTTCTTCATTTCCTTAGGGTATCCGGCAACGATGACAACAAGTCTGTCTCTATCGTCCTCCATCCTCTTGAGTAATGTGTCTATCGCTTCAGATCCGAAATCATTCTCTCCGCCGTTCGCCAGCGTGTATGCTTCGTCTATAAAAAGGACCCCATCGAGTGCAGCATCCACCAGCCTGTTTGTTTTTATTGCGGTGTGCCCCACATATTCGGCAACAAGCCCTGCGCGGTCGGTCTCAACAACGTGACCTCTACGCAAAATACCTAGGTCCTTCAAAATAGCACCTACTATTCGGGCAACGGTCGTTTTTCCCGTACCAGGATTTCCAGTGAACACAAGGTGGTAAGATTCTCCCTTCCCAAGGATCCCCTTTCTCTTATAAACCTCTGACTTCTTCTTATACTTGTTGATTTGTGCTTTAACTCCACTAAGACCGACAAGCGATTCCAATTCCTTGGCGCTGTCTCCTTGAATCTTAATGTTGTATCGTTCCTTACCAGAAAGTGCGTCCTTCATCTTATTAAAAGATGGTGCATCATAAGACTCTACATCTGAGAAATCATCCCTTAGGACCTTCATCTCGTGTCCCAAGAACATAATCTGTTCTAATATACTGTTGAGATTTACCCAATCAACTTTCTTAGATAGACTTTCATTTTTGTAACGAGTTATTTCAAATAGCTTCTTAATCTCATCGTATGTCGGAGGAGGCGTTACAAATACGCTATCCGAATTTAGAGCAATATCCTCTTCTTTACTGCCGGTTTTTCGAATAAACATATTACGAAACTCATTGGAGGAAACGAAAATGCTCCTCCCGCCAGACATCACGTCTTTGAATAACAGTTCCTTATTATTCCCATACTGGCTAACGTTCATCGTAACAACGAGTTTGCTACCACTCCTCCTTGCAGCCTTTTGAGTGCTGGCCAGTTTTTCGAGAGACTTGGCAAAGAGTTCTGTAACATTCTCATCGAACTCATTAACGCCTTCTCCAAAAACAATTACGCAGTCGTCACGTTTTTCTAATCGAGAAAGAATAATGGATTGGTTCGCTGCTCGATGGCCGGTGACTGCCTGCATCCAAAAATTCTGGCGCATGACAATATTCTGGCCGAGTGATTTCTGATTGACAGGAGCAGAGACATCCCCTGCGGCAGATCTTCTGGTAAAAATCTGTTTGCCAGATCTTGAACCACGTATTTCCGGGGAGGCCACCGCGTCCATAGATTGCCCAGATGCCATTCCGACTTGCGTGGTATTATCTGACAAAAACGCTTCAAGTTCCTCTTTCCTATATGAATAGAAGCCAAATGCCGTGTTATAAAACACGACAAGAGGGTATCCTTCCAGCTTAATGTGAAGATATAATTGCTCTTCAAAGGGTAGAAATACCCCCGAACGGTCTAGATAGATTTCGTCCGAATGATACATCACAGCCGTAACCAAGCCTCTTTTTCTAAGATTGAGACCTGAAAACCGAAACTGTTCTTGTTTGTTATCTTGTGTAACTGCCATAATTATACGACTTGGACTTTGGGCCTCTTTCTAATATTGTGCCTCCTACGGGTCTCTTCACTTACTTGGGGTACTGCGCCATCATACGGTTCTAGTACTTCCGCGGAACATGGACTCTTTGCCGTGGTTTGAATACCGTATTCTCTCAGTTCCTCCTCAATTGAAAGTTGTATCGTACGCATCAATCCCTCATCAACATAAGAATTCATATTAATACGATAGTATAGATCATTTTCCCCGTTTTGATAATTCGGATTGATAATAACTTCTATCTCAGCCCCATCCCCCCTACGTAATCGCATAATAAAACTTTCGCGAAGATCGTTACCTTCAAATCCGGAGCCTATAACCTCAAAATAGTGTTTGTTTCTTAATATCTCTGCTATAATCCCTCCCATAGATTCTCTGGCTTCAGATAGGGCACTTTTTTCTATCGCATCTTGAACAAGAAGTAGTTGGATTCGATCAAGCTCTTCTATTCTCGCATGATCTTTCTCCAATTCCTCATAACAATAACTGGGATCATATCGTTTTTCGTCCAATCTACGAGCGATTTCGTCAAGTTCTTTCTCTACTAGTCCAAGTTGCCCGTCTGTCCAGTAATCAAAATTCACCAGGTCGGTAGATGAGTCGCCATAATGGATATTAGCACGCGCATTTTTGATTTTTCCCTTCACGGATTCTGCATTCCCCACAGACTCAAGTTGAAGCAGCTCAAACTTTTGTCTCGCGGCGGATACGGCCAAATCCAGAGCGTAAATCTCTCCTGTCAAACGGATTGCGGCCTGTAAAATGGTCGCCGGATTCTGGTCAAGTCTGTCGGCTTCTTGAATCTTTGCTGAGAGAGCAGCCATCTGCAACGAAGCGAACTTCTTGTAATCAGGATCATTTTCACACATTTGGAAGTCCAGTTTTGTCTGTGCCATCAGTGTGGCACCGGACATAGAACGTAATGAGGCAAGAATTGCCTGACACTCTTCTTTAAGTTTTTGAGTCTGAATCTGAACTGATTGTACTTTTTCCGAGTCCCGAATAATACGTGAGTCCGCCTCCTTAAAAGAACGACGGTTCTCATATTCAATATCTCTAATCTTCTTAAGAATCCTGGCACGATGGCTCTGTGCTTGTTGTTGGAGTTGGTGAGTGCTTCTGTCAATTCGGTCCACAGTCTCTTGTATTCTATGTTTGACCGCTTGCACATTGCCTTGAGAATTCTCAAGACGAATGAGTTCCCTGATATTGGCTTCGTAAGTTGATTTGTCTAATCTGGTATGATTGGCGCTCATAATTTGAACTATTTTATTCAGTTGGAGATTCTGAGGATAAACCGTAACGGTGCTTCACATCTTCCGGCACTTCAATATGCGATGATGTGTCTTTAGAAAACTCTATCGAAGAATCTATGTGTTTAGAATGATCAATCACATTAAGAGTGGCCGCCGGTATCTGTTTGGTAAAACTCTCAAAGAACGCATCCATTATTTGTTCATCAACGTAGGCCGATAAGGACATGTGATAATTGAATACGACACTATTATCATTACGAGAGAAGAACAATTCAATTTTATCATCACTTCCCAACCTTTGCATACGAACGACATAGATGCCGCGAGGGTCATTATTCTCAAATCCCTGTTCAACTAATACGAAGTAAAACTGTTCTGAGAGAATCTGAGATGCCATTTGCCCACAAGCCTCAGTAAGTTCTGATAATTCGTTTATGTGAAACACTTCTTCAACCATCGCATCCATCCGGTGGTCTAGTTCCACAATCTTTTTTATATCGTCTTTAACCTCCGGTAGAAGGTAATTATCTGCCATCCTATCCCGTTCCAAATGAAGGGCCAAATACTCTATTGCCCTTTCAATTTGAGCATAACGGTCACCTGTCCAGAAATCTAAATCAACACTATTTTGTTGTGCTGAATCAAAGAAAAGTTCACTCCTATATACTTGATTGGCTTTCTGGATCCGGATTAAAGCCTCAATCGCTTTTAGATACTCCGCCTCAAACCTTGCTTTCTCATCAGCGACCAATACCTTAAGCTTAGCGATATCTCCTATAACCTGCAAAGCAAGACCAGAAAGGGTATCATGTGGAATGTCACCTCTCATGGCCTCAAGTTGCTGTTGGGCTTGCAATAAGTCATTGTGATGAAACTTATTCATGTAAGGGTCCTGAGCGACTGCGTTAAAGGCCTCGACAGCCTCTTTATAGTAATCCGCCGCCAGCTTTCGCCCGTGCTCTCTTTGTTTTGCCTCCTCCTCCAGTGTATTTTGGACATCACGAAGATTCCTTTCAGTTTCTTCTATTGAGTCTTCAATATGATCTAATCGTCTAGAATATACCAGCAAACGCTCCTCAGCTTCTTGCTCGATACGACGTAATTCCCTATCCGCTTCCTTTTCAGATTGCGCCAGATATTGTTTCATTCGTTGGTTATCCTCGATAAGACGTCGTATCTGCTTTTCAAACTCCTCCATTACTTCTCTAGAACACCCCGGGCGACTTCTGAGCTCCTTAATCCGCCGCATCATATCACGATACTCCTGGTCGCCCATCCAGACGACAGAGCCACAATCTATATTGTTGCGGGTATAATATGAAAGATCCCTTTGCCTGGCCATATTAGTTAATGGATGTGACTGGTGGTATGCCTATAGTTAATACTTCGTATTCTGAAAGCAAGTGTATTTCCCTTATTCTCTGCCCATTCTCAAGTTCATCTCTATATGCAGAAAGCTTGTCAGTTATGAAATACAAATGCTGATTAGAAGACCCCCTTAGACCTTTGCCATCATTAAGGGAATCTTCATATTCTCCGTCTATTAATAAATCCACGTATGGAATAACATGTGCTTTAGCGTCGGCAGGCAAGTTATCCTTAGTATACCCCGTATACAAAATAATCGAAAGATTCGGGAGAGATTCTCTGAGCGTTTTAAGTAATGCGCTTAAGGCTTCGCACTGCAACAATGGTTCACCGCCAGATATAGTAACTCCGTCTATATCACGAGTGGATGCAATTACGTTATAGATGCTTTCTATATCCATCCAGTTTGCCGGAGAATCCGCCCGCAACTCCGGAGAAGCACAACCGGGACAACGCCTATGGCACCCTCTTAGCCATAAGACGAATCGATTACCAGGGCCGAGTGCCTTGGTAGAAGGATAAAAATACCCGATATTGAGTTTACTTTGCATTACTGCCCTCTAAAGCATTCTCAAAAGTGTTTAGTGCGTTATTCTGAACCTGACGGGAAAGAAGACGGTCGAGTTCATGAAGCAGCTGTTTAATTTCTCCATCGATACGGGTAATCTCTTCCCTATCAGCAGACTCCTCAAACACATGAGCACGGACTTCTGAAGACCATTTATAATGCTCCTGATTATCCTTAATGCACTGCTCTGTCTTTGTGTTCAAGCTGGCCAGTTCATCTTTCATCCCGGAAAGAAAGTTTGTAAAATCAAAGCTGCCGGCAATCTCCAATGAACACTGAGCAAGTATAACCAGTTCATAAAAAGCACGCAGACGATTCTTGTCCTGTGCGACTTGCGACAAATGTTGCTTATAGTAGGCCTGAAGCTCCGTTAATTCCTTACTTGCAGGCAATACATCATCGAGAATACTATTCATCATCTGTTAGTAACTATGAGTTTCATGATATAACTTCACATTTGAACGGCCATCAATCCCGTTAACAACAACCAATTCATTGCCAAAGCAATCACCGAAAAACCGCATATACGAATAAAGTGAGTCTTGGCTGGTTTCTGGCAAAACCTCATTATAAGGCAATCCTGGTACAAACAGGTCAGATCGGTTTTGCCCGGGATATACATTCACAAAGTATATTGTTCCATATTCTGGTTGGAACACCCCGAAGGCCGTGTTCAGCTTGACTGATATGGGGTGCAAAGGATGACACCCATGCGGGTCGTTTATATTGTCTGGAGTAAGGAGAGTCAAAATACCAGACTGTTGTAAAGCATATAGAACGGGACAAAACGAAAACACTGGCGCATCGATAATCAGGACACTACCGCTGGGGATTGGAAGCTCTTTTGCGATTCTTGACGCAGATTCTCGTATATCACCGATTTTTAAGGATGATGTCTCTGAAACCAGAAAAGTGTCATAGTATGTCTCATACGCAATAACGCCTTCGTCGTTAGAGAAAAAACACAATTTCAGCCATTCACTTCCTCCCATGTCTTTTACACTCCTTTCTAGTTCCTCAAAAGGAGTGGCCACTATTGGTTTGACGGAGAGAATGCCAAGCGCATTATCCCTTCTGCTTATCTGGAGAAGAACAACCTCTCCCTCGGGTTTTTCATAGAGGATATAATTGGCATCTCCTTCGAGGAAACGCTTGCAATGATATGATAGAACTGCATCAATCTTATGCAAAGGTCTATCTCCTTGCCCATTCCACGAACGCAGGGCTTCAAGATATGCTGAATAATCCCGTAGCAGTGTCATATGGTTAGTTTGAACTTTGACTAACAAACTTACAAAAAAAAACCGGATTTTTCCCCTTAATAATCAATTAATAGAGTTTTTTGTGTAAGTTTGTGTTCGTGAAATGCTATAAATTCATCGTCGCTATACTGTTCCCCCTATTCTGTATGGGGTCCGTTTCTTCATCCCAAAGCCTGGAGTATCCAAAGATTAAATCTGGAGAAGTAATCGTTTTTCATACTGGTCATACTCTCTCCTATGACAAAGACCATTTAATACCCTTCTGGGTGGCGTATGAGTTAAAAGACTTTGAATTAGAGGGAGATGCTGTGCGCTCAGGCGTTTTTTTACCCGATCCGTCCCCGGAACTTGCCGGTTGTCTTTTAGCACAGCACCGGGATTACACCAATTCAGGCTGGGTTAGAGGACATATGATTCCGGCTGGTGATTTGAAGTACAGCCAAAAGGCCATGGACGAGAGTTTCTACACGACCAATGTGTGCCCTATGAATAAAAACTTCAACGAGGGCGACTGGAAACGTTTAGAAGAGAAAATTCGAGTATGGGCCAAAACATATCACACAGTCTATATAATTACGGGGCCCCTAATCATTGATAATAAGAATGGGTATGTAGGAGATAGTAAGATAACCGTTCCGGATGCTTTCTGGAAAGCAATTCTTGTCAAAGATGGGGAATTGTATTATTCGATTGCCTTTTTAATGTACAATGAGCCTTCCAAGAAGCGCAAACTGAAAGAGTACGCAATAACGGTTTCTGAACTTGAATCATTCATTGGCAGAAAGTTATTTTATGCTCTTGACCGAAAGACGGCGAGGGATATTAAAACTATATTACCGCTCAAAGAACTTGGTCTATACTAAACATAGCAGATTATGCCCTGTAACTCCGAACAGCAAAGAATAATTGATGAATTCCTGCAGGACCCATCACCAATTACCATTATTCAGGGTAAAGCTGGTTCCGGGAAATCATACCTTATTCGAGAACTGGTCTCACAGACCGCAGGCGCCGTTATTCTGGCACCAACAAATATGGCCAAATCCGTGTATAAAAACGCACAAACAATGCACGCGTTTTTTTACGGGGAGTTCGACGATTTAGACGAAGGTTATCAGAATCCGAAAACATATCATCCTGGCGAGGGCTTTTTCCACGATAGATTTCTTTCATGGATTAAACCCGTTCGTACCTTGATTATTGATGAAATCTCAATGGTTCGCGCTGACACATTCGAAATGATGAATGTCATATGCCAGCAGACCAGAGGTAATAATAAACCATTTGGAGGCATCAATGTTATCCTCGTCGGCGATATGTTTCAATTACCACCTATTGTTGAAGATGTTGAAACTGGTCGCTACTTAAAAGATGAGTATGGTGGATATTATTTCTTTAATAGCCACGTCATTCGTGATAACTTTGCGAGCATTCGTTACTATGAGCTCAAACACTCGGTAAGACACGAAAATGATAAAGAATACGAACTGATTCTCGATAACCTTAGGCGTGGATGTCCAGTGGACACAGCTGTTCAGATGTTGGAAAAACTTAATAGTCGTGTTGTCCCACAATCATCCATCCCTGCCAATGTTATCGCAATAGCAAGTTCAAATGCGGAAGTTCTTCGCATCAACCATCAAGAACTGTCCAAGCTCTCTGGACAAAGCTTCCGAGAATTAGCTCTATTTACGATTAAGAAAAAGGCAGACAATACTTATGCTCAATATCAGGTTGGGCAGGAGCAACCATCTGAAAGCGAATTCAACACAATTGAGGTTCCGTCAAAATTCGAATCCGATCTTTTGCTTAAACCAGGAGCACGAGTCATCTTTACCGAGTCACGAAAAAAATCTGGATACATCAATGGGGATTTTGGCACAATAATCAATAAAAGCGATTATGGAATCTTGGTTCGGAAAGATAGAGATGGAGGTGTTGTCATCATTGAACGCGTGGACCATTATCGCTACTTAATGAAGTATGATGAAGTTAAACGCGACTTGGTGAAAGTAACTCCCTATGTTCAGAAAACCAACCAGTATCCATTGAAATTGGCATACGCCTTTACTATCCATAAGTCGCAAGGGCAAACTTATGATAACGTTATCCTAGACCTACACAGTCATATCTTTGCCTCCGGTCAGCTTTATGTCGCCCTCAGTCGTGTAAAAACGCTCAAAGGCCTATATCTCACCAAACCAGTTTCAATTAGTGACATAATAGTTGATCAGGCTGTTATTGATTTTATGGGAAGATTTGACGGCTCATCGACGACAAAACCACAGTCTTTTATTAATACTTCTCAGGCGACAGAGATTAACCATGTCAGAACGCTCGTGTCACAAAAGGAAAATTCGGATTCTGTAAGATACTATATTGATAAATCTTTACAACTAGCTGCAGAACTCTTTGTTCAAGGCGCCTTCCCATATGCATTACTCGAAATCCAGAAATCGCTTGTTGTTCTGGAAGATTACTACCATACAGAGGCATACAGTCAAATTGTGTCCAATATTAGAAGTATCGAAAACCGCTTCCCTACTATAAGCCCTTCAGATTGTACTGCTGCTGCAAAACTCGTGGAAGAGCTGTTCTTATCTGTTTGCGGGACTCCGCACAAAACCGTTATTAACGATAAACGACAACAATAGTTCTATGATACAGAAAATCCTTTTGCTATTTACCGCTTTAGCGCTTTCCACAATCGCTTATGCCCAGAACTCAACGAAGAGTGACAGCAACCCTTCGCAGGTATATGAACAACCGAGTACGGTCAAGTACTATGGAGAGATCGTATACACTAACACCTCATCACCTGCTGAAAAGTCGATTAAACTCGACTTCGGCGTTAATTCTGTATTCGGCAAGCGTTACCCAGTATTTAATAATGCTAATGGAAATCCCGTTCACTTTTCCACCGTCGTTGACGCTCTTAATTTTATGTCTGCAAGAGGATGGGTGCTTGAACTTGAATATGAAGATGAGTTTATCGATGAAGGCAGTTCATACGGCAGTGTAAAGCATTTCCTAATATCCAAAACACTCGCTGTAAATAACTTGCCCAATGAATAGATTTGCAGGATGTCTCTATTTCAACTTTTTGTTATATTTGCAGTGACACACGAATCACATAAATTGTTTCATTAAGCTATTATCATGGGTACCTATACATTCACAAATGCCGTTTCATTTGCTTATCGGGGTTGGTATTGCACAATGAGAGAAGCCTTATGCGGTTATAAGATTAAGGCTGTTGCTATGACAAAAAGGTTCCAGATTGAATACTCATCATCTCCTGCTTCATTTAAAGATGCTGAAGACTTTAAGCATTGCGGCGATTACCGAGAGTTTAAAGTAACTCAGATGATTATCGGATGGAATCGAGCTCAGAAAAAAGCGAAGGAGTACATCGATTCATATCTTGGGAATGCAAATACTGGTGCATGATTTTTATACAACACGTCAACATTATCACCTGGCTATTAGTCATCTCAGTCACTAGGAGGTTTACATATGTCAGAAGAAGTTAGCAGAGCAATCGGGAAAATTGTATTAGCCGCAATACTAATTGTTGTTGTCGCCGGCGGAATTAGTATCATTGCAAATGATCAAGCAGACGGCTTCGGAACCGTGGTAATCATCGTCGTTATGATTGTGGCGGTATTTGGTTTAGGCCGTGCAATTATTGAGCGCTAAATGCCCACGGAGATAAGGGTTATTCCCAGCACCTCTTACACGGCTTCTTCCCTTCTTTCACAGCCTCTTCCTCGGTCATCTTCTTAATCCGATGCCGGGCGTTCCTGAGCGTGGTACACTTCTTAGTGCTGTGGTAGCTCTTTGATGAGGTGGATGCGACGACGAACACCTCCCCTGGCGCCAAGATATCATTGGTGTTTTCCGCGACATTATAACCGCCCACAGTCAATCCGCCGGCAGCGATGGCACCCAGTGCCCACTTGCCCCATTTCGGCATTGTAACGGGCTCTTTCTTTAGCCTAGACGCCAAACGGTCAAAACTTGCATCGGCATACTCGTGGACATACATCACGGCGTTCTCAAATGAGAGGCGCAGGATGCTCTCCGGCAACTCCCCTGCCTTCACAGTAGTAATGCCATCAAAATACACCGGGACGATGTTAATCCCCCGCTGGAGCGCGTGCTCAATCTCTTTCACCCAGGTACTATCGGCAGGAAGATCTTCAAAGCAACCCTTGGTGACTATGACTACCATATTAGAAGACTCATCCAGGGCGTCCAGAATAGACTGGATGTAATTCCCGGAAACGATGCTGCGGGTATCTATAAACATACGACTCTCACGGAAGCCGCGCTTCATCAGCTCACCCTTCGTAAGTTCAGCCTTCTCGGCACCGCCCTGGCGCCGATAGCTGATAAATACGTCGTATGTTTTTCCTCTGGTCATTAGAATTCCAACTGGAAGCCTTTAGACTTCAGACGGTCATAGTTCTCCTTATCAAAGCGGTACATAATGGGCGTTCTAGTTCCGTGGCGGGGGCCATCGTACACCTCGATGAGGATCTCATAGTGCTTCATCTTGTTAGCGAAGTTGCGGCGATCGAACTTCACCTCCAGGATGGATTCATAAAGGTTCTGCAGCTGCGGCAAAGTGAAGGTCTCTGGCAGAAGCTCAAAACCTACAGGTTCAAAATGGATATCCTGCTTCAGCCGGATGAATGCGTCACGGAGAATCTTGTCATGGTCAAAGGCCAAGGACGGAATAGAGTCCTTACAGAACCATTCCGCCTTCTCGGCATCGGTATCCGCCTGAACGTCGGCCAACTTTACCAGCACATAATGGCCGATGGAAATAACGCGTTCGCGCGGGTCACGGTTGATATAACTGTAAGAAGCAATCTCACGAAACTCCTTAGCACCTACCTTAAGGCCGGTTTCTTCTTTCAGTTCCCGGGCTGCGGTATGGGCAATGGTCTTGTCCTTTTCCACGTCCAGGAAGCCGCCGGGAAGTGCCCACTCCCCTACGTATGCTGTTGTGCTTGCCTCTTTTTCTTTGCCACGCTTGATGAGAAGGACCTTCAGTTCCTTCCCATCATAGCCGAATACCACGCAGTCTGCCGCCACAGCCGGGTGTGGATACTCGTAAATGTATTGACCTTTCTTAGCCATTATTCATTATGTGTCCTTATCACGCAAAGTTATTAAAAAAGTAATTGA
>AUXO014233640.1_pt1 | contig 26303 bp, 48 predicted proteins | sample 768731 | NCBI WGS metagenome assembly AUXO01 (sample SAMN02715735, study PRJNA202380) | gut metagenome | biome: sheep rumen | host: Ovis aries | place: New Zealand: Palmerston North | reverse complement strand
CCTGCAGCGGACCGCCTTTTAACGTCGTGCGGACTTGCCTTCAGGACGAGATATTCTAATATTCTTATGTCTCATATGTTGAACAAAACATCAGATAATGTTCATTTTATTAAACGTTATATTTATGGGGGGCGATCTGCCGATCGCTTTCTTATCCCCTATTACCTTAATAACTACCCTGATCCACTACCAGGATATCTTGATATCCCACCTCCAATGCAACGAAAACAGATGCGTTGCAGATGCGTCGCACTGTTACAACGAATCAGGGACTTACACAAATAAAATTGCACTCATTCTTAAAAAGTTATGTAATGATCAATACTTTTATATCTAGAAGTTAGGTAATTTTTATGGTCCGTTATAGGAGTTAGGTACTTCTTTTTGAGCGTTTAGCGAAAAAAACAATCCACACTCCGTAGGAGATGAGCAGGGCGGGCACAGGGGGAAATAGAGTACGGGCTGGCCGCAATGCCCTATTTCTAAAGCGCTGGAACACTTGCCTTATAGCGCTGAGTTGAAAATGTGTAAAAATACGCAATTAATCTAAAACAATTCGCATTTTATTCGAATTTATTCGCAACTAATTACGTTAAAGTGGGTGGTTTTTATTTACGTGGACCACCGAACACATCCTTGAATAGGGCAATAATTGCATAAATTATCAGCCCATAGACAAAGAAAGTCAGAGCTACTAAACCCATAGCCTTCTCCTTTCAAGAGTATGATGGAGCTCTAGCGAGCGCCATAGATACAACAACTATTTCTAATTGGCATATTTATGGCGCCCGTAATAGAGGAGGGGACTAAGCCCCTCCCCTTAATGATGGTGATGTTATCTGCGTCTAGTTGAATTCATTGAAAAGAAAACAAATAGAACGATAACTACGATACAGAACATTAATTCCATACCGTGACTTCCTCCTTCCTTTGAGTGTCGTTGTCGCTTACCGCGTAATTAATCTGCGTCTTCAGCATCGTAGTCGCAAGCGATGTAGTCTGTGAACAAACAGAGGTTGAATGCGTCTTGTTCTGGAGCATGAATGTTGGTAGGACAAACATCGCCGTATTCGTCGTAGCCACTAATGTCTAGCCAACAAGTATCTCCGCTGTCTCCACAACCAGGATAAGAAAAGATTTCGTTTTGGATATCTTTTAAAAGTTCAATATTAGTTTTCCATCCCTCTGGGAAGAAATCTTCTGTGAAATGCGCCTCAATATCTTTAAGATAAACATGGCAGCTAGAGTCTTCTTGGTTCAGCACTGCGGTCGCATAAACAAACGCGGCCACTTTACTAACGAACCTTTGTTTATCAAAATCTTTCTCAAGCATGTATCCTTTAGCTTGGGCGCACCGCACCGCATCATTGTAATACATTTGATACTCAAAATTTGAAAGGTCTTCTGAGACGAAGCTTGGTTCCATCTTAGGAACGAAAGTGGCGATGGTTTCTTCTCTGCCATCTGCGAATTCCATGACATAGTGAATTTCTCCTGTTTCACCGTGCCATCTAACGTGTAGATTTGTGATAAATTTCATAAACTTTTACCTCCTTAATCGTCTATGGAAATAATTACGAGTGGCATGAACGGATACATTACAGTCATCTTGGTAACGCCTCCGTCGTAGAGCCAATCGCGAATTTGGTCTGGTTCGTGGTCTTCTGTGAGTATATCTAATTTAGCATAGGGAACGACCTTACGCAAATCCTTTCTAACTCTGTCTTCCCCATATTCTTCAATAAGTGAATACCTAATATTGGTTTTCCCAAATTGATATAAACGTTTGATCGCCGCCTTCGCGTGATCTAACTCTTCAAAGAGATTTTCTTTACTAGGCTCTTTTGTAGGGGTTACCCAAGCTTTACCTCTTATGTCGAAAAGATAGTGCTTTTTAGCATAAGCTTTTAAAAGCGTCAGAGTACCCTCTAAAAAGGCTGGCGTAAATATCCCCCACTTATGATCTTTCTTTCGAGCCTCTATTATTAGACTAAGATGGGTCTTAAAGCCAAAAGCATCTCCTAGGTAAAGGCCACTACGGATTGTCGTAACCTTAGCTTGGAAGCTTTCAGGTACGCCCTCTCCTGTCGTCCATCCGTATTCAGTAAAGATTCTGGCCAAATTCTTAATTAAGATTTCTTCAATTTGTTCTGTGTTATCGTCTTTCATAAAGATTTTTTCCCTCCTTTTATTTAATCTTTTCGAAAGTGCTACCGCAGCGAGTGCAGGTCCATCTTGGTTTGTTAGCGTATTTTAGGAACTCATCATATGTTCGGACGAATTTTGTCTCTTTCATAAAATGAAGCTCTGCCCCGCATCCTGTGCAGCGAAAGTTATATCTCCAAAGTTTTCTCTTTTCTTCTGCGTGGACTGGTAAATCTGACTCGCTATATAAACGAGTGATCTTAATGCCAGTCTTTTGAGACATCTTACCAACAACCTTTTGCCAAACAGGACCGTGTTTAGCAAGTGGGCCTGCGACGATGTGTCCTATTTCATGAAGAATGATTGACTTGATGGCATTGTCGTTTTCTTTGAAGATAAACGAACTTAATACTATGGTCGCATCTCTGTAGCAGGCTACACCAGCTCTACGCTTTGCCTCGCATTGTAAGAAACGTAAGTTTTCTGGAACACTAAATTTTAGTTCTTTTGTGATGTTCAGACATTCTTTAATCAAACTAAGAATGTGTTTGTCTGTAATGGCTTTTCTGTTTTTAATGTTTTGGATCATAAATTTACCCCCTTAGCTTTAACGATGTCCTCTTTATAGTACTGTGATGCTATCCACCAGCCCTTCGCTGTTTCACCGTCGTATGGATCTTTAACTGTAATTTTAATAGTTTTCTTTGAAGGGCAAACCTCTCCCCAATATTCAGTTCCGTCTTTTTCAAAACAGGTAATATCCACTTCTGCACAGTCTTCAAAAGTATATGTTTTGTTTCTGTGGTATGTAATTTTGCCAAAAGAGACAAAAACTCGATCTTCAATTTTAAAAACGAAACCGCCTCCGTGTTTGTAGGAGTATTCAACCATTTTATATTGTTCTTCTGTTAACATAATTTTTCCTCCTTATTGTATATTTCTGAAGTGGAAGCTGTTGAAGTTACCACTATTCAGAACGATTGTGGCACGACCAAACTCGTCGATACAAACGCTGTCAACAAGCCATTCTCTCATTTGGTGAAAATCGAGAATGTACAAGTTTTCTGCTTTGATTTGGTTACCGTCAAAATCTTCAACGGTATAGTTTGTAAATGGTGAATTGTCGTCATTTTTTAAGACGTTCATAATTTCTTCGAATGTGAGATTTCTCATAATCATCTTATCTCCTTTCAATTTTTGTGTCAACACTTTTTTATCAGTGTGCATAAACTGCTGTGATAGCGCCTGTCTTTGTGTAGCAGCGCTTACAATGATCGCATGTGATCGGATTGCCATCTTTATCGAGTCTGTGAGTACCATTTTTCATGACGGCGGGGCAATGAGGTGTTTTCGCTAAGCGAGCAATTTCTTTTTCTGACAAAGAGCAATCCTTTAAGTTGGAATCGTCGTATTCAAAGACATTGAAAATTCTAGGATGTTTCTTCAAAAACTTCTTTGCCACGCCATGCCATTCAGAGACATTGATGATAAAGTTTTCTGCGATCTTCTCACTTCCATGAACTTTAATATATTTTTCCAATACATCAAAATTCTTTGTGTAGACACCAAAGTTGACTTCTGGGTGCTTCAAGGCGATCTCGTTCATCATCTCTAACTGAGAGAGAGATTCGATCTCGCCAGCGACGTGCCATCTCCAAGTTTGGACTTTGTGGTATTTCTCATCTTTTGTCTGGAAATACTTTGCATTCCTGACTGTAATAAACATGTCAATTTCGCTGAAGAGTCTTTGTGGTGCTTCCCTTAAGAGTAATGTGTTTTCACCCCAAGCTGGGATACAAACGTTGGAGTGTAATTTTGCATCGCGTACGGCATAGCAACCATTATTGAAACAATCTGTGCAATAGTGACTGCAAGTGCCTGGGACGGCGGTTAATAAACCTTTGCTCTTAACGAAAAGCAAATTATCTTTGTTCCCTGGAAGGGTAGAGAAGGACCAAATGCCCTTACCAATTTTGCGATTACCTTTTGAGACGTGTAATCTTGCGTCTTCTGCTTTTAATAAATAGATTGCCATAATTATTTTTCCTCCTATGCAATTATTTGATAACTTTCTTTTCCAGTTTGTGTGACTTTACTAATTTTCCATCCTAAAGAATGCTTTTTTAATTCTTTTTCTGCATCCTCTAATGATAAGAAGAAATATGTCTTACCTCTTCCATTTGGACTTGAAACTAAATAACCTTTCATCATTTTCTTCCAGCCTTCCTAGCCTTTCTAGCTAATTTATTCTTTTTTCTGTTTTTTAATTTTTTGAGATTATTCTCTCTCTTTCTTTGCTTATCATTAGCTCTATATTTATGCCTTTGACTTGGCCTATTGTTGAAGTTTCTCGATAGCGAATACCACCTATCGAATGCGTCGTAGAAATCTGGACTATCAAATAATTCTTTCATATTAGTTTCCTTCCTATTATTTTCTTTGTAATACTTTTTCCATATTTACTATGGCTAAGTTAATGTGATCAATAGCAACAGATAAATCTTCTCTGTCTTCCTGATTATCACAGTTGTCAATGATGTCATTCAAATCATCAATGTAGTCGCGAATGTCGTTCCAATAAGGACTCAACATATGCGTTAACATCTCTTTTGATTCTGGGTCTAACATAATTATTTGCCTCCTTTAGTTCTCTAGTCCGGCTTCTGTCAAAATAGTGTTAACCATTTTTTCAATTTCATTGTCAAAGTCTCTGTTTTCAACTTCTGGATGTTTCTTTAGCCATTTAGCCATGTCAAAAATTGCTTGTCTGCCGTTCTCGTTTTCGTCCCAGTCTGTGATTTCAAAATTGACGACAACAGAACCTTCGTAATTAACAACTACAAAGTTTTCTAAACTATTGCCTATTCCTGCGTCCCAAGACCTCATATCTAGGACGTAAAGACCGTTTTGAGCTAAAAGTTCACGGACAGCTCTTTTTGGATGCCACAATGAATCCACAATAGCAATAAACTTTCCTTCCATGTTATTTTCCTCCTTTCTTTGTTTCTTTAATTAATGCTGAATCATATTTTTTATTAAACAAGCTTAATCCATTGCTTGCCCAATAATAGCCTTCAGGGGCAGTTAGTGCTCCATCCAGTTTTTTCCAACCTTTTGGCAGTTCCGTTTTAATAGGAATATAATCCCCAAAATGTAAGTTAGGGTATTTTTCTTTGGCAAAATGGTATTTACCCCAACTGTCAAGATTTTCGTCTAGCTCGACTTCAAAATAATGATTTCGTTGGAAAACAGTTCTACCTTTAGTTTCAACTTTTTCGAACATTCTTAATAAATATGTTGACATAATATTTCCTCCTTCGCTACTATTGATCTTCTTCATCAACACCGATTTCGCAACCGTCTTCATCCAACATATAATCAATTTCGCCAGAATCGATTAAGTTTTGTGCTTCTTCTTCTGTGATGGAATAAATATCTTGTGTAGCGTGTAAAGCCTTCAATGCTTTTAATTTGGCTTCTTCTTCGTTCTCTGCTTCAACTTTAATAATTGCCAAAACCATAGAGCATTGCTCTTCAATTTCAATATAATAAGTTTTCATATTTCTTACCTCCTATTTAGGATGTGTTGGGGAGGGACTTGCCCTCCCCTAATGTGTTGGATCGCCCTATCTGCGAAATAAATTACAAAGAGCGTAAATTATTATCGCGAAAATGAAAAATGTTAATGCGATCAAGAACATTATCCTCCTCTCTTTTAGTCTTGATGTTTGCGGATGCATAACCATAAATATCTTAACATAATTGGCACACCATCTTCGTCGAGGCCATCATTATGTTCCTCAATTTCAAAAGTGCCTTTGTCATTAAGATACTTACTTTTCTTTAACTGTTTTAATGTGATCTCTTCAAGGAAGGCTCCCCTTCCTGGAGTAAGTTGTGGGACTAATAAAATTTTATCGACAGGATAGTCCTCTGGATGTTTTATAAAATCACGGATAGCAATTTCTTTATCATCCAATTCCCAAATTTTGTACTTAGGCATATTAATCTTCCTCCTTAATATTGAGCTAAGTGCGTCAAGATTTTATTAACAAGTTGATCTGACGTTTCGCCAGTAATATCTGTGTCGACTTCTCTAATCGCCATGATTGCCTCCGCGAGTCCTGTGATGGAGTCATAGACTTCTTCCTCGGAAGCTTGACGTTCAATTTCGTTAACACCGATATAATCTAAAATCTCGTTAACTAATGCTTTTCGTTCTTCATACAACTTTAACATATGTTATTCCTCCTCTGTATAATTAAAATAGTCTTCGTAGAATTTTTTAATTTCGTCTAAATTCTTAAACTCTTTTACTTCTACGTAATCGCTGTCATCATCAACGCAAGCAAAAATGAAAACTGGGTCTTTCTTTTTATGGCTAAAGATAGCACTCATTAATGCTAAATAAAATCTTACTGCGTTACAATTGTCAATACTGAAGCGGTCATAATCTGCTTTTAAGATTTCATCTGCAGTACTAAGGTCTTGATCCACTAAAAAGGTTCGTTTTGTCATAAGGTCACATTCTACTGCGTTGTATAATAGTGGTTGGCTAATGTCACGAAGAGCATGATCAAGATCTTGTGCGTCTCCATAATCAACCCATGCTTTATGTTCTGCGATATCAATAACAATAGTTAACTGAAAAGGATAACCTGGATATTGCATGCCTCGCATAACTTTCTGGCATTTCCTTAGTGTACGAATTTCTGGTTTCATTGTACTTCCTCCTTTATAATTTTCCTTCATAGTAGTCCATTTCATATATAACGAAATGGTAAAATAATTGTTTTTTGTCGTGGAGTGACAAATCGTCTAGGTTCCTCCATACCCAATCTTTAAATTCTATCATTAAATGACTGCAGAAATCAAATTTATTAGATTGAGAGTCCATATAGAATTGATGGATTTTGTCCCAGACAACCTCGTCTTCGACAACAAGACCAGTGAGGTCGGTAAATTCTTTTTTGAGCATATTTTCCTCCTTATTTACTTAAAGCATCATATTCTTCCCATGTTTCGCTTCTGTCGTGAAGTGGTATTGGGTATTTTTCTGGGAATCTGCTATCATTTGTGTAGACGAAATTACCGCCGAACATATAGCCAATTTCTCTTTTATTTGGGTCATTGACTGGTTCTGCATGAACATAAGGTCTTCCACATGGGGCGCTTCGAACGATTTTAATCAATCTCTCGTCGTTTTCATCGACTTTATCCCAGTACCAAGGTTCTTTTTGTGCTTTTTCTTGATCCTCACAGAGAAGGTATAATGTTTTGTGGCGAGAAGAAATCCCACCGTTTGTACAATCATTATCTGGGAATATCTCGTATTTGTGTTCGTAAACGTTTACTGATAACGCCATTACTTTTGCCATATTACTTTTCCTCCTTATTTAATTTTTGTCCGTTTACTGTTAAAAGCTGTCCTTGTTCGATCATCCAATCGTATAAAATTTCTTCGCTGGTAATTGTTCCAAATATTGTGGACGGACGACTCCATCTGTATCTGGTATCATTATCATCACCGACATAGACTATTCTAGCGGTGACAGGTTCATCATCATAAGGTTTCTTAACTTGGATAACATCTCCTACTTTGAGTTTTACTCGGCAAGGAGTGTATTCTGAAACGCCTATTTCATGGAAATAATAAAAATGTTTACTTCCAAGCCTTAGAGCCTCATTTTCGTCCTTAGCTTCGACAATCCAAGTTTCAATTTTAGTGTGATGTTGATGATAAATGTTTTCTTCGTCAGGATAACCTGTTACTTTGAATAATGGCATACTATTTTTCCTCCTTCCATTCAATGTTTGTGATATAGACTGATCTCATATCATACTCGAGCTTAAAAGATTTCGCTTCGTAGCCGTATTCCGTTTTTAAATACTCACGAACATACTGTTCCATTTCGCTATAATTGTCGATGTCTGGTCTGCTAATTTCATCCTCGTTTGGCAATTCTTCTCTTGAGTAAGTAAAAGGAGAGTGGTAAACACCCTCTCCCTCCTTTGCAAACTCAACATTTGTGTCAATATTGAGCGTGTCTAAAACATCTTCTAAAAAATCGCCATCGCTATTGGCTCGTTCAAGGATTTTTTCGTCTGTTAAATTTTCATCAACTTCGTAATCCTTATAATCAACGAATGTGGTTGTAATCTTTAAACGTACTGTTTTCTTCATAGTAATTTTCTCCTATTTAAATAATTTTCTGCTGTCAAAATCAATGACTAATACATCGTCAACTTCTCTACTAGCGGACCAATGGAAAGCTGATCTACTTATGCCACTTAGAAAACCTTTTATGCCCAAAAGCTCAATACATTCTTTTGTGCCGATTCTTCTGGTCTTTACAGAGTGATCTCTACTGCGTAAAGTATAAATTGTGTTGCTGTTCTTTGTGGCTTCCTCAAGTTGCCACATGTCACTTTCTGGGTGGCCAAAGTCTCTTAGAATCTTTTTGTGTTCTTCTGTGAATTTCATAATTCTTTCTCCTTTCTATAGTATATTTAATTCTGGTGTAGGAAGCAAGATTTTTACTTCCGTATATTTTTTGTCTAAGTCCTTTTTCTTTAAATAATCGCGGACTTCTTGTTCTGTCACGTTTGCGACTCTATATTGCAGGAATCCGGTCTCGAAGTCGCTCTTTAGACAAGCAACTGCTTTAAACCCAGCTCTGAAACTATTTGCGGCACTTTTTACATCGTCGTAATATTCTTCAATATTATTAACGAGTGCCTCCCAATCATCATCATTAATTGTAGCTTCGGAAGGTTTTGAATTGCTGCTGATAGCAACTTTTTTGTTTTTTAACCATTCATATGGACTATCTGGGCCATAGCTCTTATCTACGCGTTTTAAGAAGTTTAAGCACTCGCGTTCGAGAGTAAATCTGTGTAACTTGTAAAATTCGGTTGGATAAGTTATTGCACAGCCGCCATTGCCTTCTTGGAAGACATTCATAATGTGATTGCCTTTAAAATAAACTTCGGCTTGCATACCGCCTTCGTCGCCCCATTCCATTGATGGAAAGCGTTGTAGATTCTTAACTTCGAATCCTTCTTTTGTTGTGATACCTAAATTTTTAATGTTTTTCATATTAATTTTCCTCCTTTTCTTAAGCGTGGTAACTATCGACTTCTTCCCACTCATCGTCTTCTATCTTTTTGTAGATGGTAATGTCTACACCCATTCCAACGACAAAACCGTGGATAGTTTCAACATCAGGCTCGTCCTCGTAATAGTGTTTTGTCCCATCTTCTTCAACAATAAGGTAGTTTCCGTTATCAGCATCGTTTTCTTCGTCGAGGACTTCGAATTCTGTGTCGAAGTAGTCATCTGAGTCCAAAACGATTTCTTCGTTACGATACATCCCTCTAACAATGTCTTCTGCTTCAAATGCGTCTTCTGCTTCGACTTCCACTTGTCTTTGAAGTGTTTCTGTGATTTCAACTGTGAATTTCTTTTTGTTTTCCATAGTAATTTCCTCCTTTTCTTAAATTTCTAATGGAACTATGCGGTAACGGTTAACGTTGTGGACGTTACTACTATTCTGCCACTTGTCTCCGCCGTTATAAGGACGGTCCGGGTTCTCTTCTAACGCGATTCTTGTTAAGTGTTCGACTGCTTCTGTGTGTGTTTTGTGTGTTTGGATAGTGATGTAGGCACCTGCTGTGCGTTGTCTTTGAAGTTGATATAACATATCTTTTTCCTCCTTTATCTCCTTCTCTTTTTTAACTAAATCTTTTACAATGCTGTAAACCTTAAATAAATCGGTTGTGCTTTCTTTGGCGAGTTCATCGCATGAGAATGAATCTAGAATGCTAGGGTGTTTTGGGTTCTTCTTGTAGAGACGAACTATTACCTCACTTGGAGTATTAAAATTCGCACATAACCAGACTTCCACCCATGTCTTTTCCAAGATAATTTTAAATCCATATCCTTGGAAAGTAACGTCATTTTCCCAGACATTATAGTTTTCTTTTTCTAGCTTGTCTGCCACGGAATAAAGTTCTTTGATTTCTGAGTTTAATTTTTTGTTTTCCATGTTTCCTCCTCCTATTATATATGTTCCTTAATGATCTCATAACGAAGATTTGAAGGTAGTTTATTTAAAGCTTGGCAAGACTTTAAAATGTATCGTTGGAATTCTGGGGTGATCATGGATATTTTGTTTGTCCCTTCAAGTTGCTTTTCTTCTTTAATTGCATTTTGATAAATCTTTTCGATTCTTTCATCGGTAAGATTTCCCGCAGCTTGTTCTCCGATGGAGATATAGTGGTGAACGATCATACATAAAGTTCTTGTGTCAATGTCGTTTTCTTTAATAAATTTTTGATAACCTTCTAATAATGTTTTTCTCATAAAATTTTTCCTCCTATAAATTAAAGTGTGTTGGCTTTTTTTAGTTCCAAAACCGTGATTGGTTCTAAACCTAATTTTTTGTCCCAGAAATGGGCTACTTCGACGACTTCTTGTGGGACGCCCTTAGAAGAGAATAACCCCGCTTTGTGGCTTGATTTACGGCTGTAATGATATTTAAAGCTCTTTTCCAAATCTTGATAAGAACTTTTTTCTGCAAAATCTAACAAACATTCTGCATAACTTTCGCCGTCCGGCCAGATGTAAAGCCATCCAGAGTAATAAGCTTCTTCGTCATTCATGTAAGCAATAACGAGATTTAATTTCCAGGCTTTTTCGCCATAAGATAATTTGTTCCATTCTTGTTTTGTCATAATATTTTTCTCCTTAAAAACCAAAGATTTTTGTGTTAACGTCACGAGAACGTTTATTTCCTTTAAGAGCTTCGTGTAGTGTTCTACGATCATCATTGATATGTTTTTCGTAGTATTTTTCGCCTGCAGCGGTTAAAATCTTAAATTCATAGTGATTACCATCGCATGGAGCATCGTGATGTGTTTCATCTAACACTAAAATTCCATCATCTGTGATAGAGAATACTGGATTAGAATCTCCTTCCATGATAATATTGGAGACTGCTGTCCTTAGGTCCTTAAAAACTTGGCCGCCTTCTTTTGGCCCATCCCAAGCCATGAAATAACCAGTTACAAGGCAATGATTTGGTTTTTCTTCAGAACATTGATCTAGGAAATCTCTCCAGTCACAGTCCGTTCCCTCTTGAAGCCAGTCTCGTACGGCTCCCAATAATTCATCTTCGCTTCCGAATTCTTCTTTTGTGCGATCTGCGCAATCTAAGTAATCATCGACATAATCGCTGGCGTTGGCTTCCAACCAACTTAATGAATTAAATAAAACTTTTTTCATAAAATATTTACCCCCTTTCTAATTATTTATAATTACTTTATATCCTATGTACTTGCTTTGACACAGAACTTCACAGTCTTTTATAAGTGATGGCCGCATAGTCACAACCTTAGGATATCTTCCAGTACTTTTTATATAAGAGTAAAAATGCTCTTGGTCTGAATCATACTTGCAATTATATTTCGTACCCTTATATATAAGCCTGAATGTGGCTTGTGGGGCGTCTCGAATAACTTCAGACAGTGTAATTGTTTTTTCTTCCATAAACTAGTCCTCCTTTATTTTTAAAAAAGTTTTTATGTCCTCGGCATTTTCTACCAAGTAAGCGCCTTCTTTGATAAGGCAATTGTTGTAAGATTTAGGATGTTCTGGGAAGGTTGGATAAATCATCACATTTTGATTAGTCCCCGCAAAATATGAAGCTAATACGGCTCCAGAACTGTGTTGAGAAAGGTCTACCACCAAAAGAGCGTCAGCAATGCCCGCCATTATCTCGTTTTTGCGCAAACAAGTATACATTTGTGCCTCTGCTTCGTCTGGGAAACATGTACAAACCAGCCCGCCTTTATCAATGACATGCTTTTCTGTTTTAGCAGTAACGACAGAAGGAAGATATTTGTTCATTCCACATGGTTTAACGAAGATAACTTTATGTTGGTTAGGTCCTGTTAAAGCATATTCTGCTATCCTAGCATCACTTGTCACAATGATAACTTTTTGAGGTAATTCTTGGACGTCGCGTTTGAAAGCTAATAAAAGTTTCTCTTCTGGGTCTCTCTTGCAATATACGGCCATTCTTGCAAAAGACTCAGAAGATAATAGTTTTATATCACCTTTATAGTAGACAACAAGAGGTGGATGCGTTGATTCTTTCAGTAAGATAGGATAGTCCGCATCTAATATAGTAATAAATGAGGACTTACTCGAAGAAAGCCAGTCTTCGTTGACATCTTCGTGCTGAGCGATAGCTTCACATACCTTGCTCCAATCTCCTGCATAATGATTATTGAGAGCAAGAATAGTTTCTGCCGCTGTAAAAGTGGTTTTGCTAGGGATGCTTCTTATGTAAGCAACAAAACGTATTTTTGTCTTTCCGTTTAAAAAAGAGCACTTGGTTTTGCTGGTAGCTACTGTCCCAAATTCAATAAAATTCTTTTCTTCCTTCAGTCTCTCATTGAAAAGAAAATCTAATTGTTTTTGAGCCCAAGTAATATCTTCGGTATCACCTGTTACGCGTTCTTGTGTTAATAATTTGCCAGTTCTTGTGTTCCAGGTTTCTTGTACAACATAATGTTTCATGTTATTTTCCTCCTATTCAATTTTCCATGATCCGACTCTGTTACCATTTATATCGATAATGGCTCTGTCGGTATTACCTGCACGTATTTGTTCGGCGACACATTCTAAATCTCTAGCAACTGCTTCGCGATTAAGTTCGCCTTCTTCTGGGTATTCCGCATATTCGCGATATGCTGCATTCTCTAATGACATTTCTAGTACTAATTTCATATTACTTTTCCTCCTCTAAATAGTATCTGATACTTCCATCAATTTCGTTCCAAACAAAATCATCGTTCAAAAGAATGGTAATGATTTTCTTTGTTTTTTCAGGGCTTATTTTGTGCCCCATTGACTCTGCAGTTTGTAAAATGACCTGTTTCCAGTATTCGTCTTGAATTGCAGCAAATGAAAGGACTTTGATGTCTTCCCATTTAAACGGGTCCATTTCATACCATTTTTTGCTTTCTTCAATAGCTTGTTCCATAGTCTTGTCGTAATTCCAGAAAGTTGTTCCCTTTCCGTTATTGAACTCAACAAGTAGGCCTTTTGAAGCATCTGCTCTAGATAGAACAGAAACGTCAATGCCCATTAACGCCATTTGGCTAATGAATTCTTCTAGCTCCTCCTTATTCTTTAAAATTACTGTGTTACCTCCGCTAAGGAAGGTTACGAGTGGAATGTCCCATGTTCTTGTTTTCATATTATTTAGCCTCCTTTCCTAAAGCTAATACATTTTCGATTTTTGGGTTAAAAACATATTCTTCTTTTGTTTTTGGTGCCCATTCGCTGGCTCTGGTTAATGGCATAACCTCTTCTTTAGTCGCAGGTTTACCATCCAATAAATAACTTACGGTGCGATGATGTTTTGGGCTACGAGAAACTGTGCATCTAAGATAGTAATTGTCTTTGTGACTGATTAAACAATCACAGTCTTGATCCCATTCTCCCCAAGGAAGTTTTTCTGTGTCCCCTGTCTCTGCGGGGCGAGCTTGAATTTCTTCCACGTTGATATGCGAATAGGTCACGCCTAAGCGGACTACAGCTTTAACTAATTTTTGGATTCTATGTTCTTTATTATCCTTATTAGAAATAATATCTGATAAAAAGATAATATTAGTATAAGCGCCTTTTCTAACTGTCTCTAATTTGTTTTTAATTTCTTCTTTTTTCATAACTTTTTCCTCTTTTCTTTTGTGTTTTAGTCTTCTAAACTAATATAATCTACACCTGGGATGGCAGCTAGGCCACCCCAAGTTCCATGAAGTTGTCCCGCGTCATCGACGTGTTCTACAATACCCCAAGCGTCGACATAGCGGTATGGATCGTTGATGATTACGTGAACTTTTTTACCCACGTATCTTTGTTTTAATTCTTTAACATTGTCTTTCATAATATTTTCCTCCTTAATAGCGTGTTCCCATGTTGATACCATGTAAATCTGCCCATTTACGGACAATGTTTTCTTCTTCTCTTGTCGGACTTCTGTCACATTTACCGTGGATTTGTTCAATCACCCATTTTTCTGGCTCTCTGTAATCTTTAACAATGTTAAATGTGACCAGAGGTTTTTCTAGTTCTCCTTTCTTTCTTAAAAAGAAGAAGTAAGTAAGGCCTTGATTGACCTTCGGGACATATGTTGCAGAACAATGATTTAAGACAGCACCTTCTTTGATGATTTCAACCAAATTTTGTGGTACTACAACTGCGTAATCGTCAGATTCCATAGCGTATTCTTGTAGTTTTTCTAAAGCCTTCGCGTATTTAGAAGCCATTGATTCTGTGATATTACCCGCAGCAGCCATACGGTCTTCATATGTCAAAACATTATAAATACCTGTAATCTCTCTATGTAAATCTCTAAGGTGTTTAGCATTGTCTGGGATGAGCAAAAAGGCGCTGTCATCAAAATTTTCTTGCCTCCTTTTGACATTTTGGATCATATTGAAGTAGTCAGATAATGTCTGGACTGACAAATTTCTATTAGTAATTGTTGCTAGGTCTTCGAGGGCAATGAAATCAGAGATGCGTTTTAAATAATAACACGGATTAAAACTAGTCTCGCATTCAAAGAAATTAATGATATTCTTAATATATTTCAAAGGGATTTTTGTAAGGTCTGTCTTTGTCCCTTTTTTAGGATAATATAATTTTGCCCAACTAATACCGTCAAAGATATCTTTTTGTGCTTGATAACAAAAATTACGTTTTGAAACGATGTCTCCGACTTTATATTGGTTTTCTTTCTTTTTGTCGAATTGAGGTATGCCCGTCTTAACTGGCATTGCTATGTCTTGGTCTCTTAAATAAGCAAAAGCATTGTACATATTGTTTATTTTTGTTTCATTAGTGGCTTCTTCTAAAACAAAATGGAACTGTTCTCTCGTTACACCGAGAGCATTAAACAAACTTTGTCTTTTACATTCTTTATATGAATCTGTGTCTAACCCAAAAGGACGTAAGAACTTGCGTAGCGAATAACGCATTGTGTCCGAATGATAAGGACAGTCTTCAAGTGCTTTGACGCCTTTTTGTCTTAAAACGAATTCAGTTGCTTTAGGTGCCTTGTATAAAAGCCCCAAGAAACTCCAAAATTTATAAAATTTTGGGATTTCGTCTTTTGGGAATAAGTCTCGGTAATGTTCTAAAATTGGCAGCTTTTTATTAATTTCTTGTAATATAAAATAATAAGCGTTTGCACACACCGTAAGCATTTCTTTGTAGGATTTTGCTTCTATTCTAGAAAATCTATTATCTGAATAGTCGCCAGTCGAAGTTATTAATCTATTATAATCTAGATCAATAGATTCAAAGTTACAAGATGTTACGTCTTTCCCGAAGTGTATGGCTTTATAGCACACAACTTTAGACAGGTCATTTTTAAACCATACTTGATTTTGACATATGATTTGTATTCTCTTTACTGTTGACTTATTATCAGAAGGCCAAGGGCAATCTTCACCATTGGCGTCTGCCCAAACTATGACTATACCTGGTACTTTGATTAATAAACCTCCTTTGTGTTCTTTAACTAAACTTTCTAAGTCTCTCGCATCAAAGTCGCTATTTACCTTTTGCAGACCCTTTGTAGCTGCTTCTTTGCTCACTGAAGTTTCTTGTTTAGTTTTGGCATACTGAATGAGATCCCAAGTTTTTTCTAATTTTCGAGAATAATTATCTCCCCAAGTCCAGAAACGCTTCGGGAACCCATATTTTTCTAGAATCTTTAAAGTTTCTTTTGTTAAAAAGTAATAATCCTTTTCTCTTTTGTTGATAACTTCTCTGCGGAGGTCGACTGGATTGTTAAGTGAAGTAAAGAGCTCAGAACGAGCGTCTAAAGAACGATAAATTTGGCGCTCTTCAACAAATTCTCTTTTTTGGCCATATTGGAGCCTGCCTTTAAAGAAATGAGAGATTGTACCATCTGGATATAACCAATATCCTAAGTCAGGAACCTTTTCCCATTTGTTTTCTGCGTCTGGCTTACAAGTATTTAATACATAGAATTCGATTTCAACGTGGTCTTTCCCTGGTTCAACCCAGATACCAACTTGCTGTCTATTTTCCTTAGCAATAAAGACTGGGTTTTTGCCTTTAAACCAATTTTTAGCCGTTTTTAAGTCTTTCGTTTTCTCTTTAGTTTGTGCGTTATAGTAGGTAACTGTTTCTTTCACTAATCTAATATTACCCTTAGATTTTGCAATAGCTATGGCTTCTTGGTAAGTCATATAGCAATGTTCATTGTAAGGGACGCGATTACCATGTTTATCAACCTCACGTTCGTAATAGTTTTCAAGCACAAAACAGCGAAACTTTCCTTCTAAAAAAGTAGAAGGCTTTGGGTTGACTATTTTCTTGTCTTCTCCGAATCCTTGTGAAAACTGTAATATACCAGAAAAACATTCTACGAGCCAACTAGTTGAACTGACGCTAGTGATAATCACTGGTCTTTTGTTAATGTCTGATTTTTTCATAATTTTCTCCTCCTGATGGATTTGTAAGTGTGTTGGAAAGCGATTTTCCTAAAAAGTTAATGAATGTTATTATTTTGTTAAGGCATATTAATTTCCTCGTTATGCTTTTAATTCATGTGTTTGGCCTAAACGTCGCAACCAATCTTTGCTTGGCTTTGGTAAGGAAGGAACAGAAACATTTTTTGGCCAACCACCAGGTGCGATATCTTCTCCTTCAGAGTTAAAAGTGACATAACCAACTTTTGTCAATGCCCAGGCTGCGATAGCTTTGGCTTCTTCAACTGTGATGTCTCTGTCACCCTCGCCTCTGGTTTGATCAATCCTACCATCTGCTGTTAAACTAAAAGTCACCAAAGACTTCTCTGGACTATCAGCGCGACGTAACCAAAGAGGAGTGAATTTGCCTTCAATGATTTGAGTAGCGTATTGTCTGAACAAGCAGTGGCCTTGGTCTGCACCTTCTTTTTCTACGGAACCTTCAACAGTTACTCCGTAAATTCGTGTCGGAACTAGAACAACATAGTTTTTGAAGCTTCTATTTCCAGCCAAAGCAGCCATACTACGCAACTTATTAATTGCGTGTTGCTTTCTATACGCATACTTTTCTTCTGCCTGTTTTACGACTTCTTCATTCGCTTTGTCTTGATAAATCTTTAAGGCATTATTTGCGTGCTTTTCTCTAAGGCCAATTTCAGTCATTGGATCAAGAGGATTTTCTGGAGTTCCCGTTAAAGAGAATTCTAAAAAGATTCTCTGTGTCGCTGGATCCCATTGTTCTTTTTCTTCTTCAGGCGCTATCTTTTGATAATCAATGAATGATGCATATGCACGCACAATCTCATCATATTGTCTAGAAATCGTCCATTGAGCACTTTTTGAAACAGTGAGATCCTTGATTTTCCTCTTCATCTTAACCACTTGCTTTGCAAGTTTAGGATATTCAAGAAAGTCAAATTTTCTTTCCTTAAAAGCTAGAGTCATTGTGTCTATTTCCTCGTCAAATAAGGTTAGGTATGTCTCTACCTTGAGTTTAATTTCATCCGTTAATATCTGGCTACCTCCATAATAATGAATGGCTTTGTACTTTGCGACAAAACGGTTGATATCGCCTCCGACTATTTTATCATCGAGTAAATATTTCGCAGTATTCCTTGAAACATTTAATATTTTGTAAAGAGAAGTCTCTTCTCCCTTACATTGAGGGAACAAGTCTTCTAAACGGCCGCAGAAGAAATTAGGATCATAGGCTCTTTCAGTAATATATTTACCAAGTTCTACTGCTAAAGTGCTGTAACCAGCTGTGATTAATTGGTCAATTAGTAGAGCGCCAAAAGGCAGTCTGTTGAATAATTTTACCAATTCTGGATCAATTGTATCAAAGTAGTTTTCTGATAACAATTTTAATAATTCTGGGTGGAAGGATTTTTGTTCTGCCCATTTATTGTATGTGACAGAGTCTATCTCAGTTCCTTCGTCCTTAATCATTCTTCTCATTTCACCTTTAATATCAAAAGCAACATGGATATAACTTCCGTATCTTGTCAAACAATAAATTTCAGTTGGTTCCATATCCTTTATAAGCAGCTCTCCTCGTGCTAGCTCTACTATTTCAGTTATTTTATTGGCTCTAAAGGCTCTTATATAGTGAAATGTTGGTCTTTGATGGCCTTTGATAGGATCACCTATTACAATAATCGCAGCAGAATTAAAATAAGGGGACTTTTTTGCTTCACCCATTGCTTCTAATTTAGCATTTAGTCGATGTGTGACTCTTTCCCATTCTTCCTCTGGCAACTGTAAATTTAGACAATCGTTTTCGTCATACATGTCCCTATCCCCGTGTCTATAACGATATTCGTTCTGATCGAGTTGTAATCCATATCTTTCAATAATCGAAAGACGTTCTTTTTCTGGCGCGCAACCGACTGTAAAATCGAAGAAATTGCGGTAAGATTCTTTATTTACGATACGAGTCCTTCCTTCTATTTGCAAGAAATCTCTTAGTATTTCTTTTGTGCTAATAGAATACCGATCACTGCCAACTAGGTGGCCGTCATATTGTTCTCTCCTGTATGAACTATTACTTCGGAATGAAAAGAAAAGTTTAGTAGGCTCATTAGCATAATAAGCGTCTTCGGCTGGTGCAATTTTAGTGCATGTATCAGACATAATTATAGGCTTATCCCATATACTCTCTCCGGGAACATTTCTAAGAATTGCAAATAGTTCCATGTGGCCGCTATTAGTTGTGTTAAAACAATACACTGTTAGTTCATTTGGTTCGCTTACTGGTAAAAACCAGATCGTTGATATATCGGCGCTATAGTTGCTTAATAATATAAATTTTTCATCTTTGTGGCTATTGGCATAATCGATCATCTGGTTTTCTGTAAAAATTCTCTTTATCTTTTGAATATAATAAATTGAACTACTTCTTTGAGAGACAGAATTCTCTTCTTCATATTCTTGGATCTTGAATCCGCTTTGCTCGACGACTAAAGTCATCTCTTGGATTTCTTTAGGGGTAAACTTAGTGTTGTCGTCTGTTATTTCACATACATTTTTGCAGACTTCATTTAATTTTGTCATAATTGTTCTCCTTTATGGTAAGTGTGTTTGTCTTTAAGACATAAGAGAAGGTTTTTGGCCAGAACCTTCAAAACTGGTATGATTTAAAGATTAGTCTAATTCTTTTTCTTCGACGTAATTTTCTAATCTTTCAAGAAGAAGCTTCTTGATTTCTTCTCTGTTCTTACCTTTAACAATGCTTGGCATATCGGTGACTTCGACAGCTGTCGCATATTTTTCAAATTCCATATCGATAGCACGGAATTCTGGATAAGAAATGAGGAATTTATAGCCTTGGACTTCAACTTCTTCGAGCTCTTGCTCTGTGTAACCAGATTCGAGGAAGTCTTCAGCTGTTTCAACATCGAACATGAAGTGATCTCTATGAGAGTAGATATCGACTTCTGCTCTGCGAAGATCTTCGTCTAACTCTTCTTCGTTTCTACCTGTCAATGTGAAGCGATGACCTAAGATTGTAACATCTTTGTAAAGGAATCCATCACCACGGATGCCGTTCTTAGCACGCTCTTCAGCCTCTGCGAGACCTTCTTTTGTTTCTGCCGTAATTAATTGGCCATTGACTTCCTTAGTGAAGTATTTACCGCCATTGACACCTTTGCATTTACCGTTTTCGTCTCTGTCAGAACGAAGTGCGCCTTCTCTGACTTCTGGTATTGCCGCGACAGAATCTTTTTCTGGCAATGCTTCTAATTCAGCGATGCGAGCTTGACGAGCTTCTTCTTCTTGTTGTTGTTTAGCAGCTTCTTCTCTAGCTTTTAATTCTTCTGCTCTGATTTCTTTAATTGTCTTTTTCATATTCTTTTCTCCTTTTGTTGTGTTGTTTTCAGCTGTAGCTGTAACTGTTGTGTTTGTAGTTTTTGTTGTGTTTTTCATAATAAAATCTCCTTTTGCCTTAATGGCTTGTGTGTTCGCTTTTGCGTAAATTTGTGTTTGCTAGTCATCGATATCGACAACATAGCATTCTTCAGCTTGTGACCAATAAATACGGTAATTTTCGACATTGTGCTTATTAGCGAAAGCTTTGGCTTGTTCAGGTGTTCTGAAGCCAACATAAATACCGTTTTCTAATTTTATTACTGTGGGCATAATTCTTCCTCCTTTCTATCTGTTTGTAATTTCGTATAAAAATACGATATCTACGATTTTACCTTCGTCTCGGTAAAACTCATTTGCCCTCAGGCAGGCATCATGATAGCTAGTAGCCGAGATAGGGTGCTCCATTCGGGCCGTTTCTTTAGTTTTTCCTTCAACGATAACATTGTACATGTATAGTTTCATGTCTATTACCTCCTTTCTGTTCTTGCGAACTCAACTTCTCTAGACCATGATTTATAATTCTCTAAAACACCGTCTGATTCTTTAATCATTTGATCATAGGCATTATCACCATCTTTGTTTGAATACCAGCGAGTATATAAAACACCGCTTTCAGTGACCATCTTCATTCTATATTTGGTTGTGTCAGTTTTGGTCCAACCGATATCGATACGGTGATATTTGCATTTGTGTTGACGCATCTTGCCTTCAGAATCAGTGTCTTGGACAACTCTATCAAATTGTTTAACATCGTCGATGTATTGATATGAGATATCAGGAGAGAGATAACGAGCAAAGAGATCTTCGCTGTCGATTTCAACTGAGCAGCAATAATAACCGCAATCGTAAATATCTACTTGATCGCCAACGGATGTTTTCTTTAACAGATATCTGCTAACGCTTATGTTTTCTTCTTTGTAATTCATATTATTTTTCTCCTTTATGAATAAGTGTGTCAGGGTTAGTTTACAGCCAACCCTTAAATGCTGGGAAAGAACTAATTATATTCTTTTGGAGAGTGATATCTTTCTTTAACCCAAGCAGCGTCTTCTCTTTCTTGGATCTCATCGCCTTCCGCTTCATACTCTTCGTACTCGTCGTAGTCGACATCTTCTTCTTCCTCTCCGTCTTCTGGTTCTTCTTCCATTTCACGAAGTTCTTCTTCGGTGTAGATGGACATTGCTGGGCCATTATATGAGACTTTGCAATCATTATATTCTGGCGGCATCATGTCTTCTTCTTCCTCTTCTTCCTCTGGCTCTGCACGTTTTTCCACATATTTTATTTTTTCTTTCTTTTGTGGCTTTTTGGCGTTTGCTAAACCAAATTCTAGATCGGCTAATGTTGTGGTGATATTAACTGCAACCATAGGTGTTGTTTCTACAGCGCGGACTGCCTCACAAGCTGCCTCTTCTTCAACAGGTTCATCAACTTTAATTGTTTCTTCTGTGACAACTAAGTTCACCTCTTCTGTTGTTGTTTTCCCAAGAGCAGGCTTTTCAGTATTTTGATCAGCTGCTTCAGCTTCTTCCTCAGAGACATGATTTGCGTCTCTAATCTTTTTAGCTGCAAAACGTTTGCCTTCTGTTTCTAATTCAAAGAAAACAACTTGTGCTTCCTTTGGAATAAAGGTTTTTACGCCTTTCTTCGTGACGAATTCTGTTCTATTTTCAGCAGAAGCTAATGCTGGAATAAAACATTTGCCACCTTTCGTTTCGGATAAATGGAAGAAGATATTTTCTTCACTGTCTCCGTTCGCCCAAACTGGACTAATGAAACCAAAGCCTTTTTGTGGGAGTAAGCTTTGAATGACTCCTTTGTAGATCTTATTCATAATAGATCTCCTTTCCTGCTTCAGGGAGAAGCATAAGTGTGTCAGGTCTAAAAACCTTAAATTGTTCGCCATCGGCATTCTTGTTATACTGAGCAAGTATATTCGCATCTTTTGTGTTTGCCATATCGAACATAGTGATTACGATCGATATATTCTTTTTGCCTTCGTTGGCGTTACGAAGACCACGTGCCATGACATGCATCCAAGCTTCGCCTAGAGCATAGTCATTAGTGTAAAGGACTCTTGAAAATCCTTCATTTGTTGCTGCCTTGACCATAAATTGGTAGACAGGCTTTGTGTTTGGTGTTTTTACCATAAGGTTTTTTCCTCCTCTTCAACTTCACAATCAATAAGTTGACCTAATTTATTTTTATAATCGGAAATATAATAGATATCTCTATCTGTTTTATATTTTCCTTTTAAACGGATACCACCGAATAAATCGATGGACACAATTTCTAAGTGCTTGTTGCTCATAGTCACGCGAGCAAAAGCTGTGCCTTTTTCAAGGTCTACGCTAAATAATTTGATTTTCATAAGTCAAAATCACTCCTAATCTTCTTTACATTAAGATATCCATTAGCATTCAAATAATCAATAAGAGTTTCAACACCATAGATAGCGTTAATTTCTCTTGTCTTTTGAGCATAAGAATCTAATAGTTTTTCTTTTTCTTCCATTACTAAACTTTTATTCATAATAGTTCCTCCTTGGTTAATGCCCATGTTTTACCATAATCACAAGTTTTCGCACACAAAGTTGCTGTTCTTTGGCCTTCTTTTAATTCTAATGCTTTCCCTTTGCCAACAATTCTGACAAATGGACAAAATACAATACCTCGTGAATGAGATTTATACCAAGCGCCATTTTGTAACGCTTTTTCTCTCACCACTAAATTAACACCTAGTTCTTCTTCAATAACTTTGTGTTGCTCGTATTCTCTAAGTTCTTTTTCAATGACTTCATTTTCTTGTCTAAAAGGACTATAGAATCTTACCTTTTCATTAAATGCTTCTAAGCCATTCATAATTATTTCCTCCTACTCTATGACTTTTTCTACGGACAATAAGTGTTCATGTCCTTTAACGAAGTCTTCTGCCTCTTTTTTACTATAGGTCACGAAGACTGGGTGATAACAGCCTTTTCTGAGTACCGCCCATTGTTCTTGATTCTTTTTCTTTTTCATATTCTCGACCTCTTTATTTATTATCTTTTGCTCTTCCACATTCGCTAGCAACCATAGCGCAGTCACTAGCACTTAATTTAGCGGTGATAGAAATACCATCAACGATTAAGTATCTGCTGTACTTTTTTGCTTCTTTAATTAAAGCTTTCTTTTCTTTGTCATTTGTGAATGGGTGTTCAACGCCACCAAACTTAACGTATTTTGCCATAATTTATTTCCTCCTATGGAATAAAGAGAGTTCTTCTCCTGGTGAGAGCTCACAATCAACCAGACGGTTTTCTGCCGACAACACAAGTAATGTATGATGTATTATCCTCTATTTTCTACCAAGAACTTTAGAGCATCCTCGATAGAGTCGCGGATAGAGAAGTATCCTTCTTCTGTAGAACCGCTTTGATCGAAAGAACCGCTACCAATTACTGTACCAGCTGGATAGACGAAAGGAATGCGTGTCCTTGGGTCGAAGGCCTGTAAATCTACTAAAGTGATTGATCTGAGAGAAGCATAGTCTCTGTTTCTAATGTCTTTTGTGTATTTGACATTAACTTTGACCTCATGCTTAAAGAGGCCGCCTTTTTCTTCGACGACGATCTCTAATGTGTCTTCTTTGACCCAACCGAAGACGAATGGAAGGGTTTCTGTTTCTTGACTCTCTCTTAAACCCATCAAAATCTCAGAGATGAGAGCCGCTGTTGTTTTAAGTTGTGGCATAATTTTATTCTCCTTTCCTACAACTTTAAATCTGCTGTTAAATAACAGCTATAATCTAATACTCCTTCTAATATATTAAATTATAGCCGTTATCTATACTCGTCTTTCGGCCAAGACTCCAGAAGCCCTCGTTCGCTTCCTTCTAAAACCGTTCATCGTTTCATCTAGTTTTCGCTGCTAGATGTTTGACAACCGTGTGTATCTACAGACTCCAACTGCTATATATGAGGGGCTTTCACCCTATGCTATTACTAGCAAGCACTACCACTTCAAGACCCACACTCACGATTACTAACTACTGTGATGGTTAAGCCATTCACTCGTCTTCATCTAACTAGCCTGTCGACTAGCGTGAGCACTACATCTCTATCAACCATGCTACTACACACTGCGTGCAGATTAACTAACACGCAACCTCTGGCTCGCTCGCTCTTCACGTCATGCGCCGCTATGGTCAACATGACTTCTATGAAGAACATACCCTTCTCCGAGGTCAGATACCCAGATGTCTCACAGCCTTAATCCTTCTGCCTTCTGATGCCTGCATCCGGATCTATCTGCACCGATCTTCCCAATCTTCATCTGGGTCACGTATATGTTGATACCTAGTCATTCAGATACCGTAAAGTCGATCTAACACCAGCGATCATCTCTACTTCAACTACTCTTGACTGCACATTACAGTCTTCGCTGGCAGGTTCTGTTTCTAGGCCGTTTCCTGCTTAGCCCGAGATATATAATCTCTCTCTAATATATCCACCATTAATAGATACATTAGAGAAAGAGAGTGAGTATCGCCCCTCACTCACGGGCTAACCGTTATTACTTAACGATTAAAATGTGTGGCATATAAAGCATCTTTTCAGTAGCACTTAATTGATTGTACTTCTTATAGAGTGCTTTATGTGCACCTTTTGTGGTTTTGTAGTTACCGACTACGATATCAGTATCATAATCTTCAACCGCAAATAAAACTGCTTTGTACATTTTATTCTCCTTTCCTAGAAATCAAAGTTACCCTTTAATCACGAAATTCATAAGTTAAGGTGAATTCCCAAAAGCTAGTAATCTCAGGAAAAAACCCTAATTTACATTTTTCGAAATCAAAGGGCATTTCAATTTCTTATGTCATGGCCATTCGTCCCACTCGACTTAGATCTTCTGCTCTCCTCTCGACCTGAATCCCCCTTGACAGATATAAATTATCCTGTATAATAAAAGTACAAACGATCCCGAAAGTACTCATCGGTGGTGGCAACTATTTAAATTTACCTCAAGTTGCGAGTACGGGATTGAAAAAAGGAAGGGCCTATACATAAGCTCTTCTTTTTATAATATTAACATGTTCTAAATCAATCGTTTTTGATTGAAATATTATTTTAAACCGTTTTCGCTTAATATATATATTTAATAATAATAAGGAAATAATGCATATACGTATGCGTATAAAAAAAGACCCTTTATTTCAGGGCCTTATTCTTCTCATTTTCTCTTTCTTCTTGGTTTCGGCGAATACCATTGAATAGTGACTAATCCTTTTGGACTATTCCCGAGTGCTTTAATATTATGGAAGTGAACGTAATCATTAATGCCATACACATATATTAAGTTATTCGGGATGTCTATACGGTTATGATCCGTGGTATAGATCGCTACCGAGATGTTAAGACTGATAGTGCAGTCTTGTGTCTGAAGGATGGAGATCGCATCGGCACGGCTAAGTCTCTCTTCTGTTTCTCTATATGGAAGTTTCATTTATTACTTTTCCTGGGTAAAAAGGTAGGGGGGGGTGGTTTATCGGGTACCCTTATTTTTTTGGAGGGTATTACCTAGAAATAAACCTAGAGTAACGGCGAGCGTTAAGAAACTGAGAACAGAGAGAACGAGAGTGGAAATTGCAGTACTAAGCGTCATATTTCTTTTCCTCTTTTTTCTTATTGTTGTAGTAGGCGCAGTGGCTCTTTACTTCCGCGGCTTCTGCTACTTTATCATTATCAATATCGTCGAAGAGAAGAAGAAGATCTTTTTCGAGCGGAGTTAATTCTTCGTATGGAACTGTTTCTGTTCTTTCGGCGAAGGCATCGATTTCTTCTGGGGTATCGAATGGAAGACCCATTGGAATGCAGTGGTTAACCGAGCGTAAGAGGGAGGCGATAACATTTGGTTCATAACTGATTTTATAAATCGCGTAGAGTGGTTCTTCTGGCATTTCGTCAGGGTTATTGAAAGTTATTTTGGAATAAGCTAACCAGTTTTGAGCGTGATCTACTTGAAGGTCACGAAGTTCACACCAAGCGCGGAAATGAGAATAATGCTTGAGGTAAAGATATTGATCTAACGCCATCATCGCTTCTTCTTCGGTGGCGACGAATGTAATTGGTTCCTCTGGCGCCGCATTGTCCACGATCGCCCACATTACCACTGGTGGAAGAGGCGCGGCTTTCTTCTTGTTTTTCTTGGCGGCTTTCTTAAGGTCTGACTTAA
>AUXO018239504.1_pt1 | contig 26312 bp, 27 predicted proteins | sample 768731 | NCBI WGS metagenome assembly AUXO01 (sample SAMN02715735, study PRJNA202380) | gut metagenome | biome: sheep rumen | host: Ovis aries | place: New Zealand: Palmerston North | reverse complement strand
AAGACTCCTACAAAGAAGCCTACACCTGTACCTTCTAAGGGTTATGCAATGGTTAAGTTCCAGTTTAATGTTACAATGAGAGATAAGGATGAAAACGGTAACTATATTAAGCATTCCTTTACAAAGAATATTAAATGTGTTACAACTAAGTATCATTCAACAAGAGCTCGTGATTATCACCTTTGTGATGAAGATGCTATACTTAAAACTGTTAAATCTGAAGTTGGTTCTAATATTAGAAATTATAGTGCGTCTATATCAAAAGTAGTTGACTTCCTCAACTAACAGTTTGTAATAATTTAATAAAGAAGCCATCCAGAAATGGGTGGCTTTTTTAATGAAGGTATATTTAATTATATAGTTGTAGAAAGAAGGTATAAATATATGTGGTAAAATTTTTATTAAAACTGTAGATTTTTAATATACAAAATTATAAAGATATTTTATAATATTTTATTAAAATTTTCTATGAAGGGTTATTTATATAAATACTAAAGAAAGGAAATTAAAAAAAAATATGTATAATTTTATACATTAATTTAAAGAAAGGACATGAAAATGAGAAAAACATTTAACAAAATTGTAAGTGGTATTATTACCTTTACTCTCTTACTCTCTTTAACTCCTGTAACTGCTTTTGCTCAAGAGGATGATAAGCAGCCTGTTGAGACATCAATAGTAGAGACTACAAAAGAAACTACTAAAGAAACAAAAGTAACTCAGAAGTCATCTGAGAAAAAGGAAAGTGACAAGAATACTAAGTCAATTCCTGAAGACGAGACGACTCCTACTACAGAAGTAAAGAAAGACGTCGAAGAGCCTCCTAAGGCTGAAAAGGAAACAGAAAAGAAGACTGTAGAAACTACTAAAGAATCTACTGAAGCAACTACAGAATCAACTAAGGAAACTACAGTTGAAACTACAGCTCCAGAAATAACAAAAGAATCTGAAGTAGAAACTACTGAGACAATAAAGGAAACTGAAGCAACTGAGACTACTGAACCTACAGAGTCTTCTTCAGAGACTGCAGCTCCTTCTGAGTCTACAGAACCTTCTGAAAGTGGTAAAGAAACTGAGTCTTCTGAACCAACAGAATCTACTGAAAGTACAGAGTCTACAGAATCTACAGATGAGACTGAGCCTTCAGAATCAACTGAAGAAACAGAGCCTTCTGAAAGTTCTGAAGAGACTACTGAGTCTGAAAAAGTAGATCCTATTATTAAAGCTACTTCAGCTAAAGAATATCTTGAATTAGTTGGTAAGTTATCTAATAGTGAGAAGCTTATTGTTGAAACTAAGGCAGATCTTTCTTCTTTAGCTCCTAAGGCTGGTGTATATTTTGATGGTCTTTATACTTTACAATTTAATAGTGATAAGGAATATGATAATGCTGTAAAATTTGTAAAGAATAAGGGTTATAAGTATACTGAAGACGGTAAGATGACTCTTTGTTCTGTTGGACAATTTGGAATTACACGTATTAGTAATGAAGCTACTGTAAATGGTAAGAAAGTAGTTATTATTGATACTGGTGTTAACGGTGCTAATGAGTCTTATTCAGTAGTTGGAGAAGATAAGTCTGATAAGAATGGACATGGTACACATATGGCCAAGCTTATTAAGAAGTATGCTCCTAATGCATATATTATCTCAATTAAAGCTATTGACGATGAAGGCAAAGGTACTGTAGCTGATGTTTATAATGCATTCCAGTTTGCAGCAGATTTAAAAGCTGATGTTATTTTAATGGCTATCAATATTAAGTATAAAGCTGATTATGCTGGATTGAAGAGTCTTATTGAAGAAACAGCTAAAAATACAGTAATAGTTGCTTCTGCTGGTAATAATAGAAGTAATGCTGTTAATTATCTTCCTGCAGGTATTGATGAAGTTTTAACTATTGGCGCTGTTGATGAAGATTATACTAAAGCAGATGTATCTAACTATGGTGATGTAGTTGACTATTATACTGTTGCAGATTCTACATCTGAAGCTGCTGCAATTTTTATTGGTAAGCTTCTTGTAAAAGACGCAAATGATGTTATTACACTTTATAAAGGTGCAATAGATACTGAAACATATTTTGTATCTGATGAAGATGATATTTATTTTACAACAAGTGTATCTCAATCAAAGTTAATTCTTAATGAAAAAGACCTTACTACTGCATGTAAACTTAAGGGTGCAGGTCTTGATTGGACAATTTGGCATAATCATATTGTTGATGTTGCTGAAGACAATAAATGGAAAAATAATTATTCATATAGTACTGCAAATGATAGTTCACATCTTGACTGTATTGGATATGTAAATGCTGTTTATTGGGATGCAATGAATGATCTTAAAGATAAACCTAAAGGATCTTGGTCAAGTAATTATTATACTTCAGCATATAAGATGAAGAATGGTAGACGTGCTAAAATTTATGAAGGAAATAATGCTCCTGGTTGTAGTGCTTGGGCATATGATTGTAATATTAGTATCGATCCTTCTAAGTCTGAAAAAGCTAAAGAAGTTAGTGGATCAATTAAAAAAGCATGTGAATATTTAAAAGCACATGCAAGTGCAGGAGATATTATTCTTTTTGGTCAAAAAGGTAAGAATGGTTGGTTCCATGCTGCAATTTATGCTGGACTTAAATATAATACTGGATCTAGCTTCCGAGTATATGAAGCATCTGGTACTGGTGTACCTGTTGGTGAAATGCATACAAAAAATTCAGATAGTGTTATGTTTTCAAAAGTTGCAAATGGTAAAACTGGTGTAATAAATTCAGATACATTTGCAGCTGCTTCACATAGAGCAGACTATATGCTTGTATTTTATACTAAGCCTGCAAAAGCAGTAAACAAATCAATTAAATTCACAAAAGTTTCTACGTGTAAAGGAAAAGATTTAGGTCAGTATTATTCATTTGAAGGTACAACATATGGTGTATATACTGATGAAGGTTGTACTTCTGAATATGCAAATTGTCCTAAAATTACATTTGATGAAGATGGCACAACAGACGATTCAATTATAGTTGCAGAAGGTACTACATTAACACTTTATCTTAAAGAAACTGAAGCTGGTAGCGGTTATAAATTAGATGATTCAATTTATAAAATTACAGTTAAAATGACTTCATCTGCAAATACAACAACAGGCTCTATTTCAACTGTTGATGGTGATGGTGACGCAACAGGTGCTTGGAATTCAGGTAAAACAACTTATACTATAACATTAGAAGATGAACCTATTTTTGACCCTCTTTCTATTAAACTTAATAAAGTTGATAATTATGGTAAAGAAGTAAATGGTGCTACAATTAATGGTGCTGTATTTAGAATTGATTTCTATGATATAGATCTTCATGAATGGAATGTACCACAAGGTGGTGGTATTGTTACACCAGGTCAATTAGACGAAGAAGATGATGAAGACGTAACTCCTCCTTCAGATGCAGTTTATCCTGTAGTAAGTTATGAAGTAACATTTAATGGCGGAGTAACAATTATTGATTTTAATACATTAAAGAATATGCCTACTGCAGGTGGAACAAATCCTAATTTCTTTAAAGATTTAGGTAATGTGACTTATGGTCAGTTCCCATTAGGAACATTTAGAATTTATGAAAAGACTGCACCTGACGGTTATAATAAGAATGATCAAATTATAAGAATTCGTTTGTGTCAAGCTACAAAAGTAGTAGATGATGAAATTATTTATTTAAATGATTCAGATGTTGAGTATATTAATGAAGCAGATGGATCTGAATCTGATGGTGTATGGAATTATACATTAAATGGAGAGAATATGGCTCTTGTATTAGCAGAATCTCCTGAGATTACATATTACTCATTAACAAAGAAGATTGATGCTAATGGTTATAATCTTTCTGGTTATAATTTCGAAATCTATGATGTAACACAGAACATTAAGATTGCAACTGGTGTTTCTGAATCTGATGGTAGAGTAAAGTGGACATATGTTGTTACTGGTTGGAAGTCAAATTCTGATCCTACTAAGTCATTAGATGGAACTACAACATACAAACTTGAATTACCTATGGGTCCTTCTACTGCTAGAATTCAGTATGAGGTACGTGAGTTGAAGTCTTCACTTAGTAATAAAACTAAGAACACAGTACCTATTACATTTAATGCTCCAATAGTTGCAAGTAAGACTGTAACTGATGAGACAGGTTATTATATGATTGCTGAGACATTTAATACTCCTGATGCTGAAGTTACAAGAGAATTTGAGAATAAGCCTGAATTAACACAATTAACAATTAGAAAGATTGATGCTTCTAATGAAAATGTTTCTAGAACATTTACTTTCGATGTTTATTGGTTAGGTAATGCTGCTCAACCTGATACGCAGAAAGAAAAGAAGTATGATACAGTAACAATTACTACAACTGCTGCTGGTTCTGGTTCAGTAGAACTTAAGGATATGCCTCTTGGACATTATAAGGTTGTTGAGCAGAATGGTCAGAATGAATGGGTAGTAACATATCCTAATGGTGATACACATAGTGGTATAACTAATGGATCAACTGGTACTATTGATGTTCTTAATAAGGTTAAGCCTTCTATTGGAACAACATTCATTGATGGTGATACAAACTTACACCTTGCAGCTTACAAGAATCCTACTGAGTTGAAAGATACTGTCTCTTACAAGGGATTAACATCTGGACACTATGTTGTAACAGGTATTCTCATGGATAGAGAAAAGGATGATAAAGTTCTTGTAAATGGTAATCCAATTACTGCAACAGCAGAATTTGATATTACACCTGTACTTGGTGCTGAAGGTTATGAGAAGCAGCAATCTGGTGAAGTTGAAGTAACATTTAAGTTCAACATTGAAGATGTAAAGGGTATTAAGCTCGTTGCATTTGAAGAGTTGCACGTAGATACTGAGACTGGTGAAAAGATTGCTGAACATAAGAGTATCAATGATGATTTCCAGACAATTAACGTTGGTGACTTACATACAACAGCTACTGATAAGGCTGATGGTGATAAGACAGTTGATGGTACAAAGACTGAGCAGACAATTGTTGATACAGTTGCTTATAAGAACCTTATTCCTGATAAGGAATATACAATTACTGGTAGACTTGTAAAGAAGTTAGATTACAAGGAAGGTGAACCTGTTGAGTATATTACTTTAACAGATGGAACTAACTCTGTATCTAAGACATTTACACCTGATGCTGCTAGTGGTACAATTGATCTTGAATTTACATTTGATGCTTCACAGCTTGCTGGTTATGAAGTAGTTGTATTTGAAGATTTGTATTACAATGGAATTCTTGTCATGACACACTCTGATATTAACGACAAAGATCAGACTATTGATGTAAGTCTTATACTTCAGGTTGATATTGTCAAGATGGATGGTAATGAAGTTGCATACAAGTTAAAGAATGCAGAGATTACTATTTATCAGATTAAGCTTGATGAAAATGGTAACCCTACAAAGACATTTAAAGATCTTACTTCAAAAGATATTGCTAAGAATACTAAGGGTAAGCCTTGTGTAGGAAAGACTGATGGAAAGGGTAAGCTTGAGTTTAAGCTTGTCTGGAACAGAAATTACAAGTACTATGCAAAGGAAACTGTAGCACCTGATGGTTATGACATCAATAAGGATTATTTTGAAGTTGTACCTTCAACTAAGAGATCTGACTTAGGTGTATGTACAATTAAGATTGATATTGTTGACTTTGAGTTGGTAATTCCTACTGGAGATTCAACAAAGCTTGGCTTATTAATTGCACTTTCTATAATTGCAATTTTAGGTATTGCTGGTGGTAGTTTCTTTATTATAAAGAACAAGAAAAAGCAAGCAATTGAAACAAGCACAAATAGTACTATTGAAACTAACACTTCAAATGTAGATTTGAATGATAAGACAGATAGTACAAAAGATGATTCTGTAGAATAATAATTTTATAGAAATCTAACTAAAAAGGTATACTCAATTTATTTGGGTATACCTTTATTTTTTCAAAAAATTTACTAAAAATGTAATATAAAAAACGTCAAAAAAGGTATACAGGGATTACATTTCGTTATATAATATAACTACCAACCAATAAATAAAAAAAATTAAGGAGTAAACCGTATGATTAATTCAATTACAACACTACTAGTGTCAACTTGTTTGATTTTTAATTTTCTCTCAACTAATGTAGTGAAGATTAAGAATTTCATTTCTTCTAAGGTATTTGTTGTAAATTCTTATGAAGAAGTACTTGGCAGAATGCCTTCATTTACAGAATGTGATATAAATGATGGTAAGGCTCTTGCATACACACTCCTGCACTCAAATGAGTTTATTGAAAAGAATTATAGTGAAGAAGAGATAGTAAATATTTATTATAATCTTTTCTTTGATAGAGATGCAGATGATTTTGAGAAAGAGTTTTGGAAGGAAAGAATTACACCTACTGATACTACAATACTTTTCTATGGTTTAATCAATAGTGAGACTTATACTAAAAAGTGCACAAATAATAGTATGCCTGTAGATGAGTATTTTATTGAATCTGGTGCATTTTCTGAAGGAAGAAGCAATAAGTCTGACGAATGCGGACTAACTGAAGATGGTACATATGTATTCTATGCGACATTTGGAAATAGTACATACTATCATGAAGTATTGAATGCAAATGTATAACGTAACATAAAGATAAAAATAAAATTATATTTTAAGAAAGAGGGCCTCAGCCCTCTTTTTATTTATTAAGAAATATAATAAAATAAATAATATGACGAAATTTGTTTTATTTTGAAAGGCTATTTATATATAATAATTTAGATTTAAAGTATATAAATGTATAATGTAATATTACATTATATGAATATAACTTTTTGTTATAATTCTGTAATGAAGGAGGGAAATTACGTGGGAAAAGTAAAACTCGGAATGACGCCTGCAGAAATTGAAGCAGAGCAACTTGAAAAAGAGCGTAAACGTGTTGCACAAGTAAAAGAAGAAGCAGACGAAAAAACAAGAAGAACTGCAGCGTTAGTTAGAGTGCAGAAAAGAAACACGATAATTATATTTGCAGTAGCTATATTTTTAACAGTATCTCTTTTAGTATTTGGTACATATAATACATTTTTTAAGCATGTATTAAATCTTGAAGATGTTAGTAATCAAATAAATAAAGAAATAAATAAATATCCAGCAGATGGATTAGATAACTATGTTAGAAATGTATGTGAACCTATGTTCTTGAAATATGTTGTTTTTGATAGAAATGAATATGATTGGATAGACGTAGATGAAAGTACAATTTATATTTCTAGAGTTAGAAAGATTTCTAATTCATTAGCAGAAGTTTATTTCTCTGCTGACGTAATTATGAAACCAGTTGATAAAAAAGTAGAAGATGAAGAAGTTATTGAAAGACTTCGTAGAAATGGTTTTGCAAATGTGGCTAATCCTACTCCTACGCCTACTGAATCTACAGAGCCTACAGAGCCTGCAGAATCTAAAGAGGCTGAAGAAGTTTCAAAGGATAAGAAAAAGAAGAAAAAGACTACAAAGAAAGCAACTCCAACTCCTACTGAAACTACAGTAGAAACAACACCTTCTCCTACACCAACGCCTATTCCAATTGATGGAAATGGTTATGTAGGAAAGATTGAATCTAAAGATGGTGAAGGTACTGAAGAAAAAGAATATTATATTGTTGGTAATGGTACAATTTATGAAAAGAGTAAGCCAATTACTGTAAGATATAATTTCTATTTACCAGTAGAATTCTATTCTATTTTTGATACAGATGGAGTAACTCAGGTTGCGTCTGGTTACAGACCTGCATCTGATTTAAATTTCTATTTATTAAATGATGTACATCAAGAATCTGATTTTGATAATATAACAGAAAATCAGTATTATGTATTTAAAGGATTACAAGAAGTTGATGAAGATACTCTTAATGCTGCTAAAATTAAAGTAGACAATATTTTGAATGCTTTATATAGTGGAAGAAATACTTCTCAAGATTTCTTTAATTATAGAACTTTCAATACATTTGGAGCTACATATGTAAAAATGTTAGATTTCAAAATGTATGAAGGTAAAAATGCTATGGGATATAATGCCACTGTGGAGTATACAGTAAAAACTACACAAGGGTTCCAATATCAAATAAATGCGTATCTACTTGTTGAACCTGTTGGATCAGGTCAGAGTAGAACATGGAAAATTACAAAAATAACCTAAATTACTTGAGGAAAGGAGAAAAATCAAAAAATCTATGGCACAGATTAGACGAAGAAAAGATGGTGGTTGTAGTATCTGCAGAGCTTCTGATGAAAACGTTGGAAAACGTAGATGCTGCCACGTTTTAGATGGTATGTCTATAACAGTTAGACATGAAAAAGGAATGAACTTTGTTGACATTTCTGGTCAAATGAAGAAAGAAGAAGTTCAGTTTTCTGCAAAGGTTACTGAAAAGAAAGTTAAAGAATATATGAGTTCTTTATCTGATGCTCTTCCTAAAGCTAAGAGAGATAAAATTTATAATGCAATAAAGGATTTATAATATGAATGACTATAAAGATAAACTGGACAAATCTGAAAATGCTATACGGCCTGGACTTTTTGCAAAGGCTAAACGCAGTTTATCTGATAGAACAAATAATATTGTAGATCATACTAGAGGTCGTTGGCATAATACAGACTTATATGGTTTTACACATGATGCAAATGGTAAAAGAACTAAGTTACCAAATCTTAAGTATGCTAAAACCGATAAATTTAAGAGCAAACATCCTGGACTTACAGCATTAGTAGGGAAAATTAAAAAAATATTTGCAGCGATACAAAAAGCAATTGCTTTTATTATCAGCAATGCGTATGTAATTTTAATTATTACCGGAATTGTATTGATTACAAGTTCTATTGTATTTCAATGCATTTCTATGGCGCAAGCGTCAGGAGCATCTCCACATTATTATTGTGATTTGAAGCCTGATGACAAGATTAAAGACTCTGAACTTTACAAACAATATTGTGTTCATAATTATGATAGTATGGTATTTAGTTCTATGAATGGACATTATATTGTACAAGATGGTAAAGGTCCTGCAGAGGCTTGTGCTGTAAATAATATGCTTTTAAGATTTTGGTATTTAAATGATTTTAACTGGTATGATACACTTTGGACAGATGATGGACAATATCCAGCTAATTCAGATTATAAAATGGATTATTATAATAGTGCAACCACTTTTAGACAATATATTATTGGTGGTGGTTTATCATACGGTAGAAAAAATACAAATAAAGCTCTTAAACATAGTTCAAATGTAAAAGGAAGTCTTGTATTTGCGCAAGAGCATAAAAGTTCATATACATCTTCAAACTGGGGATATGTTAGAGATAACACATTAAAGTATAAAGATGGTCAAAATAAATATGCTGATTTATCTAAAAAAGATAAATGGGTATGGGATTTAAGTGCTCCTAACGGTACGTCTTGGGATGTAAATCCAAGTACTTTGTGTCCAATGGGACTTTATGCTTCAGGTTATGCTGAAGTTGAAGTTAAAAAGGAAACAACTTTATGGAAAGACAAACAAGGACTTATCGATATTTTGTATGGTAATTTAGGTAATAAAAATCACGCAGAAGGTATCGTAGTTGTATTTAATAATCATTCAGTATTAGTTACAGGTTACGATCCTATGAAAGATACATTTACAGTAATTGATTCAGGATTGGGAATGTTAGGAGGTTTTGAAGGACCTGCAACATCTTCTCATTTCTGTTGTATAAAAAATTTAAATGAAAAACTCAGTGATCCATTTAACGGTGGAGTTCAATATTATTGGATTTTAGATCCAAAATTTGAGAGTAAAGCATTAGCAACTAATGGATATACACATGTTGGTGATTTAACAAGTTCACCATATCCTTATATGATGTATTCTCCAAGAAAAGTTGTATATAATGCAATGAGCAGTCCTTATGCAGAAAGAATTGTAGAATATGCAAAAGCTGCATATAATTATCCTGGAGTTTGGTATAAATTAGGTACTCCAAATTATGCAAGTGATAAATTTAATTATGATCAAGTAGATAAAAACTTGTATAAATTATATGATTGTTCTGGATTAGTTGGAGCAGCAGTTAAATATGCTACACGTGGTAAAATTGTTTTAGGACATTCTACAAGATTAGGTGTAGGATATGGTAAAGCAGGTATTGCTATTCCTCTTGAAGAAATTGAACCTGGTGATATTTTATATTTCTCTGATGATAGTGGTAGAACAGCACATCATACAGGTATTTATATTGGAAAAGTAACTAGAAATGGAAAAACTGATTATGTATATATTCATGCTTGTGGTAAAGATTACGGTCTATTAGAAACAAGTATTGAAAATAGACATGATATTTGTGAAGTCGTTAGAATTTTGTGAGGAAATTATATATGAATAAAAAATATTTATTAATTTTAATTGCAATATTGATTGTATTTACATCAATAATTGTGGCAAGTTCTATTATGAGAATTAATACAAATGTAGAACCAACTGAGTCTGTTGAACATAATTATACAGCAACTCCTACATTTTCGACTTCAGATACAAATGAAACAGTAACATATCAGACAAATGACTATAGTATTCAGCACATGGAGAAGTTAACAACTGCTCAAAATGCGAATAAAACTAAAATGATTGCATTAGTAAAAAATGATTTTTTAACTTCAGATCATCCTACTGATACTATAGTTAGTGCTGAAATAATGGATTCATCTACAGATGAAGCAGTATTTATAAAATACAAATTTACAACTGCAGATGGTGCAGAATTAACAGATATAGCAGTTGTATTATATGACAAATATAATACATATAATTATACAAGATGCGTCTCATATGAGTACTATAAGTACATTATGAGTGGTGAAAATATTGGATAATCGATTAAAGGAGAGATAAAATATGACTAATTCAGTAAAACATACAAGAGTAGTGCGATCATTTGTGCTACTTTTTATCTGTATTATGTTACTTGTCTCTTCTTTTGCTTTTACTGGTTGTGCTGCAAAAAATGATTTTAGTTCTACTATAAATACTAAATCAGTTGCAGCAAATAAAGGTACATATCCATATGATAGTAAAACAGCAACTATTAAACGTGTAGGTTTAGATATTGTATATGGTAATCAAAGAAGTTTAGTAGTTTATACAGGAGAAGTACCTTATAAAGAAACTACAGATGATAAAGGTAATAGAATAGATTTATTTAAAGGTAAATATGCAAATGAAGGTACATCTATTAGTAAATCATTTACTATTGATGGAAAAACATTATCTGTTGAAGAATATTGGGGAAAAGGTGTAAAGCCTGTAGTAAAAGATAATAAGATTACTTTAGCTGAACTTGAAAAAGTCAATAAAGATGGTATTAAGTCATTAAGATTATATGGATCATCAATTGCAGTTAATGATACTTTATTATTTATAGGTAATGCTGCATATATGGCATTTTCTGCTATTGCTGGCTTTGCTTTAACTATATTAAGAATTATTATTTCTGCAAAAAATTTAGATGCTTCATTAATATTAAAAGCGTTTAGATTACAAGAAGTAACTAAAGTAATGAATGAAACATTTATTTGGGAATCTAAAGATGGATCTGGACATATTTCTGTATTTACTGCAATTTGTTTATTATTACTTATTACGACAATTGTAGGATTCGCAATTGGTTGCGCAAGAGGTAATAATACTGCAATTGGTATAAAAGATTTTGGTATTTGGGTATTAGTAGGTGCTTTAATTATTGGTATGGCATTAACTAATAGACTTTATACATTAGGTGGTATATTATCTACAGCTGTTACTAAAATTACTTATACTGTTGCAGGTATGGCATCAAATAGTGATGCATTTACAACAAGTATATCAGATCCTCAACACGAAGGTGAAATAGCTCAAATGCAAGAAATGAGTATAGTCAATAAAGCATATATTGATATTCAAATTTGTACTCAATTCAGAGCAAACGATATTGCAGATTTGTCAATGAGTAATTTAGGAGATGTTTCATATAATAAAGCAAATAAATATTTATATGGAATAAATGGTGTAGATCTAAAATCAGATTTTGATAATAATATTGGTTATTATTTCTGGTTTGCGGATTCAGGTGCAGAATCAAAAACTTCTAAAAATGCTACATTACCAAAAACAAATCCTGCATCTACAAGTAAGAAATTACGTTCTATGATTACTTGGATGCAAACAGTATATAATGAAGCAAATGATACACAAAAAGAACAATTAAGAATTATGATGCAAGGATTTTCATCTCCAGATTCACTTAGTGGATTTACAAGAATGTTCTTGTTATCTGCTATTGTAATATTATTATGTTTATGTTTATGGAGATATGCAAAAGATATATTACTTGCAAAAATTCAAATGATGGTTGCATTATTAGGTTTGGCTATTGCTGGACCATTAATGATAACTGGTAAAAAGAAATTAATTGATACTGGTAAAGATTTAATTGCTGTAATTTTTATCAGTTTTATTGAAATAACAATACATAGTTTAGTATTTGATGGAGTTTTATTCTTAGTCTCCACAATTTTAGGACCTGATTTCTTTAGATTAGTAGTAGCTTTGATTTTATCATTGTTATTATTCAAATTTAATAAATTAGTAAATGAAAAGATACATGAATTTACAAAGAATGCAGAAGCATCTATGATGAGTTCTAATAGTATGGTTGCTGGTGCAAAACGTAGATTTAATACTTGGGCAGGCGCTAAAACTACTAAAATTGCTATGGCAATTGATAGTAAAGTTCAAAATGCTAGAGACTTTGTATATGACGATGATGGTAATATACTTAGAGATAAAGATGGTAACGCTATTACTAAGAAGAGATTTGCAAATAATCCTCTTGGTGCAATGATACACGCAGCAGCAAATTCAACTAAATCATATGAAGAAACTAAGAATGATGGTTTATGGCAGTATGGTAAAGATGCTATTAAAGGTAAGCGTGAAGAAAAAGTTAATATTGCAAATGCTAGATTAGATGAAGCAATAAAGAAAGTTAATGAAATTAATGAAACTATCAAAAATACTGCAGAACAAGAAACTAGTACAATTGCAGCTGAACGTAAAAAGAAATTTTCTGAAATTAATAAAGAAGCACTTTATAATGAAGAAGAAAGAACAATGTCTCGTCAACGCGCTGGTTGCGAAGAAGAGAAGAAAAAGCTTGATGAAACACTTAAAGGTTATCAAAAGCAACTTAAAGATTTGGATGAAGATAAAAATAATGGCAGAATAAGTGAAGAAGATTATAAAGCTGTAGTAGATCAAATAAATGCAGAGCATTCTGAAGTTGCTGCAAAATGGGCTGCAACTGATGCACAATCTGAAAGTCTTAATAAAGCAATTCAAGAATCTTTACAAGCTAGAGCAGATAAGATGGTATTTGATGAACATAATATTGATGAAGCTATTCGTGAAATAATTTGCAAAGATGGACATAATATATCTGATGAAGTATTTAAGAAAAATCTTATAGACGGTCTTACATTAAATGCTCAAAATGCAAATCAAGCTCAATTATCTGGTGCTTTAAGTAAAGAAATTTTAGAAGCAGATCGTAACGCAAGTATTATCTTAAATAAAGATGACAAAGTTAATGGTAAGAAAGGCGTTAATACAGCTGCAATGCAACAAGCAAATGCAGCTAGATTACAAAAAGCACAAGTTGATGCTGGAGTACGAATGAGTAGTGATAAAGAAGCTGAACAATTAATGTTAGCTACTACTAATATAGTTGCAGAGCAAGAAGAATTCTCATTAAATCATAATGCTGGATATGCAGCAGCTACACAACAAATTAATGAAGCAAAAGGTATGGATAAAGGATTATTTGGATTCAAACGTACTAATGCAATAGTTAAAGGTAATGTACAAAAAGCTAAGAATCTTGGAAAAGCTGTAGCTGGTGAAACTGGAAATGCAGTTAAAACAACAATTAGTGGTGGAGTACATAATGTATCTGCAGCAGAAGTTAATGCTGTTGTTGGACAAACGTCTGCTGACTATATTGTTGCTCAGCAAATAGCAGGTAAAAATATACAAGATATTCATGGACCTTCTTTGAATGAAATCAGAGGTTCTGCAGCATTAGCAAGACAGAAACATGCAGCAACTAGAGCAAAAGAACGCGCAAAAACTGATAAACAAAAAGCAAAAGCGCAAGATAGAGCTACTAATGTTGAATCAAAACAAAATAAATATGTAGCAAACTTAAATAAAGCTGCACAGAAAACAACTAGACATAAACAACAAGCTGCAAACATTAGTGGTTATCAGCAAGAACAAAAAGTTGGAAATGCAGCAGAGCAAGCTAGACAGTTTGAGGCAAATGAAAGAGCTGCAATGAATGCAGATAAAGCAAGGTCTGAACCTAACTTTAATGATCTAATTGATCCAAATAAATAATTGAAAACTCAAAATGTTATATTTTGAAAGGAATTTAAAAAAATGAAAAACATGAAAGGATTTATGGGAAAAACCCATGCACTTTTGAGCACATTGCTCTTTTTGGTCTGCACATTAATTCCTGTAGATTTTTTCAAAGAAACTATTGGAATAATGCGAGATGAGACATTATTTTTTATAGTTGGACTTATTGTATTAGTTGGTGGTTCTTTGTTACCAGACTTAGATAATGGACAAAGTTCAGCAGGTGCTACCTTAGGTGCATTTGGTAGCATCTGTACCACTTTTATGCAAACTATAAGTTCTATTTGTTGGACATTTTTACATGGTAAAGGAGATAAAATGCCACCTTCACAACATAGATATTTATGGCATACATTAATAATTGGTGGAGGTATATTTAGTCTATTTTACTTTGGAATGCCACAAGGAGAACAAACTTTATATGATACAATTAAGAGATCAGATGATCTTGCATTAAGTGTTCAAGCAAATGCAATAGTTTTATTTTTTATTATTTTAATATTCATGGCAATATTAGTTGGTAGTAATATGGTTCTTTCAAAATTGATTTCTGTATTTAAATTACCAAAAATATTGAATTATATATTGCCTACTATAATGTTGGTATATTTATTTTTTATAGATATGTCACATTTAAGAATTTTAGGAATATGTTTAGGAATGGGATATATATTCCATCCAATAGAAGACTGCTTTGCAGATTCTGGTGTTCCTATCTTATGGCCATTACCAATAAAAAAGCAATTATGGAAAAGGATTAAATTTCCAATTACAATTACTACTGGAAGTTTACCAAATACAATATTAGATATAATATTGATCATAATTGATGCTGTATTACTTGGTTTAATGGTTGTAAAAATAATATAATACTTTAGAGGAGGTAATTTATGGGAAACATTAAGTTAACTAAAAATGACAGCTCTAAAGATGCAGGTAAAACTATTGAAATTAAGAAAGACGTTAATACCTATTTAGATGAAAATGGTAAAGAAAAGCTAAGCGTACTACGTCCAGGTTCGGTAGTTGAACCTGAATCTAACGCAAATAAAGAAGTAGAAAAATTAGAGCAAGATAATAAAAAAGAGAAAAAGGTAAAAGAACCTAAACCTGAAAAAGTTAAAGAGAAAAAACCTAAAAAGTCTCTTTTTAAGAAACAAAATCCATTAATTGTTGAATGGAATTATGAAGGCGATGCAGATATTACTTTAGGTGAAGAACATCAAAGTAAAGCGCCTAAACATTTATTATTTATCTTATTAGGTGCCCTGATTATCACAGGTGGTCTTGGTTTTTACTATAGATCATATCTATATGATTTTATAGCAAATCCTAAGTTAATCCTAAAAGACAACGTGGTTAATCTGGAGGTATTCAGTGAATTTAAGCCTGAAGAATATGTAATAAATGATGCTACAATGAGGTATTTTAAGCGTCCAGAAGAAGTTGATTATACAACAGAAGACTTCCAATATGCATATAGATGGGAAGGTAATGTTGATATGAAAGTTGTAGGTCAATATAAAGTAACTTATTATTCTTCAAATCTCGCAAAGATTAATGAAGCAGTTTTAACAGTTAATGTTGTTGATACTACACCTCCAGAAGTTGAAATGATTACTGGAGAAGATAAAATGTATTCTTTAGAATATAATAAAGATGAAAAAATTTATAATAGAACAATTGTTAAAGGCGATTATGAATTTACACATTTTGATCCTAAAAATTATATTGAGTCAATTTTAGATAATTATTCTCCTGTTGAAAGAATCAAAGTAGAATATCCTGAAAATGCGAATATAATTACAAGTCATAAAAATGAAATTATGTATAGATTCATTGATGAGTCAGGTAATACTACAACCATTAAAACAAGAATTGTTGTTAATACACCTACTCCAACCCCAACTCCTACACCTACGCCAACTCCTTCACCAACTCCAAAACCAACATCTGCTCCAAGCAATAATGGTAAGAGCAGTTCTAGCAGTGGAACTTCTACAAAGAAAACTACCAAAAAGAAGACTACTTCTTCTACTACAAAGAAAACTTCAACAGGTGGTAAGAAAGTAATTGATTTTAGGTCATTTACTTATACTGGAAATTCAGTTTCTGGATTACTCCAAGAAGCTTCTAAGCATGTAACATTAAAGAATTGTGGTCATGCTACTTGTGTTGGTGGACCTGGTATTTCATATCAATATAAGAAAGGTACTCAATATCTTATTTGGAAAGTATCAGGAGAAAGTGGACAGTTTAAGCAAAAAGTAACTATTAAGTAGGAAGGTAAATTATGAAAATACTAGATTTTGAAATAAAAGGTAATGTTATCAAATTTTACCTTGGAGATTGTAATGATTGGTATGGTGATGATTGGGATAATCGTCCATATGAACATAATGCTGGAATTGTATATGAGCAATTTGTAAAAAATACTATACAATTTGCAGTGCCATTCGAATATAATGTATTAGAACCATGTTCAGATATGCTATATATGTATAACAGTCCATATAGTAAAGAAGATATGCAAAATAGAGAGTGTCCTTGTTTAATAATCTCTAAATCAGATTCATATTTGAAGGAACTTACTAATAGAAAATCCACAAAAATATATTTTGGTGATAACATTGATCTAACTATTAAGAAGTTAGATAAAATAAATGCAGTAAAGTTAGGAGAACGTTAATTATGACAATACAAGAAGAGAAGGAATCAATTTTTGATGAGAATTTTAATTGTTTGACTACTGATGCGAATAAAGTTATCCATTTTTGTGATAGATTGAAAAAGATCACTGGCATACATACTTGTAATCATTTAGGTATGACGTATGAGTATTTGCCAATTGTATATCGTAGTGCTTTACAAGAACAAAAGTAAAAATTAAAGCAGGAAGATAATACAAGTTATTATCTTCTTGTTATTTATAAGAAGGAAGGAAATTATGATAGTACCAAAAACTCAAAAAGTAAAAATTAAAGCAAGTTCTAATAGTATGCTTGGATATATACCTATATATGATCCAGATATATCTAAACTTGCAAATGAATTGTATGAAAAAGATCTTTATGATTTAAATTATTTTGATAATTATAAAATGATAGCGTCTAAAGATATAGATACATTAAATAAAAAAGAAATACAAACATATATAACATATATACTTAGAGGAGAAAGATTTTGTGATGGCCATATGATTAAGTTTATTGAAAATGGTACATTAGAAAAATTAACAACAAGATGGAATGAATTAGATAAAGGAGAATAAATATGGAAGAAGAACCTAAAAAATCATTTTTATTCATATATTTAGGTTCTATTTTAGGTTTAATCTTTTTTATAGTATTAGCCATAACAACAATTTTAGGTATTATACAAATTTCATTATTTAGATTTATAATTATATTTTTTATATTTAATTTAGTATTACTTGCATTATATACAGTTTTAAGTTTTATAATAGCACTTATATTTAAAATTATAGAATTAATTAGTTCTCTACTGAAGTAGAGGTTTTTCTTACATCAATTCAGACATTGATCCATGAGATGTATATTTCCAAATATTTGGAAGTTAAATTTATGAAAGGATGTGTTTAATATGCAGAATTTAATTGGAAAATCTGTATTTAATAATCATTGGCGAGATAATATAATTTCATCAAATCCAGATTGTATAATAGATGACGAAATATTAAATATTTGTGGTTATGTTACAGATTGCAAAGAAATTGATTCTAATGTAATTTTATCAATTAAAACTATTGCAGTTGGAAATATAAATAAAAATAATTTAGATATATGGAAAGATTATTTTGGAGTTGATAATAAAACTGCTGATAATTTATTAAAATATTTGAATAAATATAAAATTAAAAATTTTGATTATAATGCGAGTCAACTTTTAGATGTTACAATTAAAAAAGATAATTTAGATAATGAATTTATATATTTTGATCAAGATATATTAGAAAATGCTACTTGGAAACCTTGTACATCTTCTATTCATAAAATAACATTAGATAAATGTTATGTATTACCTAAATCAATTGTAAATAAATTTAATAAATTGATTAAATTTGAAATCACAGATTTAATAGATTTATTAGATTTTTATATAGATTCAAGATTAGATCAATTTGAAGAATTATTTTAATTAGTTAATAAAAGTTAGTATTTACAAAAAGGTGCGTCTCAATAGATAAACAGTTTAATTTTGCCTGAAACAACTGTAAATATTGCTTTTAAGTAATATAAATAAGGAGATTACAATAATGAAAAATAAAATAATTTTAACTATTTTAAGTAGTTTATTGTGTTTTTCCATATTAACAGGATGTGGAAAGGCTAAATCTGCAGCAGTAGAAATAAGAGACCATAATGAACCAGTAATGCAAGAATATGCTGGAGATACTGAAGATAATTTTGGTTATAAAAATACTTATAAAGCTGCTAACAGTAGTACAAGCAAAGCAATAACTAATCCAGAAGAACAAAATACAGAAACAGGAAATAATGATGATAAACTAACTGTTGATCCAACTAAAAGTAGATTACTTATTAGAACTGTAACAATGATGGTTGAAACTAAAGATTTAGATAAGGTTAAAACTGATCTTGAAATTATTATTGGAGCAAATAATGGTTATATTGAAAGTTCTAATTTAACTGGTACTGGAAAAAATAAGAACCTTAGAACACTTACTTATACAATCAGAGTACCTGCAAATCAGTTAGATGCTATTATTACTGCAGTTGGAAATAATTGCAATATTCTTTCTTCTAGTGAAAAATCAACTGATGTTACTTTAGAATATGTTGATACTAAAGCAAGAGTTGAATCATTAAGAGTTGAATATGAACAATTAATGAATTTATTAAAGAAATCTGAAGATCTTAATAATATTATCATGCTTCAAAATAGATTAACTGAAGTAAGGTATCAGATTGAAAGTTATGAATCAAGACTCAGAGTTCTTGAAAATCAAGTAACTTATGCAACATTACATCTTACAATTAGAGAAGTTCTTGAAGAAACTGCAGTTGAACCTGCTCATGTACCAACTTTTGGAGAAAAGATAATAAAGCAGTTTGAAAATACTTGGAAAAATACAAAGAAATTTTTCCAAGGATTAGTATTAGTTTTAATTGCTTTCTTGCCAGGTATAATTTTCTTAGGCATTAACGCAATTATTGTTGTTATTATTATAAAATCAATCAAGAAAAAGAGAAGAAAGAAGACTAATACTGCAAAAATTAATGAAAAAATAATACCTTCAATTTCTTTTGATGATGTTATTCACACAGATGGTATAGTTCCAGTTGATATGTCTGAACCTAAAAAAGAAGAAAAGAAAGAAGAACTTGTAAAATTTGCAGGTGATGTAGCAATGAATATAGATGAAAAACCAAAAGATATAAAAGTTGCTAATATAAAACCTGTTACAGATTATAAAGAACCAAATTATAAAGATTGTAATAAAGATAAAGAAGAATAAAATATTATGTCTCCATGTAAATGGAGGTTATTTCTTCTATTCCAAATAACAGCAATTTCTCTATACTAATAGGGGTTTTTCTGGGATTATGGATGACATAGTCAAAGACGCCCTTATCTCCGTGTATACGGAGGTTATTCTATTGGTCAGAATAAAATCAATGAATTATTAAAGTTTTCTCCATATATATGGAGATTATTTAGGAAGGAACTTTTGAAAATTGGTTCTTTAGATGAAATAAGATAAAATAAAGGAGAGCATATGGAAAATTTAAAACAATCTGGTAAATATTCTGCTATAATTACTTGTAATATTCAATATGATAGTGATAGAACAGATGATAGAGGTGATGAGAATTTTTATTATTTTTATGATCTAATCAATAAATATATTAAAGACATAAAAGGTTTTGATAATTATACAATGCAAGTCTGTATTAGAAAATATAAACGTGGTGATATTAGTAGAATTAAATTTGAAATTCATAATAATAGACCAATATCTTTAAAAAGATTTATTAAAGAAATAAAAGAAATTTCTGATTATGGTCCAATTGAACTTTATGATAGTGAAAATAATGAATATGTAGATATTGAAACTTTAGGTATATAAGTATAAATAATTAAATTTAAGGGAGAGTGGAAATTAAATGAATAAATTAAAAACTTGCCTTATAGCTAGTTTAAGTAGTATATTACTTTTAACTAGTTGTAATGGATTTTTTGTGGTTACTCCAGAAGATTTACAAGAAACTACAACTCAACCAGTTGTAACTACTAGACAATTTGTAGAAACTAAACCTACAATTTATTCTAATTTTACTAGTATAAAAACATCTATTGGAGCTTTAGAATTAAATTTAGAAAATCCAGTATTAAATAAGCAAGAAGTCACTTTTGACTTAGATGTAAAAGATATGGATCAATTTTTTATTGACGATATAGAAATAATAATAGAAAATCCAGATATTATTTCTGTAGAGTTTAAAGAATTAAATGCAACTTATCTTTATTTTACAGTTAAAGGTAAAATAAAAGGAAATACATCATTTTATTTAAAATCTAAAGATGGAGCTGTAATATCTAATAGTATTAAAATTAATGTTATTGGTGAATATTTAATGCCAGAGGATCCAACTCCTACTCCTAAGCCTACTCCTAAATCTAAGAAAAAGAAGACTACTAAAAAGAAAGTAATTCCAACTCCTACTGAAACTAAAGAATTTACTTTAGATGATTTTAAAACTTTAGTAGAAAAATCTATTAATACAAAAACTAGACAATGTGAAGTTAATATAGAAAGTAATATAATTGTAATAAATATAGTAAATGATAAAGCTTTAGATAATATTGTTAAACTTAAAAATGAAGAACAAGATTATTCTAATGAGTGGAATGCTTATAAAATTTCTATTCAAAAGCTTTCATCAAATATATTTATAAGTGCAAAGAGTTATTTTAAAGAAAATACTCCTACAATACAAATTAAAGTTAATGATAAATTAACTGTTAAAAATGGTATTATTTTAGAAGATAATATGTGAGAAAAAATTAAATAATAAGATTACAATTTATTATTAAAATTTTGGAGGTATAAAAAATACCAGCAAAGTATAAGATTCGTATAACTGATGAAGATGCAACTGATGATATAATTCGTTTTTGTCTTAGAAATATGGATTCGTATATATCTTATAATGATCCTATAGAAGTAACAGTTTGGGTTAGAGACTATGAAAAGTTTATAGACAAATTAGATGTACTTGGTATAAATTATAAAGAAATTGGTCGTGAATATAATTAATTTGGTTATTCTTTGACAGAGGGCAGATGATTTGCTAGGTAATTATTGTCTCCATATAATATGGAGGTTTTTATTAAAACAAATTAAAAAAATTTAAATATGAAGGTAAATTATGATAAGATATTCAAATGAAAATGATATAGAAGAAGTAAAAAATCTTTTATATAAATGTTTTGGTAGTATGGTAGAGGAAAACCAAGATAATGCATATAAAAATATAGAAAGAGGGCGTTATCTTCTATATATAGAAGACAATAAAATAGTAGCTCTTACTGGTTTATGTTTTGGAACAGATAGTGAATTTAATGGAATTCAAATAACTTGGACTTGCACAGATCCAGAATATAGACACAGAGGTTATATGCAAGAATTATTTAAAAGAATAGTTTCTAGTACTGATGAAGCTATTTATTGTAGTTGTTGGTATATTGGAGATAATGACATTAATTTAAAAACTTTAATGAAATTATTTAATTTTGAAGAAGTTATGCCTTATCTTAATAGAAATATAGACCATTATTGTCCTCATACATTAGATTGCCCTTATAAAAAAGAACATTGTTATTGTGGTACTAAACTATATAGAAGACCAGAACAAAATAAATAATATAAGTAAACAATTATGGAAAATGTTATAAAAAGTAAGGAGAATAGTTCTAATGGGTAAGATTTCGCTCGTACGTATAGAGACGCCTCTTCAAAGCCAAAATCCAAATATAAGGCGATACGTATATTCAATTGATGAGCCACCAATCGATTATTGTAAAAAACTGTTTTGTGTGGAAGGCTTCGTTTTTTCTAAAATTGTATTGGATATTCACATTGAAGATAGGATGCCTATGAAGTTTGTAGATATTTCTTCATTTGATGAATTATTGGTTCATAGTAATGAAGATATTAGTTACTGTGCATTCAGAGGCAAATATATGAACAAAGAAATCCATGTAGTAGTAGAGTTTTGGTGTGGGTACATCTTTATTGTTTCTGAAGATCAAAGTATCGTTGATGAGTTAATTAAGCAATTAGAAAAATAAGTAAAGAAGTAATAAATGGGCTCATATCAAAAATAAAGTACATATAAATTTTAAAATAATTACTATTTATAAAAGAAAATTAACAAAATAATTTAGGAGATATAATTATGACTTGGGATGAGAATAAACGACAAGAATTATTAACACAATATCAAAATAAAATTAATGAATATAATACACTAAATAATAAAAAAATTAATACTTGGGATATAGTATTAATTTGTTATCCAATTCTTAGTATTATTTTATTAATATTATATGCAAATACAAATAATAGTTTCTTTGGTTTATTATGTATATTTTCTTTATTTTCAGGTTTACCAATTATATTAATAGGTCGTGAAGTTATTAAGCATAAGAAAAATAAACAATTAACTAAATTAGAGAATGAAATTGCTGTTATAAATTCAAATGGATATACATTTATTAGTGAATATTTATGTAATCTTCTTAATATTAATAGTGTTATGTTATTAGATGAATTAAATTTATTATCTAATTCATATAATGCATTGCTTATGAAATCAGGTATAACTTATAATTTTTGGCAAAATGTAGATTGTATAAATGGAGTACAAGATTTATTAAGTAGAAAATTTAAAGGTATTGATTTTGATAATAAATCTCAAGATCTTAAATTAGAAAATCTAAAGCTTCAAAATGAAAGTATTGTTATAGATAATACACAAAAGAAATTTTGGACTTGTCAATTTTGTGGAAATATGAATAGAGCAGATGATATGTCTTGTATTAAATGTGGAGGTATTAGACCTTCTAGTGAGTAATTTTTCTGATATGTATAAGTCTAATTTAATGAAATAAGGAGAAATATATGCAACTTGTAAGATCAAAAGGATATATTTTAGTATTTAGAAAAACAAAAACATCAGAATTTATTTACTGGTATGAACAAAATAAAGAAGATGCTTATTCCGATGTTAAGTTATTAAGAAGCAAAGGTTATATTGTAGAGAGATTATATGAAGGTCCAAATAATTGTAGAATTTATGTAAAAGATTAAAGGAGAAGGCTATGTCTTATAAACCAGAGAAAATTCCAAAGGAACTCTATAAAGATTGTGCACGATGTGCTAAGATTTATGGTACTTTAGGCTGTTGTGATACTGTCAGTAATGAATGGGTATATGACTGTGTAGAGGGACATAAAGAATTTATAGATATTACAATTTATAGGCTTGAAAGAGAAGAAAATTAAAGGAGAACTATTATGCAAACAGTTATTTGTATTAGTATTAGAGAAAGTATGCCAGATCAAATTAAAGTAGATCAAAAATATAAACTAGATTTATTTCAAGCTTATGGAGATAGAGACGGTAATTGGTTTGCTCCTACGTATACTATGGATGGAAAAAGAGTTGGTGATTTGAATCTTAAACATTTCACTACACCTTAAAATGTATGTAAATTAGTTTAATAGAAAGTGAGGATGCAATGCATTGGATTATTTTAGCAATTAGTATAATCATTTTACTTAGTATATGTGTTATATTATTTTGTTTAATGATAAAATGTAAAAAAGATTTAAATAATTGTATAGATAATTATGAATTATGTATACAAGAGCGAGAAAAATATAAAAATGAAGTAGAACGATTAAATAATAATTTACAATTTTATACAAAATATAATAAAAATTCTGATGAATATAATAATAAATTACAAGATCAACATATAAAAGATACTTCTAAATTATACGAAAATTTTGCAAATGAAAAAGTACGAATAGAACAAGAACTTAATAATATTGTAACAAATGCTAATTTAGAAATACAACAAATTTGTAATAATTTAAATAAATATAAAAGATTACAAGATGCTATAAATAAAGAATATATAGAAAGAGAAGAAAAAATACAGCAGGCAAATTTTTATCATATTACTTTAGACCAAACTGATTTACATGATATAAATATATTAAAATCTATTATTCCGCAATTATATAAGTCTGGTATTATATATGATATAATTTTTAAAAATTATTATGATAAAAAATTAAATGATTTATTTAAACAAATATTAAATAAATCTGACGCAATAGATAAAGGTGGAATATATAGAATTACAGATATTACTAATAATAAAATATATATTGGACAGGCTACTAATTTTCAAAAAAGATGGAAAGATCATATTAAAGATTTTAGAGATATAAATAAAAAAGACGATGTTTCTACTAGAAAATTATATGAAGCTATGCAAAATCATGGAATAGAAAATTTTATGTTTGAAGTAGTACAAATAATAGATGATAAAAATGAACGATGTGAGCAAGAAAAATATTATATTGATTATTTTAAATCAAATATAATTGGATATAATATGACTATAGGAGGTTAATTATGAAAAGATGTCCTGTATGTGGAGTAATGATGGGAGATAATGTTGCTCGCTGTTCTATGTGCAAGTATAATTTTTTTCAATCAAATTATGCTCAATCAAATTATATTCAAGATAAAAGTGATAATATAATTAAAGAAACAAAAACTAAATTTTCTTGGTTATCTTTTTTATTGGGATTAGGAATAGGATTAATTATATTAATAATTATTTTATTAATAAAATAAAAAAGAATAAGAAATAGTATTTAAAAAAGAAATTATATAAATGCCATTACTTAATAATATAATAGTTATACATATATAATTAAACTAGTAAAAAGCTATTTAATAATATAAGTATGGATGCTACTAATACCTAAGTGAATAGCTTAGGTATATTTTTATTTGAAGGAGACTAAAAGTATGACTTATATGATAGAAGTTCAACCTTGGATAAAAAATAACATTAAACAAATACAATATATAATCTCTACTACTGATTGTCAATTTATAGGAATAGATTGGTCCTTAATTAAAGAACAAGATATAGAAAATAGATTAAAAGAATATAATATTAAATTTGAAGATTCTATTTTTAGTTTTAATGTTTTTGGTGATCTTTGCTCTTTTCCAGTTAATAATGCTAAAGATTTAATAGATAATATAGAAGCTTTAGTAAAAACTGGTGAATTAAAATATGAAGAATGGACAGATGACTAATAAATAGTCTAATATTTATTGAAAGGAAATTAAAATAATGTCACTTTTTAATACAATAGCTAAACAAAAGGAATATGATAATAAACATCCTGAAGAAGCTAAAAAGCGAAAAGAAGAATATGAAAAACAAAGACAACTAGAAGTTCAACAAAGAGAAGAAGCTAAACGACAAGAAGAAATTAAAAAACAACAAGAATTAGAGGCTAAAATTATTAAAAAAGAAAAGAAAGCTATTTCTAAAACTACTAAATCAAAAGAAAAAGTAGTAGAAAAGCCTATAATAAAAGAAGTCGAGCCCTTACTTACTGAAAAGCAAGGTATTTATAAGTATATACCAGACCTTTTAGTAGATAAGACTACTGGTGAGAATATTATCTTTGCAGAAGATG
>AUXO015462370.1_pt1 | contig 26334 bp, 26 predicted proteins | sample 768731 | NCBI WGS metagenome assembly AUXO01 (sample SAMN02715735, study PRJNA202380) | gut metagenome | biome: sheep rumen | host: Ovis aries | place: New Zealand: Palmerston North | reverse complement strand
AAGGTTTGATTTTGTTTATTAAATTATTGCTTTTGCGTTTTACTCATTTGACATTTTACTTGACATTTTTCTTTTATTTAGTTACAATTAAATAGTAGGAGGGTTATAGAAAATGGAAAGATTAAATGACATTTTAAGAGAGCTTGGTATTTCAAAGGTAAAACTTGCTAAATGTTTAGGCGTTTCTAGGCAAATGATATATAATTATTTAGAACTTGATGATTTAAATAAATGGCCAAAGGATAAAAAAGTTATTTTACTAAATATTTTAGGAATTAAAACGGCTGAAGAGCTTAATGACATTAAAGTAGATACTGATTATATCATGGATGTTGAGATGCGTATAAATAGTTTATTTGAAAATTCTAATAAAAGTGATGTTGCAGATAATAATGCGGTATTTAGTGGTCTTGGTATTAAACAAAAAGAACTTCTTCATAACATCATTGATGAGGTTAAAGAACGTTTAGAAGATGATCAAGATGATAATGCTTATAGTTCTATGCTTTATTTATATCATTATTTACAAACTATGGAAAGTTCTAAAGAGCTTAAATTTATTTTAGCTTATATGTCTAAGGCTGCAGGTTATACTAAACCTTATGAATTTGTATATGATGAAACTGAGCAATTTATTTTTGAAAGTATTTTGTTTTCTGCCTTAACTTTATATAATAACGGTACAGCTAGCAAGTCTAAAATAGCTGCTACTCATAAACGCTTTGTTGATCAGATTGAACAAAAATTAGAAGAAAAAATGAGCCGTACTTTAGAGATTAATTCGGCTAAAGTTCAAGCCTTAAAAGAATTAGGCTATACGGAAATAAATGAAGATAATGCAGCTGAAGTGTTGTCAAAAATTGTTGAAATACAATCTAGAAAAGTTGGTAATTAAAAATCCTATAATATATATTATGTTAACTTCTTTATATCGGAATTATTAGTGAGTTTATACTCACTTTTTTATTATTTATTATATTACTACTACTCTCTCTATATATTAATAATTGATTAAAATGTTTGATTAATATAAAAATATTTTTATTATTTTAATTTTTTAATAATTACAATAATATCTTTATTATTATTTTATTTTAAAACTATCATTACTCATTATAATGGTTTATTTTAAGCAATCGAGAACTAATTAGATGGATAATTATTTATCTCAATTTAAATTATAGAGTTTTTTTCTTGTAAGAGGAGGAACTTATATTTAATAAGGGTGGGGGTTTGCTCTACTTCATTAAGTTAATACTAATGTGCATAAAAATAATTCCAATTATGAAGAAAACTAATGTTTTTTCTTTTTCTTTATAATTTAATGATTTTGGCAATAATTCAATTAACGATATATTGATCATAATTCCAGTGATTATTGCTAAAATAACGCCCATAATTTGGTCTGTGATAATGGGTTTTAAAATAAGGAAAGCTAGTATGGCACCAAATGGCTCTGATAGGGCTGATACTAGTGTCATGGTAAATGCTTTTCTTTTGTTTTTAGTTCCGTAATATATTGGTATGGCTATGCTTATTCCTTCTGGTATATTGTGCAGGGCGATAGATATTGCTAATGATATTCCTAGTTTTATGTTTGTTGTTGCTGAAAGAAAGGTAGCTATCCCTTCTGGAATATTATGTATTATAATGGCTAGCATTGATAGTACCCCTACTCTATATAAATCATTATCGTTTTTTTCTAATAATTTATCTATGATAAATGGTATTAAAAGTCCTATTATAGTGAAAAATAGTAAATATATAAATATTTTTTCTTTTGTTAGTGTTTTACTAAGCAAGTGTATGCTTTCTGGTATTAAGTCAATTATAGATACGCTTAGCATAACGCCCGAAGCGAAGGCTAATGAATATTTTATTATTTTTTCTTTATTGTATTTTATATATATGAATAATGTGCCGATGAGTGTTGAAAACCCAGCTAATATGCATAAAATAAAAGGAATAAAATTTGTCATACTCCTCACCTATTTTAATGTTATGAATAAGTAAAAAAAGTATGATTTCATACTTTTATAATGCAAATAATTCTAGTATTAATCCTGTTGTAACCCCCACTACATATAATATGCCTATTATTTTCATGTTTTCTTTTATATTATTATTTGATTTAAATAAGATTAGTAGCGCTACTCCACTATTTGTAAGTAATCCAGCTATACTTTGAGCAAATGTGAGCACGTTATTTAAATATAATTCAGTAATTATTACGCTTGCACCACAGTTTGGTATTAGGCCAACTAAACTTGATATGAAAGGTGTTAATAGATTATTTTGATTAAATATATTTTTAATATTATCTTCACCGATATAATGGAAACTTGCATTTAAAATAAAGGTTATTATTATAATAAAAGTACTTGTTTTTAATGTATGTTTTATGGCTGATTTTATTGGACTATGTTCGCAGTCACAATGATCTTGTTTACAAATATCATATTTTTTTTCATCTTTATTTTTTATGAATAAATCTATTAAGAATCCACATACCATACCAATAATTATTTTGATTATTACTAGTGAAAGGATGTCTTTTATATTGGCTTTTTCAGCTAGCATTATTAGTAACATTTCGTCGCTGGTTGATAGATAAATAGATATTAGTGTGCCTAAAGTTATAATTCTTGTCACATATAAATTTGTTGCAAGTACAGAAAAGCCACATTGAGGGATTGCTCCAAGGAGGCTTCCAATCATTGGTCCAAGTTTTCCTGCTTTTTTTACTATTTTTGTACTTTCGTGATTTAGCTTATGTTCTGTATATTCAATAATAAAGAAAGCTACAAATAAAAATGGGATTATTTTTAAAATATCTAATACTGTGTCAATTATAATTTCATTCATTTTCTTCATTCCTTTTTATATTTTTTATATTATATCATAATTTTAGCTTTTTTAACTCTTCTTTGGTTATTTTGTTAATTCTAATAGAATCGCATATTTTGCTAATTGCTTTATTATGGGTGAATTTATCTAAATCGTTTGTTTTTAGATATTTTAAGGTTCTTTCTGGGTATTTTATGTAGCAAATTGAAATAAGCCATGAGATGGCCATTTTAACGTAATAATGGTTTATTTTGATGTTATTGCAAGTATTAAATATGTATTCTAGATTTTCTTTTTCCATATAATGATCTAATAGTAATACTACCCCTACTCTAGCCACCCAGGGGTTCGTATTATTTAAATATTTATCTAATTTATTTATATTTATATTTTTAAACTGTTTTAAATTAGCACACACTGTATCACATACTGCCCAGTTGTCTATATATATTGTAAATTCATCTATTAATTTTATTAGTGAGTTTTCATCTGTTTTTAGATATCCTAATATAAGCCCGTGTATCATGATCTCTTCGTAGTAGATGTGTGTGTTTTCTTTGATAAATGATATGTAGTTGCCTTTAGATATATCTTTTGCTATTTTTTTTAAAATAGGTACTTTTATTCCAATTATTTTGGTATTTTTGTTTCCGATTATTTTATTATGAAAATTTTTATATTTTTCATCACTTATTTTTTTTAAATAACTAATGAATTTTTTATAATTTGTTTTGTTCCATTTTATATTTGTTAAATCCATACTACCCTACTTTCCATGTGGATGATATTCTTCGTAGTTTTTTTGTAATTTTTCATTTGTGATATGAGTATATATTTGAGTTGATGATATGTCACTATGACCTAATAGTTCTTGGATACTTCTTAAATCGGCGCCATGTTTTAGCAAGTGGGTTGCGAAGGAATGTCTTAATGTATGAGGAGAAAAATCTGTTTTAATATTTTTTTCTTGAGCTATTTTTTTTAATATTTTAAAAAGGCCTTGTCTTGTCATTTTGTTTCCGTGGTTATTTAGAAACAAGTAGTCGTTTTCGCCGTGTTTAAATAGTTCTTTTCTATGATTTAAAATATATGCTTCCAAAGCGGTGGTCGCATATTCATTTAATGGAACAATTCTTTCTTTAGAACCTTTTCCAAATATTCTAACAGCTTCATTTTTTAAATCAATGTCATTTACTTTTAGATTAACAAGTTCACTTACTCTAAGCCCACTACTATACATTAGCTCTAGCATAGCTTTATTTCTATAATCGAAATTATTATTTAAATTTATATCTAATAGTTTATTTATTTCTTCTTCACTAAGAACTTTAGGAAGATATTTTTTTAATTTTGGATTTGTAATGGTGTCTGTTGGAATCCTGCTTACTTCTTTATTTAATTTTAAATATTTGTAGAAGCTTTTTAAGGTACTGATGCTTCTAGATATGCTTCTTGTATCTAAATCTTGGTTTAGGTATTCTATGTATTTTTCAATATCTTTTTTATCTATAGTATTTATGTTTTTGTTTTTGAAGTATTTTTTAAATCTTTCTAAATCTCTTTTATAAGATTTTACTGTGTTATTACTATATTTTTTTTCAAATAATAAGTAGCTTATAAAATCTTCTATGTGTTTTTGCATTTTACTCACCTACTTTTATTTTATCAAATCTTTTTCTTTAAATAAAGTTATCTTATTAGTTTATGATATAATAATTTGTAGGTGATGCTTATGAGACCTTTAGCAGATATAATTAGACCGGAAAAATTGGATGATGTAATTGGTCAAAAACATTTAATTGGTGAAGGCAAAATTATTAGGAATTTAGTTAAAAACAGGAAATTATTTTCTATGATTTTATATGGACCGTGTGGAACTGGAAAAACAACTTTGGCTTATACCATTGTTAATGAGCTTGGGCTTAAATATGAGTTTTTAAATGCTGTTATTAATAGTAAAAAAGATTTAGATGACGTTATTTCGAAGGCTAGAGAAAATAATGGTATAGTTCTAATTATGGATGAGATTCACCGTTTAAATAAGGATAAACAGGATTTGCTTCTTCCATACTTGGAGAACGGTTTAATTACTTTAATTGGCTTAACAACAGCTAATCCTTATCATTCGATTAATCCAGCTATTAGGAGTAGGTGCCAACTTTTTGAAGTTAAATTGCTTAGCTTAGATGATATTTTTTTGGCTTTAAAGAAAGCTACTAAATATTTAGAGAAAGTTATAATTGATGATAAGTGTATTAATTATATTGCTTCTTTAGCTGGTGGCGATTTAAGATATGCATATAACTTTTTAGAAGTTGCATATTATGCTTCAGATAAGCACGAGATAACAATTGATACGCTTAAGGCTATTAATAATAAACCTAGTTTATATATTGACAAAAATGATGATGGTTATTATGATGTTATAAGTGCACTGCAGAAGTCTATTAGGGGTAGCGATGTTAATGCAGCTTTACATTATTTAGCAAGATTAATAGTTGCTGAAGATTTAGATATAATTTTTAGAAGGTTATCTGTTATTGCTTATGAAGACATTGGCCTTGCTAATCCAGCAATTGGACCTAGGCTTGATGCCGCAATTAGAGCAGCTGAAAGAGTTGGCCTTCCAGAAGCCAGAATACCTTTAGGTGAAATAGTTGTCGATATGGCTTTATCTCCTAAAAGTAATAGTGCTTATATGGCTTTGTCAGCTGCAATTAATGATGTACAAATGGGTAATGTTGGTAAGGTTCCTGATCATTTGAAAACTAATTCTAAAGATTATAAATATCCGCATAATTATAAGGGTAGTTATGTCAAGCAGCAGTATTTACCAGATAATTTAGTAGATAGAAGATATTATGTTCCTAAACTTACTAGTAGGTATGAAGCTAGTTTAAAAAAAGTTTATGATAAAATTAATAATGGTAATTAATGTATTTGTGATTATATTTTACAAAAAGTAAACATCTTTATTAGTTTTATTTTTAATATGATTTTAATTAAAACAGTATGTTTTGGGCATACTGTTTTATTATTTTAGTATAAATAATTCTAGGGCTAGATTTTTATTCATAGTTCCGGTTTTAATACCTAGGTCAATATTTGCAAGTTCGTCTATGAATTTAAGGAGTGTTTTATCGTTATAGGTTCGGCTATTTTGAATAGCTAATTTTACTCTATATGGATGAATTTTTAAAATTGCAGCAATATCTTTTTCACTATATCCTTTTTTTAAAAGCTCTTTTGATTGGTAGATTATCCTAAACTGGTTAGCAAGCATAATAACTATTTTTAAAGGTTCTTCGTTTGCTTTTAACATTTCATGATATATTTCGATGGCATCTTCTTTATTTCCTTTGACAATATCATCGATTAGTTTGAAAATATCTATTTCAACTTTTTTAATAGTTAAATTTAAAATATCTTCTTTGGTAATATTTCTATCTTCACCTTTATATATTTTAATTTTATCAATTTCATTTTGAATAATTAAAGGATTTGTCCCTACTCTATCAATTAATAATTTAATATTTTTATATTCTATATTATAATCTTTTAGTTGTTCTTTAATTAATGATTCAACATTCAATTCATCATTAAATTCTAAAACTTTTCCGTTTTTATTTATTAACTTTGTTATTTTTTTCCTTGAGTCGATTTTTTCGTTATGAACTATGAATATTAGAATTGTTGATTGATTTATATTATTTAGGTATTTTTCGATTATTTCACTATCTTTACTGGTAGTGCCTGTAAACACGTTTGCATTATCGGCTATAACTATTTTTTTATCTTGAAATAATGAATATGTTTCACAGTCGTCGATAACATTTTTTAAAGCATCATTATTTAAATCATATCTGCTGATATTCATTTTATCGATGTTTTTGGATATTTTTTTGATTTCTTCATTTATTCTATATTGTTTGGTTCCGTAAAGTAAGTATACCATTATTACCACCTAATAGTATTATATCAAAAAAAATGTGTTAAAAAAACTTATGCCGCTTTTTTTCGCATAAGTTTTATTTTTTGATTTTGTGGATTTATAAGTGGTGAGAAGTCACCTCTAGCTTTATAAATTCTACTATCTGGTTTTGCAATACTAAATGGTGTCATTCTGATTAGCTGGTTTTTTAATGTTTTTTTTCTTTCTTTATTAATATATATATTAGCTACTACGCTAAACGTATTGTTATTAATAAATGCATCGAGTTCTTCTTTTTCAGTGTCGTCTAAACTTTCAATTTTTTGAATGTATTCATATATTTTTTCACATAAATCGTTATCGATTTCTTGACTATTTATATATGTTTTAAAGGCATTTTTAGCTTCTTTTGCATATTCAATTATGTTATTCATGATACTTCCCCCTTTCATGAATAGTATTATTATAGACTTAATTTGTTATTATGTCAATTTTTTTGTTTTGTTTTTTCGCCATTTTTTCTTGTCTTTTTTATATATGGCAACTATATTTGAGCCACTTATTTGTTGATCTGAAAACAAATTCCTATATTTTGGATTTTTGATTATTCCAAATTCAGCTTTAGATGATATAGCTTTGGCGGTATCTTCAACAATACAGTTTTTTAAGATTATTTCGAGTTCTTCATCGGTTGTATTTTGATAAACACCGTATGATATAGCAAGAATGCCGTCAATAAATGATGCTGGAATAGTTACTACTTCAGGGCGGCATTTATTTGAGTCTTTAATTATGTGCCCGATTGTATCATACGGAATACTTTGAGCATATGTTTTAGTAAATGGTACTCTTTTCCCTTTTTCTATGATGTCATCATATATGCTTTCTTTTCGTTTTATTCGTGTTAATTCTCCATCTCTTACTAGATATACTCTAGTATTTCCTATTGAGGAGATGTATATTTTTTCTGGGGTTATGACTACAACTGAGGCAGAAGTTTGTGTATAGTCTTGCCTTTCTTGGCAATTTTCTCCAATTTTATAGTTTATTAATTTAATGGCGTTTTTTATATTAATATCAAAATTCTCTTCGTATGGGTTTGATTTCCAAAACCATTCGTTCATATATTCGCAGAATTGATAGGCGGCGTTTTCGCTTTCATAATAACCAGTTCCGTCGGCTATTATCATTATTTTAACACCGTAATATCTTAAGTGATTCATAGTTAAAACTCTGCTGCCGTGGTTACTATTTAATCCTAGTCCAATTGCGCTATCCATAATGCTTAGATCTTCTTTTGTTTGATTTATTGTATATGTTAAAAAGTCGATATAAATTTGTTTTTTTGTTGGCCATGTATTTAATGATATATTGTTTTTGTAGTATACTTGGTAGGCCATTAAAACTGTTTTAATAATTTCATTTTTTTCTAATATTTCTTTTTCTCTATTTGTATATATGTGTGTTATAAAATTGATGATGTCCTCTTTTGTATGGCAATTGAATCTTTTAAATAATTCTTTAAGTGGTTTAATTTTTTTTACTTCGTATTTTTTAATTTTTCTATATGATGATACATCATTTATAATATTTCTAGCGCCACCTTTGCGTGTGATAAATTCTAGGTGATTATATATAGGCATGTTTTCATCATATAAACATTTTACTAGGAAGTTTATAGGGTTATATTCTTCTAGGCTTTTCTGCTTTTTTTCTATACTATCAGATGTTGTAATTAAAGAATATATAATAGATGATATTTCTTCATCTTCTGTAAGTTTTTGATAAGTTTCTTTTGTTTTCATAGTGTGCTTTTATACCTGCCTTTTTAATATTTTTATAAAATGATTTTCTTTATATTCTTTTTTGAATTTTGAGGTTTCTTCTTCACTTTTGTATTTTTGGTATATTTTTAACAGTCTTCTTTTTACTTCAAAATATTTTGCTAAGTTTATGGGATTTTGATAGTATATTTCATCTATATCTATGAGCAATTCGATTATTTCTTCTAAACTCATGTATTTATTTAATTCATAAATTATTCCTTCAATATTATCGTTGTAATAATAATTTTCCATTTCTTTTTTATCTTGAAAGAATAATTCAATTAGGTGGGCAATTTTTTGAAGTCTTATGTATGATGTACTTCTGTTTTTAAAAAGTCTATTATTTAATAGTTCTGTGTATCCTTCGTTTATTCCTCTACCTATTTCATTATATGTAATATCTAATCCTGGATATATATTTATATTTCTACTATGAAGTATGCGGTGAAAACCGGAACTTGCACGTTTTTCGCTGCTTGATGACATATGTAAAAGTTCATGGTATAAAGCATTATCACTATTTATGTACATTATTATACAATTTTTACTTTGAATATATTCGGCAGCAGTATTTTTATTTTGGACAAGCATGGTTAGTATGTTCGTTGGTTTTCTATAAATCTTGAGTGTTTGAATGTTATTGCTAAAATGTCTTAGGTTTTTCTCGTCTGTGTTTTGTAAAAGGATTTTGAAAAAATTATTTAGCTGCCATCTTTGCTTTTTTAGTTTATTAGAAATTATTAAAATTTTTTCTTTTTCTTCACTACTTAATTTTGCATAAATGGTTTTCTCAATTTTAGAGTTATGGATGTTTTTTTGTATAAATTGTTTAGTTTTTTGAAGTTTATAGTGTCTTTGTTTTGAATTTAAATATATGGCTGTGCCTATTATGTTTAGTACTATTAGTTCTGCACCATATCCTATCAGTAATATAAATGTGTCCATACCCATCTACCTTTCCGGTAACATTAATTATACAATGAAAAAGAATAGAAAACAAGTCTATTCTTCAAACTGGGCATTATATAGTTTGGTATAAAAACCATCTTTTTTCATGAGTTCTTCATGAGTTCCTTGTTCGATGATGTTGCCCTCGTTCATGACTAATATCAAATCAGCATTTTTGATTGTTGATAGTCTGTGAGCTATTATAAATGATGTTTTTCCTTTGGCAAGTTTATTCATTGCGTTGTTTACTAATTCTTCAGTTCTAGTATCGACGTTCGATGTTGCTTCATCTAAAATTAGGAATGGTGAATTTTCTGTCATACCTCTGGCAATGGTTATTAGTTGCTTTTGGCCGGCTGATACACTGTCATTATCAGATAATGGCGTGTCGTATCCTTTTGAAAGGGTTCTGATGAAGTGGTCTAAGCCAACTTCTTTACATATACTTTTGACTTCTTCATCTGTGATATTGTCTCTATTAAATACAATATTTTCTTTAATTGTACCACTGAAAAGCCATGTATCTTGAAGCACCATTGTAAATAATTCGTGGATGTTTTCTCTAGAAAGTGTTTTTGTTGATATTCCGTCTATCTTAATATCTCCTTTATTTATTTCATAAAATTTCATAAGCAGATTTACCATTGTTGTTTTTCCAGCTCCAGTAGGTCCGACGATGGCTATTTTTTGACCAGGGTGTATATTGGCACTAAAGTTTTTAATTGTTGGTTTGTCATTACCGTCATATGTAAATTCGACATTTTCAAATGAAATTTCTCCTTTTACTTTTGATTTTTCGAGGTATTGTTTTAGATGTTTTTCTTCTTTCATTTCTTCTTCTTCTAAAAATTCGAATACTCTTTCTGATGCGGCAGCAGCTGATTGGAGAGATGTCATGGCTTGGGCAATTTGTGATAATGGCGAAGTGAATAGTCTTACGTAAGTTATAAAGGCAACTATTACTCCAAATGTAATCATGTTATTCATTGTAAGTAAAGCTCCAACAATGCATACGGCAACGTATCCAAAGTTTCCAATAAACATCATTATTGGCTGCATTAGTCCTGATATGAATTGGCTTCTTTTGTTACTTTCACATACTTTTTTGTTGTATTCATCAAATTTTTTGTTAGCTTCATTACTTCCATTATATGCTTTTACAACATTTAATCCTGAATATATTTCTTCAATATGCCCGTTTAGTTTTCCTAATTCTTCTTGTCTTTCTTTAAAATATTTTTGTGAATTTTTAAGAATAAACATCATGCCTGCAAAACCTACGAAGCTTGAAAGTATTGCGGTTATTGCCATGTGCCAGCTTGTTATGAACATCATTATAATCGTGCCTATAAATAGTGTTATGCTGCTTACTAATGAGGCAAGTGATTGGTTCATAGTTTGGGCGATTGTATCAACGTCGTTCGTTACTCTTGATAAAATGTCTCCACTTAAATGTTTATCAAAATATTTTAAAGGTAATTTGTTTATTTTACTTGATATCTTGTTTCTTAGGCTATTAGCGAATTTATTTGATACTGTAGTCATTATGATGGACTGAATATATGTGAATAGAGCACTACATAGATACAAACATAGTAAGAATATTGTTATTTTTTTTACTTTCTTAATATTCATATAAGGGCTTATAACTTTTTTTATTGATTTAGGCATTTTATCTATTTTTTTATATAGTTCTTCAGCAGATGATTTTTTTGATAGGGTTCCCATGATTTTTAGAAATTTATATTGATCTATTCCAGATATTTTTGTACCTTCTATTTCTATTTCTTTAAATATGATGTTTTGAATGCTTACCGGGAGGTCTATGTTTTGTGGACCTTTATTTAATGATTTTAATAATCTTATTTTTTCTTCACTTGTGATTTCTGTTCCTTCATATGTGGTGGTTGGTAATATAATGTTCAAAATACTATCTGGAAGTGAGCTTAAGAGTTTTAGCTGTTTAGTTTGTTCTTTTTCATTTTTTATATTTTCTAATAATTCTTTGAATGTTTGTTTGTCTTTGTTTGTTATTTCATTCGATAAAAGGATTTTTGTTATGGTATTTTCATCTAGTCTTATTCCTAAGACGGTAGGAAGCATATTTTTAATTGTTTCTTCGTTTAAATTTTTTGATGATTTTTTTGTAAGTGTTTGTAAATTATTTTGATTTATAACAAGTCCTTTGGAAATTTCATCTGTTAGTTTTGATAGTTTATTTGGAGCAGTTATCGATAAGATGGAACCTAAAATGGCTAGAGTGAAAGCAATTATTAATAGAATTTTATATTGTTTTAAGGCACTGAAAAGTTTTATGATAGCACTTTTAAAATCTTTGGCTTTTTCACCAGTTCCTATTGGGCCTCTAGGTCTTGGCATATGTTTTTCGTTTTTAGGCATTTTCTAACTCCTCCTTTGAAAGTTGTGATAGTGCTATTTGTTTATAAACTTCGCATGTTTTAAGTAGCTCTTTATGTGTTCCGATTCCAGCGCATATGCCTTTATCTAAGACGATTATTTTGTCAGCATTCATAATAGTACCAATTCTTTGTGCAACGATTAAACTGGTAGCGTCTTTAGTATATTTTTTTAGTTCTTTCCTTAATGTGGCATCTGTTTTATAGTCTAGAGCTGAGAATGAATCATCAAATATGTATATTTCTGGGTCTCTAGCGATGGCTCTGGCGATGGCAAGTCTCTGCTTTTGACCACCAGATATATTTGTTCCGCCTTGCGCTATATTGCTTTCGTAGGAGTTATCCATTTTTGTTATAAATTCTGTTGCTTGGGCGATGTCAATTGCTTTTTTGATGTTTTCTTTTGTTATATTTTTGCCGTTATCACCGTAAGATACGTTGTAATTAACTGAGCCATTAAACATGATAGCTTTTTGTGGGACATATCCTAGTTTATTCATAAGTGTTTCTAATTTATATTCTTTAACATTTATTCCGTCGACTAGGACTTCACCTTCGGTGGCGTCGTAAAATCTTGGAACTAGATTTATTAAGGTTGATTTGCCTGAACCAGTTGAACCTATAAAGGCAATGGTTTCTCCTTTTTTTGCTTTAAATGATATGTCTTTGATGACGTATTCATCGGCATTAGGGTATTTAAATGAAACTTTTTTAAATTCAACGGTCCCTTTTTCGGTGGTGTTTTTATCATATTTTCCTGATATTATACTTAAGGTAGTATCTAAAACTTCGTTAATACGATTAGCTGAAACTTGTGCTCTAGGCAAAATCATAAATATCATGGCAAGCATTAAGAATGACATTATGACTTGCATGGCATATGAACTAAAGACCACCATATTGCCAAATATGGCAAGTTTATCAGCAATTAGGGCATCTTTTATAAGATATGCTCCGGTGAAATATATTGCTAGGGTGACACCATACAGAACTAAGTACATAATTGGTGACATAATTGCAAATTTCTTTTGGTTAAAAAGTTGCGTATCTGTAAGTTCATTGTTTATTTTGTTAAATTTGCTTTCTTCAAATTTTTCGGCGTTAAATGCTCTGACAACTCTAATGCCAGTTAAGTTTTCTCTAGTTATGCCATTTATTTTGTCAGTTAATTTTTGAACTATTTTAAATCTTGGAACAACTATTTTTATTAATATAGAGATTATACTTAAAAGAATTACTATGGCTACTCCAGTAATTGCACTCCACTGCCAGCTTTTATTTAGTATTTTAGTAACGGCCCAGACTGCGGTTATTGGCGCTTTTATAAGTAGATGTAGCCCCATGCCTATTAGCATTTCTACTTGGGTTACATCATTGGTTGTTCTTGTGATTAGGCTGCTTGTAGAAAAACTTTTTATTTCTTGCATTCCTAAGTTTCCTACTTTATCAAATATGGCTTTTCTGATTTTCTTGGAAAAGTCTGATGATATATTGGCAGCTAGATATCCAGTCATAATGGTGAATATTAGACTTCCGAGGGCACATAGTAGCATATATCCTCCATTTATAAGAATGTCTTTCATTTTGCTACCTTCTGTTTGTACTAAAATTGTTATTTGTGACATGTAGTCTGGCATTTTAAGCTCTAACCATACACTTCCTATGACAAATAAAATGCATAAAAAAATATTTGCTTTGTCTTTTTTTGTAAAAAATCTCATTAATTTTATCATGTGTTTTCCTTCCTTCACTTACCTTTTATTTTATTACTGCTTAGTAAATTTTATTACATAATGGCTAATTTTGTCAATAGTTTTTGTTTAAAGTAAAAGCGTGTCTTAGTTGTTGACACGCTGAGTAATCATTGGGGTATCTATAGTTATTTTTTCAAATGTATAACCATTTTCTTTACCAAATTGTATTATTTGTCTTAAGGCATCTCTTGTATATGGTTTTATATCGTGCATTAAGATCATATTAGCTCTTTCTTTTTTTAGATTGCTTACTACATTGTTGTATACTCCACTTGAAGTGTTTGTTCCACCAGCATCACCTGATGATATGTTCCAGTCGTAATATTTATAGCCTTTGGCAAGAGTACTTTCAGTTAGCCTTGACATTATGCCTGGTGAATATCTCCTACTTACGGTATTGGATGAACCACCAGGAAATCTAATTATCATGGATGTTTCACCGGTGATTCTTTTTACTCTATTTTGTATTGTTGTTAAATCGTTGTAAAAGCTTTCATCTGAGGCATATACTATACTATAGTCGTGTGTTGATGTGTGGAGTGCTACAGTGTGTCCTTCATCATGTTCTCTTTTTATTAAATTATCTGGACCTCTACTTGTAACAAAGAATGTGGCTGGTACTTTTTCTTCTTTTAATATATCTAGTATGATGTTTGTTGTTCCATCTTTTGGACCATCGTCAAATGTTAGATATATGGTTCCAGGTTTGCCATTATTTAATGATGATGTTTGTTTATTTATGACGTTAACGGTTCTAACTGTTTGTGCTTCATTATTTGCTTTGTCTTTAACTGTATAAGTTATTTTATAAGTTCCAGTTTTATTTGTATCAACCTTACCTTGCGAATTTATATCTTTAGTTATATCTCCATCACAGTTATCGATTGCGGTTGCGCCTTGATCTTTATATGGCGAACCTACATATATATTAATGTTAGTACTGCCTTTTATGGTTATTTCTGGCTTTGTTTTATCTTGATATGTTAAACTTCTTATAACTTTTGCTTTGTTTTTCGATGAGTCAGAGACTGTATAGATAATTTCTTCTGATTTGATATTAACTTTGACTTTATCTTCTAAATTTTTATCGTAGTTATCTGTTACTGTATATCCTTCCTCTTTATATTTAGTATTCGGGCATACATCGGTTTTTTCGGTTCCTTTTAGAGTTATCTTGGGTTTTTCATTATCTACTATTTTGATTACTCTATTTTTCTTGAATGTTACACCATTGATTTTAACTGAATATATTGCGGTATAAGCACCTATTTTTTTAGTGTTCACGTTGTTTTTAACTTTAACTTTGTTTGTATAGTTTTTTCCAAACCTTGTGACTGAGTAGCCTGGTTCACTATATTTTTTACCATATTTTAATATTATATTTCCTTTTGTAAGTTCAAAATGGGCTGGCCAAAAGAAGAATATTAATAAGCCCGTTAAGCATATGATGAAAAATGTTATAATGCAAATTATGGTTATATGTTTTTTGTTCATAATTCTTACCTCTTACTTCTACTTTATTGTTATTTCATTTAATGAGTATTTACATCCACAATAGTTTTGTCGATAAAGGTTGTATTTTCTTGATAGTTCGTTACTTCTTTTATATCCTTCTTTTTTCTTAAAATCTGAATATAAATATTTAATGTTGTATTTTTCTTCCAAGACTTTTCCAATTTTATTTAGTTTCTGGGAGTCTTTGTAAGGGCTTACAGATAAAGTTGTACAAAAATAATCGTATTTTTTTTCTTTGGCTATTTTTGCGGTTTCTTCTAATCTTAGATAAAAACATTTTGTACATCTTTCTCCGCCTTCTTTTTCTTTTTCAAGTCCTTTTGACATTTTTTCAAACTTTTCACTGTCATATCCGATTTCCATTACTTCTATGTTTAAGTACATTTTTTCAATTAATTCTTTTAGAGTAGAAAGTCTTTTTTGATATTCGGCTTCTGGGTATATATTTGGATTGTAGTATAATACCGTTATTGTAAAATAAGGGATTAATTTTTCTAGGACTGAGCTTGAACATACACCGCAGCAGGCGTGTAATAATAGCCTTGGCTTTTTTTCTAAATTATTTATTATGTTTTCCATAATTATTTGATAATTTGTTTTCATATTTACCCTACTTTATAATTAAATTTTCTCCTGTCATTTCTTTTGGAACTTTAATGTTTAATAAGTTTAATATGGTTGGGGCAATATCTGATAGTTTTCCGTTTTTTAATTTTATGTTTTTATTAGTAATGATTAACGGAACTTTGCTTAATGAATGAGAGGTTATGATATTTCCGTTTTTATCAATCATTTTGTCACAATTGCCATGGTCGGCAGTAATAATCATTATTCCGTTTAATTCCATAATTTTTTTGTATATTTTTCCGAGGCATTTATCTATAGTCTCTAAAGCTTTTATTGTAGCTTTAAAGTTCCCAGTATGGCCAACCATATCTCCGTTTGCATAATTCAATATAATTATATCATAGTTTTCGATATTTTCTAATAGTTTATTTGTTATTTCATAAGCACTCATTTCTGGCTTTAAGTCGTATGTGGCAACTTTTTGTGATGGAATAAGTAGTTGGTCACAATTTTTTAGCTTGTCCTTGTTTTCGCCGTCAAAAAAGTATGTAACGTGAGCGTATTTTTCGGTTTCGGCAATTCTTAATTGTTTTAAATTGTTTTGTTCAAACACTTTGCCTAAGTAATTGTTAATTTTTGGATGGCTGAACATGTTTGAGCAAATTACACTTTTATCGACTGGCATCATTGTTACTAGTTTTAGATTATTTATGTATTTTCTTTTAAAACTTGTAAACTTGGGGTTCGTTAGGGCTGAAAAAAGCTCTCTAAGTCTATCTGGTCTAAAATTAAATACTAAAATGCCATCGCCATCTTTAATTATTCCATTTGACGCGGAAAATGGAATTATAAATTCGTCGGTTATGTTGTTTTGATAATATTCATTTATTTTTTTATCAATGTCGTAAGTTTTGGTAATACTTGTCATTTCGTTATAGGTTTTTTCAATTCTATCCCATCTGTTATCTCTGTCCATGGAATAGTATCTACCACTTATTGTAGCTATTTTACCGCAATTTGTCTTTTTAATTTTTTCTTCTAATTTATGGATGAATTTTAATGACTCACATGGGGCGGTATCCCTTCCATCTGTAAATATGTGGTAGTATATATTTAGGTTTTGATTTTTTAAAGTATCAATAATACCTATTAAATGGTCAATATGGGAGTGAACTCCACCATTACTGAGTAGGCCGCAGATGTGTAAATCGGAATGGTTAGTTTTTACGTGGTTTATTAGTTCTAGTAGTTCGGTATTTTGCGATATTGTTTTATCTTTTATTGAATCAGAAATTATGTCAATTGATTGCTTTATAGTTTGTCCTGTTCCAATGTTTATGTGCCCTACTTCACTATTTCCCATTTGTCCGTTTGGAAGACCAACGTATTTTTCACTTGCTTGTAGTAAGCTGTTTGGATATGTCTTAAGTAGGTAATCAAGGTTAGGCATTTTTGCTTCTGATAAGGCGTTTCCGTGTTTTTCTTTTCTTACCCCTACTCCATCTAAAATGCATAGTATTAATGGTTTCATATTATCACTCTTTCTATTTTTATTATAACACTTTTGTTATAAAAAATTAATTGTAAATATTTTGTTTTGGTGTTTTTCATATATTTTCTCTTTTATTAACAATGTAGCATATTTTATTTATTATTATAAATTATTGGTTTTAATGCTTTATGTTATTTTTATATATGAAAAAGTAAATTCATTATATGAATTTACTTTTTTTATTTGTTTATATTAATTTAGAAAATGTATCTTTTTTAAAAATTGTAAAAACTAATTATAGTGGTTAAGTCTATTTTTGTTAGTAATAGTATTATGGCGCCAGCTGCAAGAAATGGGCCAAACGGTATTATGTGGTCACTATTTTTTCTAACTAAGATAAGCGATAGTGGTAATCCTATTAGTGATCCTACAAATATGGATAGTATGGCAATAGGAAATGACAAAACCATGCCAAATATAAATAGTAGTTTTATGTCTCCACCACCCATTGATTCTTTTTTAAAAATAAAGTCTCCAAGTTTTTTTAGTGTGAACATAAATATAAATGAAAGTGTTCCGTTTAAAATGGATATTAGAACTTTACTAGGTCCATATATTATACCTATTTCTAATAATATTATTATTCCAAAGAATATTAATACGTTGTCGGGAATAATCATATAGTTATAATCACTAATGGTAATTATAATGAGTAAAGATATGAAGGTTAAAGCAATTATGAGATTTGAATTAAGTCCAAATGACATGTATGCGAGCATAAATAATGTTCCTGTTAATAATTCAAAAATTGGGTAAAATAGTGATATTTTTTGCTGGCAACTTCGACATTTACCTTTTTGAAAAAGATATGATAAAACTGGGATCAATTCATAGGATTTTAGTCTATGATTACAATTTGGACAGTGACTTGGTGGAAATACTATTGATTCTTCTTTTGGTATTCTGTATCCAATTACATTGTAAAAGGAACCAAAAATAGTTCCTAATATAAACATTATTATACTTATTGTTATATTCATAAAGATTTCTCCCTTATGCTTGTATATTGCTGTACATTTGAAACATTGGTATTACAATTGAAAGCACTATTACTCCAACAATAGCAGTTAGCATTATAATTAGTACTGGTTCAATAAATGTTTTAATTCTAGTAACTGAGTTTTTGTGTAAGTCTTGATAATAATTTGAAACTTTTTTCATCATTTCTGGAAGTTGGCCTGTTTTTTCTCCTGTAACAATCATTTGGTAGGCAGGAATTGGAAAAGCCCAATGGTTTTTAAAAGCTGATGAAATTGGTTTTCCTTTCGAGATGCTGTTGATTGCTTCGTGTATCATTTCTTTATATATTTCGTTATTTGTAACTTTGTCTAGTATTTGCATACTATCGGTTATAAATACGTTATGTGATAATAGAGAAGAAAAGGTTTTTGTAAACGTTGTGACTTCATTATATATAATTACATTTCCAAATACTGGTAGGTGCATTAAGATATATTGTATAGTACGTTTGAAAGCATTGCCGTTTTTATATAAATATATTAATAATAGAAGTATAAGTACTAAAGCTATACCAATATAAATGATATATTTTTTAAGAAAATCGCTTAGTCCTAAAACTATTAAAGTAATGGCTGGTATATTTGCATTATCCATACTATTATATATATCGACGAATTTTGGCACAACGTATAACATAATAAATGTTCCGACGCCAATTGCAATTATAAAAATGATTGCCGGATACATCATAGCCGTTATCATGGCTTTTCTAGTTGCTTCCATTTCACTGAAGTATTCTTCCATATCGTCTAGTGTTTCTGGGAGTTCTCCAGTCATTTCGGCCGTCTTAACCATGTTAATCAGGATTGTTGGAAACGTTTCTCCTTGTTTGGCTAAAGCTTCGCTGAAACTTAGGCCAACTGATAAGTCATAGACAATGCTTTGTAGTATTCTTTTATATTGTGTCTCTTTAAATTGCTTTGATAATATTTTACAGGCATCTGCTAGTGCTATTCCAGCTTTTAAATAGGTCGATAACTGTGCTAAAAAGAATATTAAATCTTTTGTTTTAAATTTATGCATTGATTTTCTATTGTTTCCGTGTAATAAGTTAATCCATTTATTTGTTTCAATTTTATATACTTTATTTCCTTCACTTACTAGGAAAGAATGAACTTCAACTTTTGAATATGCATTAAAATATCCTTTTACAATTTTCCCTTCTGGGTTTTCAATTAGATATTCATAAGTTTGTTTTGTCTTAGATTTTTTAGCGTCATCGCCATCAAAATTTATTTTTAGTTCTGGCAGGTTTATATTTTTTTTGGTTCCACCAACACCTTTATTTAATGTATCGATTATTTTTTTTATTAATGATTCTTTTTTTGGCATATCTTCGTTATATAGGAAGTTACTGTTATCATTTATGTATTCTTCTGATTCATCTTGAGTTTTTTTTTCGGTTTTTGTTTCTTCAGCAGTTTTTTTGCTTTCAACAAATGCTTTATTGCTTGATGATTCATCAACATTTTGTATTTGACTTTTGTTTTTGTGCTTTGAACTACTAAATATATTTCTTATTCCTAATGTTGAATATCCGAGCATGTTTGCAAATAAACTAGGAAATCTTTTTAGGCCTAGGAAGAAATATTTTAAAAAATTGCCTATCAATTTTAGGATAAATATTACGCCGTGATAAACATATATACATGGCTTTAACAATACTTCGTGTTCCATATAAGCACCTTCCTATTCTCTTTACTATTTCATTATATCATAATTGCAATTAAAATAAAACTTTTTTTAATCAAAACATATAATATGTTGAAGGGAGCTTTGACAGATGAATTATTATAATCCTTATTATTTAATGAATCCAATTAGTATGGCAGAATCTCCAAGACTTTTTTCTGGTTTATTTAGCCGAGGAGGAATTACTCTTGGAACTATTCTTAACGGTGCTCAAAGAACACTGGGTCTAGTTAATCAGGCTATTCCTATTATTAAAGAGGCGGCTCCTATGATGAGAAATGCAAAAACTATGTTCAAAGTCATGAATGAGTTTAAAAAGATGGATGTTCCTTCACAAAACAGTAATGCAAGTGCTACTTTTGAAAATAATACTTTGGATAAGCAAGAGGAAAACTATCAAATTAACAATGGTGGGCCTACTTTCTTTATTTAAAAATAATCAGATATGAAATCTGGTTATTTTATTAGTATAGCCAAGCCGTCAAAATGAAAAGAAGATATAATTAGCATATCTTCTTTGCTTTTGCATATATGATAGTATATTTTCTTTTATCAAATATATTCTTTTCTAAAGTTATTTCGTAATTTTTGTTTTTCAAAAATGATTTTAATTCGTCAACATCAGTATGAGTTACAACGATTAGGTCGTTTGTAATATCTTTATTTAGTATCTTTTTGATAGTTATAGTTCCCATTCCTGATATAACTATGATTTCATCGTTTAATTCTAAACCATTTAGACCATCATTTATCTTAGTTTTTACATTGGCATTATATTTGATAATGTTTTGTTTAGCTCTTTCAATGCATTTTTCTGAGATATCTGTAGCTAAGCATGTACAATTTTTATGTTTGTTTAGATATATATCTAAAAGTGCATGGTCTGCACCAACGTCAACAATTTTAGAGTTTGGTTCTATTAGATTGCATATTTCTAAAAGCCTTGGCTTAATCTTTAAATTAGTCACCTAAATAATCTTTTAGCTTTCGGCTTCTAGATGGGTGTCTCAGTTTTCTTAGAGCTTTGGCTTCTATTTGTCTAATACGTTCTCTTGTTACTCCGAATAGTTGGCCAACTTCTTCTAGAGTTCGTGGCCTACCATCTTCTAGCCCAAAGCGAAGTCTAATAACTTTTTCTTCTCTTTCGGTTAACGTTAGTAATACTTCAGAAATTTCATCTTTTAATAGTTCGTTTACAGCGAAGTCTTCTGGACTCATATTTGTTTCGTCTGGAATAAAGTCTCCTAAGTGTGAGTCTTCTTCTTCACCAATAGGGATTTCGAGACTTACTGGTTCTTGACTGATTTTATAAATGTCTCTAATTTTTTCAACGCTTGTCCCCATTTTCTTTGACAGTTCTTCTTCAGTTGGTTCTCTATTTAATTCTAGTGTTAATTGTCTTTCTATTCTGGCTAGTTTATTAATTGTTTCTACCATATGAACAGGGACTCTGATAGTTCTAGCTTGGTCGGCAATTGATCTTGTAATTGCTTGTCTAATCCACCATGTAGCGTATGTTGAAAATTTATATCCTTTGGTGACGTCAAATTTTTCAACGGCTTTCATTAGTCCAATATTTCCCTCTTGGATTAAATCAAGAAATAGCATTCCTCTTCCAACGTATCTTTTAGCAATACTAACTACTAAACGAAGGTTTGCTTCGGCAAGAGTTGCTTTAGCTTGTTCGTCACCTTCGGCAATTCTATCAGCAAGCTCTAATTCTTCTTCGGTCGTAAGTAGTTTTATTTGTCCGATTTCTTTTAAATACATTCTTACCGGGTCATTAATAGTTAAGTCTTTAGTAAGTAATTCATCACTTATATTTTTAACGTCGCCATCTGTATCATCATCGTTTTCTGAAACTACTTGTATGTTATTTTCGCTTAAAGCGTTGTATAGGTCGTCTAATGAATCAGCGTCTAATTCTAGATTTTTTAATTTTTCGGCTAATTGTTCATAGGTAATTGTTCCGTTCTTCTTACCAAGTTCAATTAATTCTTTTTTTCTTTCTTCAAATGTTTTAATTTCTTCAAACATATATTACACTCCTTTTTTTAAATCTATAATTTTTTGAGCAATTTCTGCTTTTTTTAGTGGATCTGATATTTCATGCATTTTATCTTGCATTCTTTCGATTGCAGTGTTAACATTGTATTCTTTTATAACATTTATATAATCTTCTATTTCTTCTAATGTATATTTTTCAGCATTAATGTTTTGATTTACTTTTCTAATTGTATTAGTTAGTTCAGTGTCGCCTTCTATATAGTCGATGAAACTGGCTTCATTAATATTATTGTATTCGTGGTAAAAAGCACTTATTTCTCTTGCTAAAAGTCTGTATTCTTTAGTTGGCATGTAGGTTACTTTTTTATCATACATTTTAATAACTTCTTGGCTTTTTAGCATAAAGTAAATTAGAGCTTTTTCGGCTTTTTCATATTTTGTCAGTTTTGGTAATGATTTTTCTTTTTTTACTACTTTTGGTTTTTCTACCAGGTGTTTTCTAATTATTTCTTCATCTATTTTAGTTTCATCAGCTATTTTTTTAATTGTTACTTCTTTTAAGATGTCATCATTTATTTTATTTATTTCCTCAATTATTTGATTTATGTATTTAGCTTTATCGACTGCATTATTTAGGTCTTTGCCGTTTTTTAAATATGAAAGTTCAAAGTCCATAATACTTATTGGATTATTTAATTTTCTTTCAAAAGCTTCTTTGCCATATTCTTTGATGTATTCATCGGGGTCCATATTATTTTCAAGCCTAATTACTTTAGGAATAATTCCTATTTTATTTAATTCTTCCGCGCAAGCTTTGGTGGCTTTAGCTCCGGCCTCATCGCCATCAAAACACAGTATTATTTCTTTGGCCATTCTTTTAATTAGTGATGCTTGTTCTTTTGTAACAGCGGTTCCCATTGTGGCGATAGCGTTTTTTATGCCGACTGAATGGGCTCTTATGACATCCATGAATCCTTCCATAACTATTATTTGATTTTTTTGCCTTGCTATGTCTTTAGCTCGGTGATAGTTGTATAAAAGCTCCCCTTTTTTAAATATTTCAGTTTCTCTAGTATTAAAATATTTTGAATTATCTTTTCTGTTGTAAATTCTTCCACTATAGGCAATTACTTTACCATTTAAGTTATACAGTGGGAACATGATTCTATCATAGAATAAATCAAAATAACCATATTCGTTTTTGCCAATAAGACCGCTTTTTAATACTTCTTCTGGTTTATGTTTTTTTATTAAAATATTTGCGAGAGTATTTTTACTTCTTAAAGCTAGTCCGATTTGAAATTCTTTGATGGTTTCTTCGGTTATGCCTCTTTCTTTTAAATATTCTTTTGCTTCTTTTCCTTTTGAAGTATTTATATTATTAATGTAGAATTTTAAACTTAAGTCATATATGTCATATTGTTCACTGTAATCTTTAGTTTTGGGAACATAGCCTAAGTCAATTTTAATTCCGCCAAGACTAGCTACTTTTTGTACGGATTCGTTGAAGGTTATGTTTTCGTAATCCATTATAAATTTAAAAACTGTCCCAGTAGCGCCGCACGAAAAACATTTGTATATTTGTTTATCCGAACTTACGCTCATACTTGGATTATTGTCATCGTGAAATGGACAGACACCAAAGTAATTTTTTCCTCTAGGAGTTAGCGATATGTATGATGATATCACATCGACGATATTAACACTGTTTCTTATTTCGTTTAATTTTTCCTGAGTTAGTGCCTTCATGGTATCATACCCCTCTATATATTAATATTCTAGATTTTTTGTCAATTTCCTTTTTTTTTCGCAAAAAAGTTTTAAAAAAAGCAAATTTGTTGCGTTTTTCAGAACATTTGTTTTGTTTTTTTTAACATATTTTTGTAAATTATGCATATAATAGATTAATACTGGGGTGATTATTATGTCATTAAAAAAAATAAAAACTGTTGGTATTTTTGCGATTTTTATCTTATGTTTTTTGTCTCATTTTTTATATCAGTGGTTTCCTAATTTTCTATTTTCATTGTTTTTTCCAGTTAATGAAAGTATTTGGGAACACATGAAAATGCTGGTAACTACTATTTTATTTTGGGAAGTTTTGGAATATTTTCTTTTGAAAAAGTTCGGAATAAATCATAATAATTTTTTATTAAGTGCTTTTATCATGAGTTTATCTTCTATATTTGTTTTTTTAATAATATATTATCCTATTTATATGTTTACTGGTGAATCATTTATTTTGAATATAATATGTTTATTTATTACAATATATTTTGTTTCAGTTATTGGCTATTTTATAATGAATCGAGGTCATATTAAGTGTGGCCCAGTTATCGGAATTTTAGGAATTGTTTTGGTTTATATTATTTTTGGTCTTCTTACTTATTTTCCCTTAAAATGGCCTTTGTTTTTAGATCCTAAAGATAATAAGTATGGGGTTAATAATTATGTTATTTAAGTGTTTTTAAATAATTTATTTATCTCTTCTTTATAATTTAATTGCTCGGCTACTTTTAAATATGCTTCTTCTTTAGTGCATAAATTATATATTGTATCACCTTTTAAATATATTTTATAACCGTCTTTCTTGTTCAAGCCTATTTTATTTTTAGTAAGTACTTCTTCTATGTAAGGATTTTTATCTGACTCTATTTTAACTATTACGCTGTTCATTTTTAATTTGCTGTAAGGGTTATGCTTAGATAGTTTGAATACAGGCTTAAATGTTTTAATGCTGAGTTTTTTTGAGGAGGAGTTTATCTCTAGGCACTTGATAGGAATCGAAGCGTATTGTGGTGTTTTTGTCATTGTTAGTTCCTCCTTTTTGGTATGTATTATATCCACAAATTTTTTTTTGTCAATGTATTTTTAAAAAATAAGACCCGTATTTTTTGCGAGTCTTATTTTTTGAGCTTAAGCTCATCTATATAAAACGCTAATGCATTAGCGGACGGGTTTATAGATGGTTTTTTATTTATTTTATTCTAATAGTACCACCTATTTGGATAATTAGAGTTTTACTTTTTTTAATTATTATGGGGGTGATGATATGATTTTTTTCTATTAGAGATTAATGCTATTTTAGGCCTAATAATTTTGATGAATTCTGAAGAAGTAATAGTTTAGAACTTTTATTCTTACTTTTAATATATCCATTTGTTTTAAATTATATGTATTGATAAAGAGTATTTACTTCTTTTTGATGTATCTCTAATAATAATATATTCTATCATTATATGTTTGTATGTATAATTTAACTATCTTTATTTTATTTTTGTTTAAAAGGTTAGAGTTTTTTTAATATTTATAAAGAAAATGCGGATATTTCTATCTGCATTTTTAAAATATAATCAGTAATTGCCGCTATTATTTTTCTTGGAAAAAGTTTTTATTTCTTTGCCCATTTTTGAAATCTTTAAGTAATTTATCATAGTTAACGCAGGAAACAGCAGCTAAATAATTACCCTTATCATCAACTATTAAGCTAATTCCTCCACGCATTGGATTCCAATAATAAGTTAAATTATTATCTATTTTTTTGCTGTTTTTTAGTGTATCTTCTTTTGACAATTCTAATATTTTACTTACGTAATCAATTATTTCCATTTTTTTTATCTCCTTGTATTTTTATTATATCATGTATAATGTTAAACATAAAGGTTTTAAGTTTAATAAATCTAAAATCTATTTTTACGTGTTATTAATACGATATATTAACATCAAGTGAGGTATAATTGCTTCCTAAAATATATGATGTTTTAAATGAAACATTTTTATTATTAGGATTTAAAACATGGATAAATTCAACCTTATTATCAATAGAACCATTTTCTATAATTAGATTATTAAAATTTTCCCATTTACTATATTCAAGTAAAGACGTTAATTCTCTAGCATACCAATATTCAACCCCATTTTCATCTATATATTTTATATTTTCAAACACTTTTTCTGTATATTTCTTTACTTCATTCATTTTATCATCTGCCTTTCTATGGGCTGCAAGTATCAACAATTAATTTATTATTTTTCATTTTAAACATAATACTACCATCTATATCTGTTCTATATATTTTTGAATTATCTAAATTATTCAGTGCTTCTTTATTTGGATGTCCATACCTGTTATTTTTTCCTACACTTATTATGGAATACTTTGGGTTTATCTCGCTTATAAACTCTTTACTACTGCTTGTCTTAGAACCATGATGTCCTACTTTAAGTACATCTATATCTGGTAAATTATATTTATCTA
>AUXO016529819.1_pt1 | contig 26348 bp, 22 predicted proteins | sample 768731 | NCBI WGS metagenome assembly AUXO01 (sample SAMN02715735, study PRJNA202380) | gut metagenome | biome: sheep rumen | host: Ovis aries | place: New Zealand: Palmerston North | reverse complement strand
ATCGTTACCAGCTGGAGCTGAGATAACTACCTTCTTAGCACCTGCATTGATATGAGCCTGAGCCTTAGCCTTAGATGTGTAGAAACCTGAACACTCAAGAACTACGTCTACATCTAAATCACCCCATGGGCAGTTGTTAGCATCTGGCTCTTTGTAAATCTTAATTGTCTGACCCTTAACTGTAATTGTACCAGCTTCATCATCAGCTGTTACCTGATCTTCTTCTCCGATACCTACATATCTTCCCTGTGAAGAATCATACTTTAAAAGATGAGCTAACATCTTAGGGCTTGTTAAGTCGTTAATAGCCACTACTTCGTATCCTTCTGCACCAAACATCTGTCTGAATGCAAGTCTACCAATACGTCCAAAACCATTGATTGCAACTTTTACTGACATAAATAAATCCTCCTAAATATTAAATGTTATAAATTGATTAAAGTTTGTTAATAAAAAATCAACCTACGTTGTATTGTACATAAAAAAGTTCAAAATATCAAGTCTAAATTACCTTTTTTTACAAAATATAGTAATTTTTGATAAGTTTTGCTATTTTACTTCTTTTTTAACACATTCTGCAATATTATTTGCATGATCTGACATTCTTTCCAAATTAGAAAGAATATCTAAAAACACAACACCCTTTGATGGCGTACACAATCCTTGTGACAATCTCTGGATATGCTTATCTCTGAGTGTCTCTTCTAAAATATCAACCTCATCTTCAATTTGCATTACTTTCTTTGCATAATCAACCTTGCGCTTTTCTCTTGCCTTAATAGCAGTTTCGAAACTTTCATATACCTTATCTGCCAATTGCTGAATCTCTTCTGTTCCGTTTTCTGAGAACATCATATCATTCTGCACTTTATATTTTGCAAGTTCCGCCAAATTTTCTGCGTGATCCGATACTCTTTCAATATCAATCACTGCATGGAACAGATTATTAACCATTTCATGCTGAGCATCACTAATAGATAGATTATTAACTCTAATAAGATATTCTGTCATATATTTTTCATACAGGTCTACCCTATGTTCAATCTCATATACCTTATCTATCATATCTTGATCATTATTCTGAAGTGCTTTAACTGCATATTCAATATTTGATAATGCCAAACGTCCCATTACAGATACTTCATTTACGGCACGTTCTACAGCAACTGACGGCTGCTCTAAAATACGTGAATCAAAATGTCTTGAAATCTCAACTGCCGCTTCATCACTCTGATCAACATTTGAATCAATCTCTGTTTCGTTCTTTTCACGCACAATCAAACCTGATAACTTCACAAGTGTATTAGCAAATGGAAGTATTAATGCTGTACAGGTAATATTAAAGAATGTATGGAAGATGGAAATTTCCACACTGTTGATATTATATCCTGCATACTGCGGAAAAATACTGAATAAGATAAAACCAATTGTTCCAAAAATTACTGCACCTGCCACGTTAAATAACATGTGTATACATGCAGCTCTTTTTGCTGTTCTTGTTGTACCTGCACTTGAAATCAATGCTGTTACGCAAGAGCCAATATTTTGTCCAAGTGTAATATACAATGCTGCATTTGCTGTTACAACTCCACTAATTGCCAGTGTCTGTAAGATGCCGACAGATGCTGAAGAACTCTGCAATACTGCTGTCACAATAATACCAATTGCAATGCCTAGCAATGGATTATTTCCAACAATACGAAATGCTTGTGAAAAAATTGGTGCATCTGTATATGGTGAAATGGAAGATGACATAAAAAAGAGTCCTTCAAACAACAAACCAATACCTACAATAATCTCACCAATTGTTTTTGTCTTATTCATCTTAGCAAATAGAATCACAAAAGCTCCAATACCAATTAATAATGGTGCATAAAATGATGGATTGAGAACCTTTGCTGCATCTCCTAATTGTCCTAATGAAACAATCCATGCAGTGATTGTTGTACCAATATTGGCACCCATAATAACTCCAACTGCTTGAAGCAGTGTCATCAAACCTGCATTAACAAAACCTACAACCATGACTGTTGTAGCACCGCTGCTCTGAATAATTGCTGTAATTAATGCACCTACTAAAATTGCCAATAACCGATTACTTGTAAGATAACCTAGTAATTTCTTCATCTTACCACCAGCAGATTTCTGCATACCATCTGCCATAATGCTCATTCCATACAGAAACATACCAATGCCACCTGCAAACTGAAACAAGCTTGTTACATATTCGATATTCACTTCTTCTCCTGTCTGCACAGTCTATTCTTTCTTCTGTGCTCTTCTGTATTTTTTAAACATATCTCTTACATAATAACAATTGCAAATCAGATTTTCAACCCGAAACTTTGTTTCAATAAATATAAACCACTTAATTTTTCTATTTATTTCACAATCTAATGTGCATTTATTATCAGATTATGCTATACTTTATATATATTTTGTACAATAAATTAAAAAACTATTGTGCATTTTTCCATTTTTAATGAACAAAATATTAAAAAAAGAAAGGATATTGACGAAAGTACTTACTTTTCTTTTGTCAAGGTGTACATATGACTGATAATATTTTAACAGATTCTCACATTCATTCTTGTTTCTCATCTGATTCAGATACCCCATGTGAGCAAATTATCCAAACTGCAATTAAGAAAGGAATGAATTCTATCTGCTTTACCGATCATAATGATTATGGCTATCCATTAGAAAACGGAAATCTCATGTTTGCATTGGACTTTTCTTCTTATGTAGATACACTATCTGCTTTAAAAGAACGCTACAAAGGGCAAATTACCATTCGCATCGGTGTGGAACAGGGACTTCAATCCTCTTATTCCCAACAAATTAATGCATATGATGCAAAAAAACAATTAGATTTTATTATCGGTTCATCTCATCTAGTATATGGGGAAGACCCTTATTACAAAGAATATTGGGAGAAGTATTCTGTAGAAGAAAGCATCCGTACATATTATGAAAGCATGTTAGATAATATTCAGACTTGCACCAATTTTGACGTTTACGGGCATTTGGATTATATCGTAAGATATGCCCCTAACCAGGATCGCGACTATAATTGGCACACTTATGAAGATATTATTGACGAAGTTTTACGCGCACTTATTGCACATGGAAAAGGAATTGAAATTAACACAGCTGGCTTAAAATATGGATTAAAAGAGCCAAACCCATGTCACGACATTTTAGAAAAATACCATTCACTCGGCGGTGAAATCATCACCATCGGCTCTGACGCACATACAACAGAATATATCGGCTACAAATTTGAGCAAATGAAAGATTATCTTTTATCTGCAGGCATTACCCATTACACAGTATTTGAACAAAGGCAACCACATTTTATTTGTTTACAATAATTACCAAAAATCATCTTCTACAACAAAACAAGTGCTTATAGAATTCTTATTACATCAGTTCTCACATAATTGTAATAACACTCAGCACTTGTTTTTGTTTATATAGAAATGTATTTACCGATAAATTCAACCTTTCCTAAGCTGATAAATATCTTTTTTTAAACAGTCTACAACGTAATCTATTTCTCTTTTTGTAATATGCTCACTAATTGTGAAACGCAGCGTTCCACGCATTATATTTTCTGACGCACCAATTGCCTGTAATACATGAGAACTTTTATGTGATTTTGCTGAGCATGCCGAACCTGCCGATGCACAAATTCCCTGTTCATCCAACATTGCAAGCAGTGTTGCCCCTTCTATATGATCAAATCCAAAACTCATATTATTCGGGAGCCTTTTTTCCATATCTCCATGTAATATACTATCCGGTATTTCCTTTAATACTCTGCGTATCATGTAATTCCGCAGCCATATCTCGTAAGAAATTCTATTTTGAAACGTTTTTGTTGCTATTTGTGCCGCTGTTGCAAAGCCAACAATTCCAGGTACATTTTCCGTACCGGATCTTAACCCATTCTCCTGTCCTCCCCCATGAACGAATGGCAATGTTAAAGCACCTTTTCTTATATATAAAAAACCAATTCCTTTTGGTCCCTGAATCTTATGCGAACTTGTGCTCATAAAATCAATCGGAATCTCCGACACATTCAACGGAATATTTGTATAAGCCTGTACGGCATCTGTATGAAATAAAACTCCATATTCTTTTGCCAGCAATGCCATTTCATCTATCGGCTCTACGGTTCCTATCTCATTATTTGCAGCCATAATAGATATGCAACAGGTATTCGGCCGTATCGCTTTTCGGACACTTTCAATGCGAACAATTCCATTATGATCTGGTTTAACATACGTAATCTGATATCCATTTTGCTGTAAATAAGAACATGTATTTCGTATTGCTGCATGTTCAATCTCTGAAGTGACAATATGCCCACCTCTATGCGCCTGTGCAACCATTTTCAATGCCCAGTTATCGGACTCTGTTCCACCCGATGTTATATATATTTCTTCAGGATTCGCATGAATTGATTGCGCCAGCTGTGTTCTAGCTTTTTCTATGTCTTTTCGAACCTGCTTTGAAAAAGAATATACACCCGAAGGATTGGCATATTTATATCTATAATATGGTTTCATTGCTTCAACAACTTCATAACGGACTGGTGTTGTCGCTGCATTATCCATATAAATCATATCTGATTCCTCTTTACAAATCTTTACTACTAATATATTCCAAACTTGCATATATTGTTAGTAAATTACGGCAATCATATTGCTCTAACAGAGGTATTCATGAAAAATATTTTTAAAAATACAATTTTTAGAGGTACTGCAATTCTTACACTGGCTGGTATTATCAGCCGTGTAATCGGCTTCTTTTATCGTATCTTTTTAACCCGAACAATTGGTGCTGCCGGAATTGGACTTTTGCAATTAACTTCACCCATTCTGGCACTTTCATTTGCACTATGCTCAGCTGGTATTCAAACGGCCATCTCAAAATACTGTGCTTCCGACCATTCGGATTCCAAGATTGTTAAAATTGATACAAACTGGTTTTTTGCCGGACTATGCATTTCTATTCCGCTTTCTGTTCTAACTGCTGTAATAATTTATATATACGCAGACTTCCTTGCCACACGAATTCTGCTAAACAGCATGTGTACTCCATTGATACGGATTTTGGCATTATGTATTCCATTTTCAAGTTTTCACAACTGCGTAAACGGTTTGTATTTCGGATGTAAAAAAACAGAAGTTCCTGCACTCTCCCAACTATTTGAACAAATCACACGTGTATTATGTGTATATGTATATGCACAATACCAAATCCATCACGGTGTATCTGTAACCGTATCCAGTGCAGTTTACGGAAATGTAATTGGTGAAATAGCCGCCACTGTATTTTGTGTTGGTGCACTGTTAGGAACACGCCGTACCAATTTTGTAAAGCAATCCATTTGTAATAAAATACAGCCCCTACTTTCCTATTCTGCACCATTAACGGCAAACCGACTCCTTATGCATCTTCTCCAAAGCGGAGAAGCCATCCTGATACCTGCACAATTATTCCGTTACGGATTTTCCAACACGGAATCTATTCGCATTTATGGAATCTTAATCGGCATGGCACTCCCCTTTATTCTATTTCCAAGTGCGATACCAAACGCCCTTGCCGTTATGCTCCTTCCAACCGTATCCAATGAGCAGGCAAAAGAAAACGAACAGGCTATCGTGCATACAACAAAACGCGCTATGCAACTATGTCTGTCCGTTGGTTTTTTCTGTACAATTATATTTTTACTCTACGGTGCTAAAATCGGCGCAATTCTTTTTTGTGAACCGGATGTCATGCATTATATAGAAACACTCGCATGGCTATGCCCGTTTTACTATCTGTCAATTACACTCAGCAGCATCTTAAATGGTCTGGGCTATACAACCAGTACCTGTATTCAAAACATTATCGGAATTCTGCTTCGTATTACTGCACTAATTTGCATTGTTCCATATAAAGGAATCTGTGGCTATTTATGGGGACTCCTGTTGTCCGAAATTCTGATATGTATATTACATATAATGAAATTAAAAATCACACTCCACTTTTCAATACTGTCAACACATACATTCCCCGGAATTTTAAGTGCAGTCATTGCAAACGGAATAACATTTCCTATATATGCTTTTATATTACAAAAACACATTCATTCCGAACTTATTTGCCTGTGTTGCGCCGTCATATGTGCCAGTCTGTTATATGCCACTATGCTTTCGATTCAGAATCTGCATAATGAAGTGTAATTGGTGCATCCAAAATATTTTCCATTATTTCCCATGTCGGAAGATGCGCCTGATATTGCTGTAACAGCCATTCTATCGCTGCGCTTCTTCCTTCTTCTGAATACGGAAATTGCTGTGTTATTCTCTGTTCTGGTGAAACAGCAGCATAGCAATATGGTCCTTTCCACACAGATACCTCTAGCTGAAAATCTGGTTTTTTACCAATCCTTGCAATCCGATACCGCATACCGCCATGACTTCCGCTATACACGCCACCATACGCAAAAAAATTAAAGGGTAATATCTCTTTTTCATCAATCATTATTTCTGCCCCATCTTTTTTAAATCTTCAATCATATCCAAATCCGATTGGGTCAATTTTACATTAGAACACAAATTTCTGCCATCTGCCGTTGTAATATTCAATTCAATAACAGAACCCGCTTCAATTGGTGTATTTTTCACTGCGTTTAAAAACAGTGGAAACTTCGGATGATTTCTTACAAAAGTATCCCAGTCTTTTTTTATTCGAAACATATCTGCCGGATTTATCATAAAATAATTCCTCTTTTCTTATGTTTATTATAATATATTTTCTGATATTTTAAATAACTAAGATTCGTAAATATCATTTACGAAACATTTTAATCCATCTTAAATTTAGCTTTCAAAATCAAAGTATTCCTTGTGATGTATGACCAAAAATCTTTAATACGAGATGCCACATTACATTTAATACATTCCGGTCAATGTATGACAAAATATTATTTAACGAACCAAACCAAATCAATCCCAATAATATAATCGGAAAATATCGCTGATATTTCCGAAATGTCTGTTCTACCCGAATTGGAAGAATCGAAAATAATATATTTGACCCATCCAAGGGTGGTATTGGAATCAAGTTAAATACCCCCAGTCCTACGCTAATCATTCCAGTATAATAAAAGAAATAATATAAATAATTCGACCATACATGATTCGGTACAACCGTTACCGTCAAATATAAACAACACATTGAAACAAAAGCAAGTGCAAAATTCATCGCAGGTCCCGCAAGTGCTACCAGACAGAAATCCAACCGCTTATGTTTATATGCTCTGGTATCTACCATAACCGGTTTTGCCCAGCCCATATGAAATAGCAAAAGACAAACCGTTCCCACCGGATCTAAATGCTTCAGTGGATTTAATGATAATCTTCCATCTGCTTTTACACGCTTATCTCCACACAAATAAGATACTGCTGCATGCGCATACTCATGTAGAATAATTGCAATTAATGTTGCCGGTAATGCATATATCAATGTATAAATCAAATTTGTCATATAATACATCGGTTGCTGCCTCCTATCTTGCCACTACATTTATCCCTGTATATAACCAAATAATAAACTCATTTTATGCATAAATATCTACACTGACACTGCCCATATCTTCACGCTTTACAATTAGCTTTTGCATAAAACTCTCTGCATAATTCTGAATCTGACTAAGATACTGTGAAGGATTTGCAAATGTACTTCTCAATGCATCATCTGACGCAATTGCCTGTTCATCAAACAAAAGCGTATCATCAGAATCAATGGTTATACCACTTTGTGTTAAAGATGTCTGATAATTTCTCGTCACCTGTTTTATTTGGGAAACTTCCTCTGATTCAAGCGTTCCCTGCTCTGCAGCAACATTTTGTGCGGCGTTTAATAATGCATTATAATATTGTACATATCCTGCAACAAATGACTTTACCTGAGTATCATCCGAATAATCTGCCTGTGCAAGTGTATTTGCTGAAACTGCAAGCATGGGAATCTGTTGAATCAACTGGCTCTGTGCGTTACTTGCCTGTCTTACCGTTGTAACATTATCTGTAACCGGCTTCTGAAACGCTAATCTTGTATTTTCAAAAATACGATCCATGTAAAGCGTTGCTTTTTGCGAAAATTCTGAAGTTCTCGTAAATACCTCTGATACTTTTTCATTTTTTGCTTCGTCAAACTTCGTTTTATCTAACTCCAACTTACCATTGGTCTTTTTTGTAATCCCTATATCTGAAAGTTCTTTTTCATATTTATTCAATAAAGCATCGAACTTATCTGTATATTTTTTTATCTTTTTATCATTTTCGATTTTTCCTGTATTATCCAGCAATGAGTTATATTCTGAGACGAAGTTCTTTACATACTTTTTTAATTCTGTTGCACTGCCATCTTCATAATCAAAATACTTCAAATGCTTAATCATCTGCCGCATTGCCTTTGCATTATAAGATGCATCCTCAGCCTTCGCATCATGTGCAAACCCCTGCTTTGTAACAGAATACGAATATTGACCTGAAGTTTGTAACTGTGCTGATAATGTACTTGCCTGAATTGTTACCATACACATTCACTCCTTTGTTCTATTTAAATCTACTTCCTAAATCTACTTATATATTATTTCGGAAGAATTTCAAAAAAAATAAAGAAGCATTGATAATAATATATTATTGTACACATATATAGTATTATCAATACTTAACACATTTCCCATAAAAGGCACATAAATACAAGTGATTTATGTTTTAATTCAAAATATACGGCGTTACCTGATAAACATAATAATTCAACCAGTTTGTATACAAATTATTTGCATGACTTCTCCATGATAGTCTTGGTTTCCGATTTGAATCATCTTCCGGATAATAATTTACCGGTATCGCCGGATCTATATCCTTTTCAAGATCCCGTTTATATTCCTGATCAAGCGTATAACGATCATATTCCGGATGTCCCATTACAAATATTTGCTTTCCTTCTTCTGCCATCACTATATAAATTCCGGCTTCATCCGAATCTGCAAGTACTTTAAGATGTGGATTGGCTAAAATATCCTCACGACTTGCTTCTGTATAGCGAGAATGTGGTGCATAAAATATATCATCAAATCCACGAACTAAAGGCTCTTTTCGATTCATTACTTTATGAGCATAAACGCCTGATAGCTTCGTATCAAATATCTTCTTTTGAATATCAAAATGATAATACAAACCTGCCTGCGCCCCCCAACAAATGTGCAATGTTGAAGTCACATGCGTTTTTGTCCATTCCATAATTTCTGTTAATTCATCCCAGTAATTTACCTGTTCGAAATCAAGTTTTTCCACAGGTGCTCCTGTAATAATCATTCCATCATACTTTTTATTTTTGATTTCATCAAATGTCACATAAAACTTTTTCAAATGAGATGCAGATGTATTCTTAGAAACATGAGATGCCATCTGTAAAAATGTCACATCAATCTGCAACGGTGTATTTGACATTGCACGCAGCAACTGTAACTCCGTATCCTGTTTAATTGGCATCAGATTTAGAATCACAATCTCCAACGCACGAAAATCCTGCGACATTGCACGACTTTCATCCATTACGAAAATATTTTCTTCTTCTAACTCTGCTTTTGCTGGTAAACCACTCTGAATTTTAATTGGCATACAATATCAACCACCTTTCTCTATAATTGTTGCATACTATATCATACTTTTTAAAGTTGTGCAAGTTTGAGAAAATCCTCTTCACTGATTACAGGGATTCCTAACTGTGCCGCAGTCTTATTTTTTGATGATGTAGACTGTGTGTCATTGTTAATCAGATATGTTGTCTTTTTCGTAACAGACCCCGTCACCTTACCGCCTAATTGTTCAATCTGTTCTTTTAACGCAGATCGATTTTCAAAATGAACGAGGGAACCCGTAATAACAAATGTCTGTCCTGCAAGAATGGCTTCCTGTTCTTCCATTTCTTCCTGTTTCTCAAACTGAACCTCGTCTAAAAGGTTCATAAATTCTGTTTTATTTTTTTCCTGCTCAAAAAATGATACAAAAGAATCTGCAATCACTTCTCCCACACCATCAATATCTACAAGCTGTTCTCTCGTACAACTCAAAATCCCCTCTACATTTTTCAGAGATTTTACAATCATTTTTGCATTCGAAAGTCCAACATTATCAATTCCCAAACCATAAATCAACTTTGGCAATGTTGTATTTCTTGCCTGTTCTACAGAATGTATCATATTATCATATGATTTCTGACCAAATCCGTCCATCTCAACAATTTCATCTCGATACTGCTGCAAATGAAATAAGTCATGAAATGTCTTTAAGAACCCTTTCTGAATAAATTTTTCCAATGTAGCTTCAGATAACCCATCAATATTAAGTGCATCTCTTGCTGCAAAATGTGCAAATCTTTTAACATGCTTTGCCTGACAGTCCGGATTGGTACAATACAATGACTTCACATCATTAACCTGTCGAATCTGTGTAGCCCCACCGCAGACAGGACATTCAGACGGAATTGTAACATTTCCACTTCTTGTTAAATTTTCAGCAATCTGTGGAATAATCATATTGGCTTTAAATACCTGAATCGTATCACCAATTCCCAACTCCAAATTTTCCATAATACTAATATTATGAACGCTGGCACGGCTTACATTCGTTCCTTCCAATTCCACAGTATCAAATATCGCTACCGGATTAATCAATCCCGTTCTAGAAGCACTCCATTCAATTTCACGTAACGTCGTATCGGCTGTTTCATCCGTCCATTTAAATGCAAGTGAATTTCTTGGAAACTTTGCAGTTCTTCCCAATGAATCGCCATACGCAATATCATCATATAAAATAACAAGTCCATCCGACGGAAAATCATTTTTCACAATTGTCTGCTCAAACCAACCAACTGTATCTGCCAAATTTTCTTTTGTCACTTCCTTATATTCAACAACATCAAATCCCAACTTAGTCAACCATTCAAACTGTTCTTTTCTTGAATTATGAAAATCCATATCTTCCGCTGATACCAGATTGAATGCAAAAAACTCCACATTTCTCTCTTTGGTAATCTTGTTATTGAGCTGTCTTACAGAGCCACTACATAAATTTCTTGGATTCTTATATTTCGCATCTGCTTCCGGTATCTGCTCATTGATACGTTCAAAGTTAGAATATGTGATTAATGCTTCCCCACGCAATACAAGTTTTCCATCATAAGCAATTTGTAAAGGAATATTTTTAAATACCTTGGCATTATTTGTAATAATTTCTCCAACTTCCCCATTTCCACGCGTAACTGCTTTTTGCAGTGTCCCATGCTCATATGTTAATACGATGGTCAATCCATCCAATTTCCATGACAATAATCCTTTTTGTGTCCCCAGCCACTGTACCAATTCATCTACACTTTTCGTTTTATCCAAACTTAACATCGGACTTTCATGTCTTTCCTTTGGCAGTTCACTTAACACTTCATACCCAACCCGGTTAGTCGGACTATTCGAAAGCACACAACCTGTCTCTTTTTCTAGTGCTGCAAGTTCATCATACAATGCATCATATTCATAATTTGACATAATTTCTCTTGATTCTGAATAATACGCCTTGCCCGCCTCATTTAAAATGCCAACAAGTTCTTTAATACGATTCATTTGCTGTCCCATACAATTACTACTCCATTCTTTTATTTCCTTTTATCATTATCTCTCTGACCTATCAGCAATACACGAAATCTGTTATATTTATAATTGCTTCTTCAAATCTTCATATTCCTGTGGAGTTACGTCGCGGTAGCTTCCTTCTGGTAAATCTCCCAACAAAATATTCATAATGCGAATACGTTCCAACTTCATTACACGATACCCTAATGTTTCACACATTCGGCGAATCTGTCTGTTCAGACCTTGCGTCAAAACAATTCTAAATGTTCTTTTACCTTCTTTATAAACCTTGCACGGCTTTGTTGTACGCTCTAATTCTTTTAAATATAATCCACCGGACATTTTTTTTATAAATGTTGTATCAATATCTTTATTTACAGTTACTACATATTCTTTTTCGTGTCCGTTTACTGAACGAAGAATTTTATCTGAAATCTCTCCATTATTCGTCATCAAAATCAGTCCATTCGAATCCTTGTCAAGACGGCCAATTGGATAAATTCTTTTAGGGTATCCAATATAATCCACAATATTATTTTTTCCCTGTTTATCTGTTGTAGTACATACAATTCCTACCGGCTTATTAAATACCAACAAGATATCCTCTTCCTCTAAGGCAATTGCACATCCATCCACATATACCGTCTGACCATCTGTTACTTTACTCCCCATCTGTGCCAGTTCATCATCTATTCGTACTCTTCCCTGCTGCAAAAGTCGATCGGCTTCTCTTCTGGAACAAACGCCTGCTTCACTGAGATATTTATTAATACGTATTTCCATATACTCTCCATTCGAAGTTTGTCTTGTTTATATCAAACATATATTCTATCAAAAAATAAAAATAAATTCAATTATTCCATTGCTTAATTCAGAATTTTATTGTATTATATAAGAGGTGTGCACATGTAGCTCAGTGGATAGAGCGTTCGCCTCCGGAGCGAAAGGTCAAGAGTTCGAATCTCTCCATGTGCACTTTTATTATATTTTAAAGCAATAAAACAATAACACTTATCGCATTGGCATAATATGTTTTGTTTTATATGAAATACAACATATCCATTACAAAAATTAGGCAACACATTTATTGATATATCGTAAATGTGTTGCCTTTTTACTACAAAACACTTGTTCTATAAAATGTTATTTCATTTTCTCAATCTGTTTTTTCATTTTTGCAATGTCTTTCTCCATATAATTAACACGAATCATTAAAATTTCCTTTTCATTATCAATTTTAACTGCATCATCTAACTTATTTGCAAGTCCTAAATGCCCTTCTGCGATAATCTTAATATTCTTAAATACATCATTCTCTAATGTAAGTTGAATATCTGAAATCTGCTCCTGCAAATCCTGTTTTGTAGTTTTTATTTCTTCTCTCAATTCATTATTTGAACGCTTTATTTCTTCTCTCAATTCATTGTAAGATTTTTCCATGTCCGCTCTTAATTCATCATTTGAACGTTTCATTTCTTCTCTCAATTCATTGTAAGATTTTTCCATGTCCGCTCTTAATTCATTATTTGAATTTTCGATTTTTTTCTCTAATTCCGTTCTTAATGAATCATTTGAACGTTTCATTTCATCCCTCAATGCATTAACTTGTTTATATATTTCCTGCAACATTTCATGATCTGTCATTGTTTTCTCCTTTCCTCCATATTCACTCCATTTTTCTTAATTATATAAACTAGTAATTCAGCTTGTCAACAATATATATATCAATTGACAGCTTTTTACCCTTCTTTAATTTGTATCAAAATTTTATGCATATATCTATAATGTAATTAAATTGGATTTTCTATGATATGTATACACATGATTAGACAGTACCTCATCTGTAGATACATTTTCTGTATTCACTTCACATACCATATCTTCTAATTCTGCTTTTGTATAACATTCGTGTTTGGGAACAATAATTACCTCATGAATTGAGGATGGTAAGATATATAAATCTTTATTTACATAATCAGACAGGTTTTTTAACAACCCTTCATATAGAATACAAGATGCACCATGTAATTTAGACTCGTTTGTTAATACATACATCTCTTCCGATTCTAATTGCAAGAAATCCTCTTGCTCCGATGATTCTACAATATTATCAATAATGGCAGACATTGGTCTTAATACACTTTTTAAAATGTTTGGAGAATTACGATGTGCTGTTTCATACAACTCTTCTTCTGTTATTCCCCAGTGTGTCATATGTGTATTATAAATAAGTGCCGTTGCATTTATATCTTCAAACTGCTCAATCATACAATAATAAACAATTGCAAGATCTAAAAATCTTCTATGTGGAACGACCTCTAATAACTTTGTATTCTGTTCATAATGAATCAACTTATACGCTATTCTGTATCGAACGCTTTCATAATCTGTAAAAAATTCAGGATTCACATTAATTTTATCTTTATTTTCCATGTAAACTTGTAGAATTTTATGAATAATATCTTCGATGTACATTCCATTTTCATAAGCCTCATAAAATGCATTTAAATATATGGTTGGAGCAACATTTCGTCCCTTTTCCATAATAACAAGTCCGTCTAATTCACATCCATTATTTTTAATAACGTGATTTAAAGTAACTGTACACCCATCGTGCACTTGTTTTTGTATGCGTTCCTGCATACATTGCAAAAAATTCTCATAATTCATTAAAACCTCCTCTTTCACAGCCGCTTTATTTAATTCCAGTACAATATAAAATATATTTTTGCTGTGATAAAGATACTATATCAAACATTTTATCATTTGTCAAATATTTTTTATATTTTTAAAATATATACAAGACTAATTGTATTCTTATAGAAATTCCCTTGCTTGATTTATAATATTATTGAGAAATTTATCCTAAATTTTTTTCATATAACAAAAAAATGGTACTCAGATTACTTCATCTACGAAACCAAATGAAGTACCTAAATACCATTTTCTTTATATTCATAGTAACTTATAAAAATAAAACGTTTTATACATCTGACATATTTGCAAGTACTGCAAGTAAAAACTTCCAGGTTCTTTCTACAGATGCAATATTCAATCGTTCTCTTGTTGAATGTACTTCTAAAATATCCGGTCCGAATGAAATGCAGTCAAGTCCTGCAATCTTATCTGCAATAACACCACATTCCAAACCTGCATGAATCGTATTAACAACCGGTGCTTCTCCATAAATCTTTGTATATTCACGAACCATCATATCACGAAGTGCTGATTCACTCTGATATTCCCAAGACGGATATCTGCCTGAAATCTCACAGGCTCCCCCAAGAAACTCAATAAAATCCACAATCTTATCAATAAGCCATTCCTTTTCACTGTCTACGGAACTTCTTACAGAATAAGCCAACTTTACACTTTCATCCAATGTCTCTACAATACCAAGGTTATCAGAAGTCTGAACAAGCCCCTCAATATCATTACTCATTTTCTGAACACCGTAAGGTTCCATAACCATTGCCATAATAAGTTTTGTTGTTACTGCCTGTGTAAATGCTTTCTGTGTTGTAATATCTGATGCCATTTCATACGTAATAGAAATATCCGCATCTGTTTTTTCATATTCAGAGCATATTTCCTTTGTCAGCTTGTCCATCGTATTCTTAAAGTTCTCTACATCTTCCTTCTCAACAACCAGATGCATTATATTATTCATGGTAATTACATTATCTTTTTCACCACCATTAATATCACATAAGCCATACTGAACATCTTTATCAAGCATACTCAGGATGCGACCTGCAAGAACATTCGCATTGGCACGCTGATAAATAATATCAACCCCTGAATGACCACCTGTAAGTCCATCAATTTTTAATGTTACCGCATACCCTGTAATATCTGATTTTGTCACTGGAATATATCCTTCTACAAGTGCTCCGCCTGCACAGCCTGCTGTTAAGATTCCTTCTTCTTCTGAATCCATATTTAACATAACTGCACCATGTAAATCAGATGTATCAAGTGCAACTGCACCAAGCATACCAATTTCTTCATCTACCGTTACAAGAACTTCAAGTGCAGGATGCTCAATCGTATCAGAAGCAAGGACTGCCAATGCATAAGCTACGGCAATTCCATCATCTCCACCAAGCGATGTCTGCTTTGCCTTAACAAAATCCCCATCTACAACTAAATCAAGACCTTCCTTGTCCATATCTTTGTCACAGCCGGATTCTTTTACTGCAACCATATCCATGTGTCCCTGCAAAATTACAGTCTTTTCATTTTCATGACCCTTTGTTGCATCTTTCCAAATAATCACATTCAGATTCTCATCCTGACGATATTTTAACTGATGCTCTTTTGCAAAATTTACAAGATACGCACTAATTTTTTCTACATTTCTTGAGCCGTGCGGAATTGCACAGATTTCTTCAAAATAACGAAATACTTCTACGGGTTGTACATTTTCTAATATCATTTGGTTCTCCATTCTGCAAATATTTCTATCTGCCTAGCTAGTATAATTATCATATATAATATTCTTCTCTTGCAAAAAAGTCAAATCCTATCCTTTTATTTCATGTTACTCATATGCTTTCTCACCTTGTAATAACTTATCTAAAATATCTGCTAATGGTTCCATTGCATTTTTTTCTTCCTGAACGGTATTCGTCTGTGCTCCCGCTTCTATTAGCATTGATTTTCCCCGTTCATGTAAGCAATAACGATATGCATTAATATAATTTCTACGCAGAAAACCCGGATAATATGCATCTCCTAACAGCCGAAGCTGCAGGCTCATTGCCAGATTTTCATCCCTATATGGATTATACAAATATCCAATATTACCTTTTAGATTACTATAACTTAATCCGTTAAATAACATTACCTGTGCCATCTCTTTACCATCCACATTCGTAACAAGATGCGTCGTATCTGCCACACCATCCCGATGCAGATCAATCACTACCTGAATAGATGGATTTTCTTCTAATATTTTTGCAATTCCCTCCTCTGCGTAGGTATACGCTTTACTTCGATCTAATTTTCCATCTACATAATCATACACACTTGTGTCATGAAATACACTATACCCGTATTGCTCTGTCAAAAGCTGTGTCAGATAATTTCCAACACCTACAATTGTCGTATCAACATCTCCCTCTACAGAATCTGCAAATGCTTCCTGTGAATGTGTATGAAAAATAAGAATCTGCGGTTTTGTGGGATCGTCTTTAGATACACGCATATCATAATCTAGAAATTCTGATGGTCTGAAAATTTCCGGTGTCAATGATGTAATTGATGTAATTGTATAGAATTTATCATGTGTGAACTGGTAATCTGACAACTGTTGCTTTGTATACAATGTTCCCGTCCGTTCCTGGCGATGAATAATTCCTTCTGAAATATTTTGAGTATGCGCAGTTGTCTCTGCAGCAACAACCTGCCTGTTCACCGAACTTTCATCCGTCTGCATCGCTGTATATTCTGTCTGCATTATGTCATTATTATCTGCCGTTTTTTCCGTTGGCTCTATATAATTTCCGGTGGCAATTGTTTTGTTCATATACAAAGGAAATTCATCCTGTTCCCCATAACTTTCATTCGATAGCAAATATTCATTGATTGGATAAATATGATTGATGAATCCCGTTGGGATGAAATCTTCCTGTGGTGCATCTTCTATCATATATCTATAACACGGAAGACTGATACCCAATATAAAATGATGCAGCTCATCCAAAACAATTTCCTGCATATGCATTTTGCTCAAAAGCACACCAATCATCGCAAAAGCCAGAATTTGTATAGCCGCTAAATATTTATATCTGTATTTCATCATTGCCTCCAATCTGTCTTCTGCCCCACTCCCTTCTACTATATTCGTATCATTTTCGATATATTACTAAATTTTAATCTAGCAGCTTTTGAATTGCCCCAGAAATCACTTTGCCCATCGCTGCAATTTGCTCATCTATTTCTTTCGGTGTCACATACAGCGCCGATAATTCTTCCGGCAGCTCCTCTTTATAGAGCCGATAACGTTCCCGCGGTGTATAATCCTGTAACATACTGGTAAAAATCCCCAGTTCTTCATCTTTACATAAATTCTCAACAAGTAATTCCAATGCATCATAAACGATGGTTGTTGTGTCTACAACGGTAGGAACTCCTATAGCAAGTACCGGAACACCTATCGTTTCCCGTGTCAGCCCCATTCGATGATTTCCAACACCTGAGCCAGGATGAATCCCCCTGTCTGATAATTGTATGGAAGCATTCAACCGCTTCACATCTCTGGCTGCAAGGGCATCGACTGCGATAACCACATCCGGATGTGCCTGTTTTACAATTCCGGATACAATATCTGCAGTTTCCAGTCCGGTCTGCGCTTTTACCCCCGGACAAATCGCATATAGTCTCCCTGCATTTTCGTCCTTTTGCAAATAATCTGCCACATTCAGCTGCCGTATTACTTCAGGTCCTAATGCATCCGCTGTTACAGTTCTATTTCCAAGCCCAACAACTAAAATGGTACATTTTTTTATATCGTACACCATACCCATAAGCAGTTTTTGAATATTTTTTGTTAAATTTACAACAATTGTATCCTGCAAATCCTCCTCTAATGCATACATTCTTCCTGCTTCCATCGTAATGTATGTCCCCATTGGTCGATTCAGCAAATGCGCTCCATGCTCATTTTTGATTTCTATCGTTATCTGCTTTACATCATAAGCCGACTCATTGCATGCTTTTCCTGCATATTGTGTATATATATCTATTCCATTTAATCTGCCCTGATTGGGATTCACCTGTTGGTTTATTTCTACTGCCAGATCGGTCCGTGCCTGAAATTGTTCTTTATTTTTCCAAATCATTTTTACTCCTTTATGTTTACAACATCTGATATTTTCTGTACAATAAACTGTAATATTTCTATGTTTATCTAGATTCCATAAAAGAATTCTGTTTTTATTTTGTATAAATTATAATTTTTTATGTAAATTTTCAAAAAAATATTGACATCATTTTCTTTATCATATAAGATACAAGAGTATGTTTACATTAGATCGTCCGTGTCCGGCTTTAATGCAAAACACATAAAAATGAATGAAATTATAACATATTTTGGAGGTGTTCAAATTGGCTAACATTAAATCTGCAAAGAAGAGAGTTTTAACATCACAGGTTAGAACAGAAAGAAACAAAGCTATCAAGTCTAGAGTTAAGACTTATGTAAAGAAGGTAGACGCTGCTGTTGCTGCTAACGATAAGGCTGCTGCACAGGAAGCATTACCTGTAGCTATCGCAGAAATTTCTAAGGCTACTTCTAAGGGAATTTTCCACAAGAATACAGCTGCTAGAAAGGTTTCTCGTTTAACAAAGGCTGTTAACACATTAGCTTAATAACATATTAAGTACTTATTAAAAGGCAGATGCGCACACCCACTCGCATCTGTCTTTTTTATATTATAGGAAACTTCATTTCTTACCTTTTTCAGAAAAGATACACATTTGTGACGATGATATCTCTACATTTATAATGGCTGGCTATATTTTACAATCATTAGCTCAACTCCCATTTTGTCTTCGAGTCGCCCCATCTTTACACGTTCTTCTATATCTGCACATTCTAATAAAGCAGTTTTTAATTGTTCAATACTAAAATATTTTGCTTGTGTCACGTATTTCCCGACAATAAATGGTGCAACCCCCATTTCCGATGCAATCTGTGCATTACTTTTTCCCAGCTGTAATGCTTCTTTGACTTGTAAAATTCCATTAAACTGACGCACAATCAAATAAAGAATTCGCATTGGCGGTTCTTTCAATGTTAAAAGATCATAATATAATTCTAACGCCTGCTTCTGTTTCTTTGTTGCAATCGCTGTAATCATATCAAAAATTCTGCTAACTGTCTGTGTCGTACAAATTGCCTCTACATCATCTGATGTAATCTCTGCCTTATCCGAACAATAACTGATGAGCTTATCTAACTCCATCCTTATTAAATCCATTCCCGCACCGGTCTTTGCAAGCAGCAATTCAACTGCTGCACGGTCAATACGTTTGCCTTCTTTTCCAAGAATCCCGACAATCCATTTCATCAGTACCGACGTAGGCTGTTGCTTCATTTCGCAGACATATCCCTTTGACTGTATTGCTTTATATACTTTATTTCTCTTGTCAATTTCCTGCTCTACAAATACCAGAATTAAATAATCCGGCAATGCCTTAATATAATCCGCAAGCGGTTCATTCGAAGACTTCAAAAAGCCACTATTTTCTATCACTATTAGTCGTTTTTCTGAGAAAAACGGTAATGTGTCACCAATCGCCTGAATCTCCTTTAAATCACACTGTCCACCTTCAAAATAACTATAATTCATCGTATCTTCGCCCACGATTGCATCTCTTAACTTATCTCTGTATTGCTTTCTAAGATATGCCTCTTCCCCATAAAGCAAATAAACACTCATATAATCCTGTTCTTTAATATGTTGATTAATAACTTTCATAAATATCCTCATTCCATAAAATAAATCAAATGGCTGTTCTATAAGAATACCATAAATAAATATAAAATACCATTCTGAATAAAACTTTAAAACGCTTACTGCTTCGTTTGTATCCACATTTGCTGTCCGTCTGTGCGAACCGTTATCTGTCCTTGTCTGGCTGTAATGTATGTATCTATATTCCGTTTCTCTAATGCCTGCAGCGTCTGTGTTGCCGGATGTCCGTAACGATTATCTATTCCACAGGATATTAGGGCAATTTCCGGCGTGACAGCATCTAAAAAAACTTCACTGCTTGATGTTTTCGAGCCATGATGTCCCACTTTTAACAGCGATATATCCGATAGCATACCACTCTGCCTCATCTCATTTTCTGCGTGTTCTCCTGCATCTCCTGTCATCAGCATCCGAAATTTTCCATATTGTACCAGATATGTCGCAGAATAATCATTTGCATCCTCATATGCATAATCTAATGTCGGATGTACACATGTTATCAATTTATCAATCTGTTGACCTGCATTTGCATACTGAATCGGTATCTTATATTTGTCCGCCTGTTCTTCTATATTCATATATGATTTATCCGTCTCTTTTGTGCGGATTCCCGGAAGCACAATGCATCCAATCTGCGGCTCTTGCTGCTCTATCATTTCTAATATGCCATTTATATGGTCTGCGTCCGAATGACTGATAAATACATAATCTATTTTCGTAACCCCTTTTGATTTAAGAAATGGCATTATACGATATTTTGCAACCTGCTTAATATCTGTACTTCCTCCATCAAACAAATATGTTACCCGTTTAGGTGTCTGTACAAAGATTCCATCTCCCTGACCGACATCAATCATATCCACCACAAATCCACGTACCGGTCTATATATCAAAATAATGGCTGCCAATGTCAATCCAAGCAGCAGTTCTAACCGATACCTTTTATATTTGCTATAACGTACCAGACAGTATTGCATCTGCTTTTTTTCTTTTTCATCAGCCGGCAGTCTATAGTAAGATCTTTCTATGGCTTTATGATATTGGCACTTTAACCGATATACTGTCAGCCCCAAAAATATTATCATATAATAGCCAATTACTGCCACCAGGCTTGGTTTTCCTGTCACAATCGTCGCATATGGCAATTTCTGTGTCAGTGTACACACTTTTTCATAAAACCACAAAATATAATGCGATGTTCCAATGAGAAATATACCTGCTTGCGGAATGAGTCCGCCAACAATCCCTGCGCACCATGCGCACATCATAAATAACGACATACACGGAACAACTACAATATTTAACAACACACTATATAATGGAAATTCATAGTAATTATATAGTATTATCGGAAATGTAATGATGCTTACCGATATACTAACCAGCAATGCCTGAACACATCTGCGAACCCACTGTTGCTTGTTACTGCATTTTCCTTGTGCGTTTTGTTTTGTAAATGGCATAAAAAATTCTAATAATACAGGAGAAATCACACAAATACCAATAATTGCCCCAAATGACAACCAAAATGCAGAATTATATAAAACATAAGAATTATCATAAACAAGAACAATGACCGCAAATGCTAATGCAGATTTTATATCATAGGTCCGTCCGCACACTTCTGCGCCAAACATAATTATCATCATCATAACCGCACGTCTCGTAGACACAGCATTCCCCGTAAGGATTCCATAACTGATTACCAACGCAGTTCCTCCAAGCGCTGCTTGTACATATGTTCTATTTAATTTACGCAATAATCTAAATACCGTCATTCCTATTAACGAAATGTGTAATCCGCTGATTGCAAGCAAATGAGAAATCCCATTTTTCTGATAAAGTTGTTTTACATCTGCTGATAGCTGTGATTTATCTCCCAATACCATCGAGTGAAGTAACCCCACGTCTTCTTGCATTGCAATTGTTTGGTACGATTGCGATAAATATTGTTTTACTTTTCCAATCCCCTGAAGAAACCGATTTGTATTTTCTTGTATACAATCCATCTTCGTTACACTGACTTGATATAAAATTCCTATTGAAGCATAGTATTGTCGAGCATCAAATTCCCCTTCATTACGTGTTCCATCAAATTTTTTAATTTTCCCATGAATACGAACAGTATCTCCAATATGATATGCGCATTGTTGTGCCGTTGCAAGTATTCGAACTGACTTCGACTCTGCAACTACTTCCCTATCTATCATAAGGATTCTACATTCTTTTAAATAAAGTTGTGTACCATATTCTTTGGGTACGATTTGCTCAATAACGGCTGTAAATTCACATGGGATTTTATTCTGCGTTTGCAGCTTTGAATCGTATGCAGGCAATGTCAGCTTCTGCACACTATATAGATATGTCCCTATAAATAGGACAATAGAGATAACCAGATAAAATAACTCTAAAAAGTCTCTACCGGTTTGTTTTGAATCTGTCGCTTTCTTGTAATATACCACTCTATAAAACAGCCAATATGCCCCATACATACTGACTCCAAATCCAAGTGGCATCCAAAAATGCCACTGGCACAATGCAGATATTACTGCGCTCAAAATAATAACTGCATCGTATACTAATGGTCGTTTTATTGAAAGCAACGCATGTCTGTTTATTTGCAATTGCTTCTCTCTTTCTTTTGTCGTATTTATTTGTTATTTAATTAACAATTTCCGTGTTATAATAATATTCATTTGAAAGACTGATATTTTCCCGAAATGTTTTCTCAGAATCTCCATTAATCATAATCTTAACAGTATTTACACCATCTAAAGAACAAAGTGAATTTACGATTGAATACAAAGAAACTTCCCCGGAAACATTTACCATTTCCGTCAAAAAAACAGAATTCAAATTCACATAACACACCCCATTACTTGTAGAAATGCTAAGCAGTTTCAAATCTTTTGGTACCGTAGCATATTCTGTCTTATTATTCGGTCCTTTTATTAACCGCTCCATAACCAATCGTTCTAATGATACATTCTTGCTATATGCGATCTGTTCATTCTGTTCGATTAACTTATCCCCAAGTTTGTTTGCATAATATAATTTGATATTCTTCCACTCAACACTGTCAATCTCCTCACTCGCATCATCGATAAAATCGGCAGCAGACATCTGTCCAATAACCGTACCATTTTCATAAACCGCCTCTGCGCCATCAATATAAAATCGTACATAATTAATATCTTCAATTTGTGTTAAAGCATGTACAACTGCTGAACGAAATAACACTTCTCTCGCATTATTCATATCTGTATATTCTTTAGAAAAATACACCTGCATCGTATCGTTGTCTAGCATTATCTGTTGAATAATAATATTATTGGGTTTGATTACATTGTAATCGTCCTGTTTTTGCTTGCTTGACATTTCCGTCAACATCTGCATTGCAATATCTTCCTTCGAACAATCACTTGCAATGTCCATTTCTTTTTCTACGAGCTGGTCAGCATTATTATTCATATAATAAATAATATATCTCTGCGATTCTTCTCTTCCGCATCCCTGTACAGCTACCAATCCTGCTATAAATATTAACGTAAAGCAGATTACTACACATTTTCTAACGGACGGTATCCATAAGTATTTTTTATTCTGTTTCATAGATTTTCCTTTTCAACATAATTTAATGGAATTCTTACCGTAAATGTCGTTCCTACATTCTCTTCACTATGCACCTTAATTGTTCCATGATGCATCAATATAATCTTTCTAACAATGGCCAGTCCTAATCCTGTACCACCTGTTTCTCTCGACCGTGCCTTGTCCACTCTGTAAAAACGTTCAAATACCATATCCTGACTATCCTCTGGAATTCCAATCCCGGAATCCTCTACACGCACATAAAAATATTGATAATCTGCGTTCAAAGATACATGCACCCAGCCGTCTATATTATTATATTTAATCGCATTATCAACGAGATTTGACAACACCTGTGTAAATTTCACCTCGTCAATTTCAGCAACTACCGGACGGAAGCTCTCAAAAAGAATCTCAATATTCTTCTTTTCTGCAATCGGCTTCAAACGTGTCAAGACCATTTCCATCAACTCATTCACATTAACAGATGCGATATTAAGCGTCGAAACAGGGTTATCCATTCGAACAATTGACAACAAATCTTCAATAATCTTACTTTCACGGTCTATTTCCTTCGTAATATCCTGCATAAATTCACGATATAATTCTACCGGTACATCTTCCTGCATATTCAGGGAGTCTGCCAAAACTTTTATCGACGTAATCGGTGTTCGTAACTCATGCGATACATTCGATACAAACTCCTGTCGGCTTGCATCCTGTGCAGATGCTTTATCCATAATTTTGTTGAAATCATTCGCCAATGCAACAAGTTCCATATATCCCTGCGGTTTTAACCGCTTTTCAACATGCCCGTTTGCAACATCTGTTATCACAGCAAATGCTTCCTTAAATTTACTGCCAAAACGCTTACTGATAATAATTGCAAATAAGACGAATATAATCAAAAGTCCTGTCACAACTACACGCACTTGCACATAAACATCCATTTCAAATGAAATAATTTCTGAAACATCTGTATCTAATACCAGTACACCTATCACTTCACCATGATTCGTAATCGGAACAACCGCCTCAATCGCTCCATTTTTAGAATCGCTTTCTGAATAACTTTTTTTGCTGTTTACACTCCGAATAACTCTCGCATTTACAAGAATCTTACCTGTTTCCACAGAATAAGAATCCATATCAATAACAAATTCCGGATTGACAACTCGAATACGCAATGCATTAATACTTGAATATCTGACCAGCAAATCGTACACGCCCGCTGATTTTGCTTCTGTTAATGACTCATATCCATTAAATTCACCTGCAATCACAGCAGCTTTGGTTTGAATCTGTGCAACTTCATTTTCCACCAGATTCTGATGGTAAAAATAATTGGAAATCCACCATACCAATAACATCGGCAATAAACAAAACACCAACATAATTACAAGTAATCTAATACGAATACTATGTAGTAAATATACTCCGTTATGAATGAGTTCTTTGATATTCTTCCGTTGTTTATGTGTTTTTTCCTGCTCTTTTCTGTTAAAATGTATCAATGCATTACCCTTTCCACCTCATCTATACAATCAGGCATGATTAAAATAATATCCAACCCCCCATTTTGTATGCACATACTTCGGATCACTTGGATTCTCTTCGATTTTTTCACGCAGTCTTCTGACATGTACATCAACCGTTCTTGCATCTCCCGGATAATCATTCCCCCAAACTGTTTTTAACAGAATTTCTCTGCTATAGACCTTATTCGGATTGAGTGCAAGCAGCTCAACCAAATCAAATTCCTTTGCCGTCAAATAAATCTCTCTGTCATCAATTCGTAACGTACGACTGTCAATATCAATCCGCATACTTCCCGCTGTAATAATGTTATTCTTAGGCGGTTCTGCTTCGTGTCTTAAATTACGACGGAGAATTGCCTTCATTCTAGCCTTTACTTCTAATATATTAAATGGCTTTGTAATATAGTCATCCGCACCATACTCCAAACCAAGAATCTTATCCATATCATCCCCTTTTGCTGTGAGCATAATAATCGGAACATCTGAAAATTCGCGTATCTGCTGACACACTTCCATTCCGTCCATTTTCGGAAGCATAATATCAAGCAGAATCATATCGTATCGGTTCTCTTTTGCCAATGTAAGTGCCTCTTCCCCATCATATGCACTTGTCACTTCCATCCCATCCTGTTCAAGACTGAATTTCAATCCCTTTACGATTAACTTTTCATCATCTACAACTAATACTCTACTTGCCATTTCATTTCCTTTCATCATATCTGTCTTACTTTATATGATTATTATACTATATAGTAATATTCTTTAAATCTCACACACAGATTTTGTCTTTAATCTTATTATAGGCAGCCTCTTTAATTCCAGATATCTTCTTAATATCTTCCGGTTTCTGAAATTTTCCATTGGTCGAACGGTATTTTATAATATCCTCTGCTTTGGATTCACCGATTCCCGGTAAAGTCAACAGCTGTTCTTTACTCGCTGTATTCAAATTCACGCGATTCGATACCTGCTGCTGAACCTCTTCTGATACAACACCGCTTTCTTCACTTTCCGTCTTAGAAGGCACGTAAATCTTCTGTC
>AUXO012678356.1_pt1 | contig 26368 bp, 46 predicted proteins | sample 768731 | NCBI WGS metagenome assembly AUXO01 (sample SAMN02715735, study PRJNA202380) | gut metagenome | biome: sheep rumen | host: Ovis aries | place: New Zealand: Palmerston North | reverse complement strand
ATGAAGTGGTTGAGAGAAGTGCATAAGATAGACATCGATATTACAAGTCGTTGGAATTTAACTCCAGAATATCACATCTGTGAATATCGTTACAGATTGCATTATAGTAATGCCCCAAGCCACGACATAAATCAAAAGTTTAATACTTATGAAGAGGCTTGTGAAGCATCCATAAAGTATTGTCTTGAAAATTTGATTTAGTTATGATTAAAGAAGATTACATTAGTTTTGAAACGGCAAAACTCTTGAAGGAAAAGGGATTTTATGCAGATACTGACCACGATATGTGGTATGTTGTTGAAAAATTTTCGACCGGATGTCACTGGAATTCCTGCACATATAAAGTTGGTGACATAACAAGAGAATATGATGAGAAATATTGTATTGCTATGCCAACATTGCAGATGGTAATGAAGTGGATGAGAGAAGTATATAATATTTGTATTTCCGTTGATGTAAAAATCGGAGGAGGAAAATATTATGTGTGTATCTCAAGTACAGAAAACGGACTATCTTACGGTGTGTTGGAAGATGAAGTTTGGGATACATTTGAGGAAGCTTGTGAGGAATCAATCAAATATTGTCTTGAAAATTTGATAAACAAATGAAATGGATTAAGAATTTATTCAAATCGTTACGTCAAAAATGTGTTGATGCTTATGGTGAAGAGTTTGGTGTAATGTACGATATGGTTAATCGTGGTGAGCCAATAGGAGATATGACAGAAACGATTGTTTTTTTAGAAATGCTTGAAGCGGTAAAGAAAGGAAAACCTTATGAAATACAGAGTAACACCACTACTGATAGGTGATATGGAAAGATTCACCGTCGAAACAAAGGACCACTGGTGGAATAAGTGGCACTTTATTTTTGACGGAAGTTATCCAAGATTGTTCAGCAGTGAGGATTTGAAAAAATATTTCAAAATATCTGTTGTATATAAAGATGATATATATTTTGCAGAGAACAGAGTAATCAAAAAATTGTAAAAATTATGTATAAACTACAGCACTTTGATTTGATGACCGGAAACTGGTTTTGCTATAACAAACCAAATAATTATTTTTCAAAGGTTATATCAATACATAATCCGTGTCAAGAAAAAGTCAGTGATGAATATTGTGTCAAGTGTTTCCGTGATAAACTTGACCCATTATATGAGAAAAACCCGATTGACTTTTTCAATATAGATATTTTACACCCAATACAATTGACAAATTACATATTGGGTAACAATGGTTTTGTGTTGATGAAACCAGATTTTATGACACTTTCCGAAGATGAAGTCTGGACTTTAAATGATACTTATAGTGATTGGTCTATTTATTTGGAAAATCAAACTGACGATAATGGAAACGAGTTCTTCGTTTCAAAAGTGTATAGTGGTGCAAATAATTCGGAATTGTATATCAGATATGTTCACCAATTACAGAATCAAGCAAGAATCTGTGGTATAAAACAAGAGATAATATCAAATCTTTGAATTTGCAATAAACCAAATGAGTAAAGAAAATTTCATAGTATTATTGAAATCAATTGGAAAGTCATTACTTTCATTCAGCATTGGTTTCGTTGTTGTTTTATTATATCACCTATATTTTAAGTAATATGGAAATAAGTTACGGAGAAACAGTATTGGAAATCAATAATTACGACAGTGTTAATCCACATCTAAAAAATTGTCCGTTTTGTGGAGCAAAACCAGTTTGGCATCTTACGGGAAACGACAACACACCGAGCAGGACTGTTGTAATCAAATGTCCCAACTGTGGTGTTGAAATGAAAATGAGTGGTCGTGCTTTCGGTGTCCAACCGATAGCAACAAGACTTATGGAAAAGTGGAACTGGCGTACTAACGTTTAATTATACAACTATGATAAAGAGAATAAAAAGATTCATAGAGGAAAAAATCAGACGAATAATCAGAGAAGAATTGGAGGACATCTTTTGCAAGAATGGTGAAATAGCAGTCGACCACCATATAAGACAGAACTCTTGGGCGGTTATAAAGATTGACACTGGTCCAGGTTCTTGTTATCTTAAATTCGTTGATTTGGGTAAAGAAGATTTGAGAAAAATTCAAAAGTTTATGTCTCAATTTGAAAACCAACATATCGACGCTGCACCACAGATTGAACGAGAGTTCAACAAAATGTACGACACAAAAACATTGTTTAACCATAATTTGTACGTATAAAATATGAAGGTAAGAATTGAAAAAGAGTTGTGTAGTCCAGTTAATGGTCCAAAATATCATGTAGTAAAAGTCGATGAGAAAACCGGAGAGAAAGAATTGTTGAAAACATTTGACGGTGACATCAAGGAAGCGGCAAGGTTTGCCGAGAGAAAGGTTGACTTTGATGTTCTCGAGGTCGCTTACAAAGAGAATCCACATTCTTTTGATTCAACCGGTTATTCATCGACAAGTTCAATACATTTCGACAGCAATGCTGCAGAACCACTAACCAAAGACGAAGTTAGAAAGTTTGTAGGGATGTTCAACGAACTTTTTGAAAATGATTTTGGTGGTGAGGAAAGTCAGAGTGTTGATAACCAAGTGATATTGATTTGCCAAGAGGTTATAAAAAGAATGAAAGAGGAGGAAGAAAATGCTAAAAGAGGATTATGTAACTCTTGAAGTTGCTAAACTGTTGAAAGAAAAAGGTTTCAGAGAACTTGTAAGTCACTCTATCAATAAGACATATAGAGACGACAGGAATGATGTTTCAATATGGACATCGGACAGACCAGAAAACTATAACGATATACCGGAGGAAGAAAACCATTTTTGCAAATATTCGTGTCCAACAATACAGATGGCAATGAAGTGGTTAAGAGAAAACAAATCTTTTCATATAACTGTTGATTTGATAGACTTTCTTGAGCACGGTTATGTCTATACAGTTAAGATTGTAAATTGTGTTTCATTTCACGAATACAAACTCGAAGACACAGAAAACTCTTATGAAAATGGTTGTATTGCTGGTTTGGAATATTGTTTAAAAAACTTGGTATGATGGAAAACGGAAAAATAAAATCAGTAGAAAGAATTGAGAAAAAGGATGGAACTGTCGATTTCAAACTTGAAGTTGGTGATAAAGTATATGTTTTGCATAATGTAGAGATTTCACAAGGAAATCTTGAACATAATGAAGATGATTCACATAGTTTATCAATTAATTTTAAGTTTGATTATTTTGAATAATTTATGGATGTTTATACACAAAGACTAAAGGAACATATCGGTGAACCGGAAGATGGCAGGACTGATTACTTCAACCTTAATATAAGACAGTGTGTAGAAAAAATAAAGGAAAGTCTGAAAACAAAATTCAGTGCTAATCTTTGGACACTGAATATGTCAAGCGAGGAAATCGGATATGCAGTGTCACTTCTTAAAAAAGAAAAGATAGTTCACGTATTTGATGAGGTGATGGATGCAATAAATTGTTTTCAGTCAGAAGAAGATATGTTCTTTTTCTACAAAAAAATAAGAGAGGAAAGTACAGAAAAAGATTTACAGTTTTTAAGAGAAAGGAATTATAACACACCCGTGATAAAATTTTTCGAAAAATGAATGAAGATTACGTAAGTTTTGAAGTTGCAAAAATATTAAAAGAAAAGGGTTTCAACGAACACCTTTGTGTGTTCTACGATGAAAGGGGCAAAATGCAATATGACAGCAGAGGTCGTATGAATTTCGGAAACGATTGTGTTGCACCCACAATCCATATGGTTTCAAAATGGTTGAGAACACATCACATATATATAGATATATGCACACTAAACGTAAACAAATTTTCGTACAGAATATGTGTATTGAGTGATACGACGGGGTTTTTGTGTGAGTTTCGTCACAGTATGGAAGACGAAATATTCCGTACTTATGAGGATGCACTTTCATCTGCAATAAAGTCTTGTGTAAAAAATCTTGACTTTTAATAAATATTTTATGATACAAAATGTAAAACATATATATGACCATTTTGATTTCAGCACTTTTCCCGAAAAAGAAAAGTCGAAGGAAAAAATGGGCACAAGATTTTCAACAAGTGACTTGGTTGTATATTACGAAGAGTACTCAATAGGGTTTGAACAAATTTGGAGAATAATAAATTCAAAAAAGAACACAAAGATAATTTTTGACGATTTTAAGAAAGGTTGGTAATTTTTGTTATATTTTATTTGGGAATTTTGAAAAAAATAGTATCTTTGGAAAAAAATAAAAATGATATACAAAGGTATAGAAATAAAGGATGAAATTCCTACAGTAAAAAGAACAAGCGTAGTTACCCTTTTCGGTGAAAGCGATTCTATTGACGAAATAGTTTTGACACAAGGTGAATTCTCAAAGTTTGTCGACAAACTCAATTCACTTGAAGGAAAACTCATAAAGAACGAAAACTCAAAGGTGGTTTTATGTGTTGGTGAGGGAACCAGTGAATTGGATTGGTATGATGAAGACCCATCACCTACGCTCGAGGTTCTTATCGAAGAGACAATACCAGAACCGGAGGATAAAAAACTCAAAAGAATCGCTAAGGAAAAACAGAGAATCGACAAAGAAGAAGAGAGGTCTCTGAAGAAAACAGAAAAATACAAACAAAAAGTTATACAAAGAGAAATTGAGCATCTTGAGAAATTGGGATACACAATAACACAAAACACAAATAAATAATAAAAAATTAAAAAAGACATGAAGAAAAACATTTTTTTGATGATGATTGCACTTTTCGTTGCAATGTTTATGACTTCTTGTAACTCCTGTAAAAGGGGCGGTAACGAGGAAAGCTGGGTAGAGACTGTCCAGAAAGAAGATGCACAGTATATGGTTGAGAACTTCGGTGACAACTATGATTGGCTCGAGTGCTGCATCGACTTCAAGAACTTCATCGACAGTGGTGATTGTGAAGTTGCTGGTGTTGCAAACATTTACAGAATCGTTGATGTAATTGACTCACAGAGTTTCGTACAGACAGTTGTTCTCATCGCACACACACCAGACACTATGGCAGTCGAGACTAAACAGGGTATCTGGGTTGGTGACAATCCTTTGAATGCTTTTGTTCCTTTCAATTGTGATTTTAACAAGGCAGTCGACCAGATGATGAGAGCAAATTGCCCAAAACCTCACAGCAAGCATTGTGTTCTTAGAAAGGAAGTCGGCCCACGTGATTGCAACCCACAGTACATCTTCGGAAACCAAACTATGCAGGTTTATGTTGATGCAGTTACCGGTGAGGTGAATACAAAGAATCCCGTGTTCGAGGGATTTAATGACGACGAATCATTCTATGCACCAGTCGATTCAACAATTACTGATACTGTTTACGGCCCACGTAACACCCGTATCGGTTGTCCTCTCGGTGAATGGCCTTGATAATCGAATTTGGTTTCACAGTTTTCCTTAAAACTGTGTTTCTGGCCCGTTCGACAAGTGGTTTAAGTCGCCACCCTTTCACGGTGGAGTCCTGGGTTCGAGTCCCAGACGGGCTACCACAATCACCCATAGTTCAACGGATAGAACGACTGGCTACGGACCAGTAGATTCGGGTTCGAATCCTGATGGGTGAACAAAACAAATGCTCAGTTGGCCGAGGGGTTAGGCACCGGTCTGCAAAACCGGGTACGGGGGTTCGAATCCCTCACTGAGCTCAAATCACAAAAAATATAACGTTATGAAAAAAGTGATTGTATTTTTAGTATTGTTATTGGCGATTTCCGTAGGTTATTGTCAAACAAGAGGTGGTGGTTCATCAAGAGGTATGTCACCACGTGCATCCACCACTGTAAGTTCCCCACGTTCTACTTCAACATCAAGTTCGAGAACCTATTCACCAAGTAGGAGTTCGAGTGTTTCAACACGTCCATCGACGAGTTATTCACCAAGTAGAACACCATCTGTTTCTACGAGACCATCGGTTACTTCAAGACCATCGTCTTCGAGTAGAACTCCGTCTATAACTACAAGGGGTGATGAAAGACCGACATATAGAGGTACTCCATCTGGAAGACCATCCTCCACTCCACGTCCGAGTGTTGGTCATCCACACAGACCACATCCAAGTGTAGGTCATCCAAGTCATCCACATCCACCGGTTGCACATCATCCACATCCACATCACGTGCATCCTTATCACCATCATCACTATCACCCACATTTCCATAGAGACGTTTATCTTCATCGTGTTTATTGGAATCCATATCGTCCAGTCGTGGTGATTGATGGTTTCTGGTTATACACACACAACTACTATTATGTTGATTATGCCACACGTTATTCCTACATTAGTGCAATCAACAACACAATGACGATAGAGGTCGTGGATTTCGTTGTGGATGATACATACACATACTGCATAGAGAAAGTTGATTACGACACATACTTCCGAGTATACGACAAAAACAACATACTCATTGCACAACAGAATATTGGAAGGAAGTATAAAGAACTAATTTACGACGAAACGGCAAAAGGTGTCTGGTGTATTGGTAAAAAGGACAAAAACAATATGTTCTTTACTATGACAGAAGACGGACAACTTATATGCTACACCGAATAAAACAAAAGGGAAAGACTAAAAATCTTTCCCTTTTTTGTTATATTTAGGTTATGAAAATACTAAGTTTGTTTGATGGAATAAGTTGTGGTATGGTCGCTCTCAAAAAGTGTGGATTTGACATAGAGAGTTATGATGCTTATGAGATTGACAAAAGTGCAATAACTATCAGTAGAAAAAACTATCCAGAAATAAAACAACACGGTTCAGTCGTTGGTGCAGACTTCACACAATACAAAGGATATGATTTACTAATTGGCGGCTCACCTTGTCAAGGATTCAGTTTCGCCGGCGAAAGGTTGAACTTCGAAGACCCACAATCCAAGTTGTTCTTTGAATTTGTCAGAGCGTTGAAAGAAGTAGAACCGAAATACTTTCTTCTTGAAAACGTGAAAATGCCGAAACAGTTTGAAAATGTCATCACCGAATATCTCGGTGTTAAACCGATTCTGATAAATAGCAATCTTGTTTCGGCACAAAACAGACAGAGGTTATACTGGACAAACATACCTAATGTTGACCAACCGAAAGACCGTGGTATATTATTGAAGGACATTATTACCCCCGATAAGGGGTCTTTTCCTCTTTCTGTGGCACATTTGAACGCTTTCCTTAAATCCTATCCATCTTGGAAAGAAAGTCCATTAGAAGGCAAATCTAAGCCGATTTTGGCATCTTATTACAGACAACCCCCATATTGCCCCTATATAAGATGTGAATTTACGGAAAGTGGATACAGGAGACTCACACCTGTAGAATGTGAGAGACTGCAGAACCTGCCCGACAACTATACGGAAGGTGTAAGCAATTCCTCAAGATTAAAAGCAATCGGTAACGGTTGGACAGTTGATGTTATTTCACACATATTAAAAAACATTAAAGAGTAATTTTTATGTACGGTTTTACAAAAGAAGACAGAAGTTCATTTCCATATTGGTTTGCACACTGGTGTGCATTTCAGATGGTGGCGTTGAATTGTCACAAATGGAAATTTAAATATTTGTTTCACGATTTCTACAAACCTTGGATGAGATTGTTTATAAGTTATGACAAGGTTCAGATGTTCCATAACAAAAACAGTCATCACCATCTTTTGTATGCTTTTATTCACGGATTAAAGCACGTCGATTGGTGTGCAATGATTATAGACTGGGAGTGTTCGAGATTTACAAAACACGCCGCCCAGTTAAATGCAAGAGACGAAAAAGAAAGAGTAATATCAACATTGCACACGTTGGACCAAAGTAACAAAACAGTAAGACAGTTGTCAAAACTCGGACTTCTGCCAGACAAAACAGACTACTTCGGACGTATGGAGTTTGATGAAGTTGTCGACAAAATAGAAATGAATTTAAACAAAGCACTGAAAGAACTAAATTTATAATTATGAAAGATACAATTATCGTTAATTTTTTTGCAGGACCTGGTTGTGGCAAATCAACCGGAGCATCCTGGTTGTTCTCACAACTCAAACTCAATGGTGTTGATTGTGAATATGTCACAGAGTTTGCAAAAGACAAAGTGTGGGAAAACAACGGAGAGGTTTTCAAATGTGAGTTCTATATCACCGGAAAACAATCGTTCAAGATTTCGAGATGTTTCGGAAAGGTTGATGTCATCATCACAGACTCACCAATCGCTATCAGTATGGCATACAGTGAATCAGATAAATTCAAGGCTGCAGTCTTGGAGGAGTTCAACAAGTATGAGAAAAACAATATGAACGTTCTCTTGAAAAGAGTTGTACCATACGACCCAAACGGAAGACTTCAGACAGAAGATGTTGCAAAAGATATAGACGACACGATTAAAAATGTTCTCGATGAGAGTAACATCCCATATTACTATATCAACGGTAACACAGATGGATACAAGGCCGTTCTTGATATGGTGTTGGAAAAATTGAAATTTTTGAATAGGGGATGAATAAAATAAAAGTATTTACTGCATTTAGTGGATATGACAGTCAATGTCTTGCCCTTGACAGGTTAAAAAAAGACTTTCCCGACCAATTTGATTATGCATTGATTGGGTGGTCTGATATAGACAAGTATGCAATAAATGCTCACAACGCTTTGTTTCCTGAACACACATTTAGAAACTTCGGTGACATTTCAAAAATATATTGGAATGAAATTCCTGATTTTGATTTGTTCACATATTCTTTTCCGTGTCAAGATATTTCAATCGGTGGTTTCGGAAGAGGTCTTGAAGAGGGTACCGGTACTCGTTCATCTTTATTGTGGGAGTGCAGGAAAACGGTTGAGATTAAGAGACCGAAGTATCTTTTGATGGAGAATGTTGACCAGATACTTTCATCAAAACACAAGAAAAACTTCGACAAGTGGTGCAAGGTTCTGGAAGGATACGGTTATCGTAACTTTTGGAAGATGTTAAACTCTATGGATTACGGTGTTCCACAGTCAAGAAAACGTGTCTTTATGGTGTCGATTCTTGGTGATGAGTGGTTTGACTTTCCGAAGGAAATGAAATTGAATAAATGTCTTTTGGACATTATTGAGAAAAACATCCCAGACGAAGAATACTTTTCGAAAGAAACCATTACAGAAATGTTTAAGTATGCAATCGAGGAAAATCCGGTCGGTTGCAGATTCAACAACATTCATCTGAAAGAACCACAAGTCTTGAAAATGAGAAGAACCGATGAGGAAAAGTTGAGAAGACACAACTTCGGTGATGAGGGTGCAAAGTTCAGGAGTGGTGCAAAATACTACGACATCGGTGAGAACTGTTGTGCAAACACCGTAACCACCGTTATGAAGGATAACATTCTTATAGAACCGAAAGCAGATAATGAAGGTGTCAAAATAACACTCGACAACATAGACCAGTACATAAAAGTCAGAAACTTCACACCAAGGGAAAATTTCAGATTGATGGATGTTGATGATGAAGACATAGATAAGATTATGTCTGTAACACCAAAGTCACAGTGTCTAAAACTTGCAGGTAACAGTATAGTTGTGGCGGTGTTATATCACATTTTCAAAAAAATGTTTATAGATAAAAGTTACAAAATTTCATTGTTTTAATATGGAAATAACAATTTCACTCGGAAAAAATTTCAAGATTTCAGACAAAGCTTTGGAAGATTTCAAGAATATGGTAAAGGAAGGTAGGTGTCTTGGTACACTTGACCATCCGGAACCAAGTCTATCATTGATTGACACAAGATATAAAGTCGATGAGATTAGAGAAAACGTGCTTGGTGAGTTGGTTGGTGATATAACTATACTCAATAATCCAGAAGGAAATATGTTCAGAGATATTATTCAGAAGAACCCCAACTCTTTCCGTTTCTCACCAACAGGATTTTGCCACAAAGAAACAAACCCAGAGACTGGTGATGAAGAAACTATCATCGATGCAATAACAGCAATTAATGCAACCCCAAACTATTATTCCGTTCTTGATTGGATGGAAGAAGCAAGAGGTGTTAAAGAAGCAATTGATATAAATGAGTTTCTTTTCGTCTTGTATAATCTTCACAAAGAACTTGCAAGCATTTCATCTACGAAAACAAAGACTGACATTTTGTCACGATTCAAGAATGACAGTGAATATACTGACAAAATGTCATACTATGACAAAATTTTCAATTACATTTATGACAACGATATCACATTCGGAATAACATCGGAGAAGGTTGATGGTTTCGAGAAGGACACCGTTGGTCGTAGATATGGAAACTTTATGTCATTGCTCGACGACTTGGCAAGTAGAAAACTCACAGGTGATATAGCACTTGCATCAACAAAGAAGTTTATCGGTGTAATCAGTGAGTGTTACAACGAGAAGTCTGAACCTATGGTCAAGATGTTCAAGATGATACTAGACAAAGACTTCGAGTGTGGTGTAAATGTAAAGACTATGGCAAAGGTATTTCCAGTTAAACTTCCCTTCACAGAATATGTGGCACTCGCCAATAAGTATTTCGACCGTGAGGATAAGGTTGACTTCGACAACGAAACTTGGTTGTGGTCAAGAAAACTTGATGGAAACAGACTCATTCTGATAAAGAACAAATCCGGTGTAAAGTGTTTCTCGAGACAAGGTAAGGAGATAAAAACACTCGATGTGTTGAGAAATATCATAGGCAAAGTGGATGGAGACTTTGTTCTTGACGGTGAGGTGTGTATCATAGATGAGAATGGAAACGAGAATTTCCAAGAGATTATGAAAGTAATCACGAAGAAAAACTACACAATTGAACACCCGGTTATGAAAGTGTTCGACATATTGTCGGAGGATGAGTTCTTCGGAAGAAAGAAGAGTGACCGTTTCTGTGTGAGATATGAAAGACTGAAAGAGTTTTTTGAAAAGAACAACACTATTACAGATAATTTCAATCTCGTTGAACAAACAATCGTCGAGTCAAAGGATGACTTGATGAAACAATTTGCAAAGTCACGAGAGAAAGGATGGGAAGGATTGATGATTAGAAAGGATGTTCCTTATGAGTGTGGTAGAAGCAACAACCTACTTAAAGTCAAGGGTTTCTTTGACAATGAATATGAGGTTGTTGACTATGAGATGGGAAATATGAGATTTGTCGAGGAAGGTCGTCAGGTTGAGAAGGAGGTTCTTTCCGCCATCGTAATCAAACACAAAGGATTCGATGTCAAAGTTGGTTCCGGATTTTCGAAAGAAGAAAGAGAATATCTGCACGACCATCCAGAGGAAATTAAGGGTTCTATCGTTAAAGTTCAGTATTTTGAGGAAACAAACAATATGCAGGGTGGAATATCGTTGAGATTCCCAACTGTTGTATATTTCTATGGAAAAGAAGGGAGATTTGACTAATGAAAGGTAAATTTGATAGGTCGCTGCAAATAGAGCAGAACAAATATGACGATGAAATAGTTAAAAAGGTTTCATTGGGAATGATGGAAAACATCACGAATATGAGTATGATGAAAAAAACTACATATATCATACACATATGACAAATGAGGAATTCTATTTGAAGAATGACAAAAAAAAGTTGGATAATTGTCAAAAGTGTAAACTTTGGTCAGAATGTAGGGTTGCAGAACACACTTTGACAACAATTAAATGTATTGAAAATAAGGGAGTCGACGAAATAACAAAGGAGATAAACAAAAAAATTCTTGAACAAGTCTTAAACAAGAGATAATTTTGTTATATTTAGAGTAAAGCAAATACATTATGGCAACAGTTATAACAAAAAAAGGAAAACAAGTTGATTCACATAAGGTTGATGTTGTGTGTAGTAACTGTGAATGTGAGTTCACTTGTGACAACACTGATTTTGAAGGTGGTGTTATCAAATGTCCAAACTGCAAAAAAAGCATATACTATCAAGAAACATTGACATATAAAAACAATGTTGAATACAAGAATAAGATAGAAAAAATAAAAAAGAAAATAAAGAAAGAAGTATTCAAGGTCATTGATTTTGAAAAAATACACAACCATATGTCCAATGTGAAATGGATTTGGGCAACATCGGGAAGAAGTGTTCCGACAATACAAGAGATTAAGGATACTCTCGAAAAACTCATATACGAGGTAATAGATAGAAAAACAACAATCTCGACTGGTGGTTTCATAGTGAGATATAATGAATATCAAGAAGATGAGGATGGACCACATACAATAGGTGTAGATGTTGTATTTTATGTTACAACAGCAACATCAGATGTAAATGTCGATACATTAGAGTACGTATATTATTAAAAACACAAACATATTTAAAAATTAAGAACAATGAATACGATTAAACTTACTTATGACGAAAAAAACATTCGTAAAAGTGTAAAGGTTCAAAAAAAGAGTAATCCAGAAACTGGAAACTTGGATGTTAGAACGAAAACCATCGTTAGTGTCCCTTGTATCTTTAAGGAGGTTCGTATCAACAAGGAACTTGCTGATTTTGGTTTCGTGACATTCCCGGAGGGTATCCGTAACATCCTTAACCGTTATGGCTTCCGTTATGACTACAAGATGGGTGGTTGGGTGAAGAAATTCACCGGTGTTGCAGTGCATTTTGCATCAATCAAGGAAAACGGTGAGGCAATACAAGATGACCAGTACGGTGAAGAGTATGGTTTCAACGTTGCAATGACAAGAGCAAAACTCAAATCACAGTTGGTCGCTCGTAAGATTATGGAGCAGATTGCCGGTGTGTTTCAGTTGGCAGCCGAAACATTCAGTGCTTCTGCAGAACACTTTAACGAAGTTTATCTTGCAGAATTGGATGCACATGAACGTGTTGTGACAACCGGTTATTGTGACCCAACTTGCTAACAAAATTCTACAACCTTGCATAAATATTTTACAGCAAAGTTGGATATAAAAGAATCATATCTGACAATTATTGTTGGGTATGATTCTTTTTTATATAAAAAATAACAATCAATCAATAATGGCCGTTAGTGTAAGATTAAGAAAAAAAGAATATAACAGTTCAACAGACAATATCGAAGGTGTTGTCGTATTTGATACAACAACAAAGACCATATTGGTAAGTGGAGAAAGATTTGGTTCAAATGTAAAATCTGCAACATATAACAATTCAGATAAAACATTACAGATTACAGACATAAACGGTTCAGTAATATCGTTGAACTTGACAGATGATACAAGTGCAAATGAACCAACTAGTCTTTTGGGTAAATTGAGAGACGACATAAATCAAAACGGAGTCTCTATTGCAACAATAACCGGTACTGGAAACGGTTCAATAACAAAAGCTGTCAATGATGCAATAAGTGGTCTTGACAATGATATAACAATAGCATCAGACAACAATGGTGTTGTTTCAATAAAATCTTCAATAAACGAAAGCAATGGTATCATATCGAACAACACTTCAAGTACTATTACACTGTCGAAGGTTGCAACAACGGGTAACGCCAGTGATATTTCTGTAACATACGATTCAGCAACATCAGATGTGCAGACATCAATATCAGACATTGATTCAAGACTTGTAACACTTGCATCAAGACAGATTCAGTACATCGAACCAAGCAGCAATTCAACCTGTCCTAGTGGGTATTCACACTATTATAGCACAAACCAGAGACGTTCTGGTAATCTCACTGCAAGTGCCAGCACAATGAACAGAATATATCTCTGTAAAACAACATCATATACTGGTGACTACCACCAAATTATGACAGTTCAAAGTGGTAATAACTACAAATGGGTCGACATTAGTACAACTACAATAGATTTGAGTGGTTATGTGAAATCCGTAACTATAAACGGAGTAACGTATAATCCTACAACAAGTGGAGACATATCGCTTCCGAATGTTGTTAATTCAATAGTTGGTGAAACACCTATAACAAATGGAAATGGTGATTATGTAAGTGTGAGTGTGTCAAACTCAACAACAGATGGTGTTCAAACAACAACAATAGAGTCGAGTCTTAAAACAAAAGAAATATCAAGTGCAAGCAGTACAAGTGACGGTATTGCAACTGCAAATGATGTAAAGAACTATGTCGAAGAAAATTTGACAACAATAAGGACTTGGACAAACGACGATATCCAGACAATTTAAATTATAAGATATGAGTTTATATTTGGGTCAAGATAAAATTAAAAGTGTCAATGTTATGTTTGTCGAAGGTGATGGTTCAACAATCATCGAAGAGAACATAAAATCCGGTGTAACCATATTGGGTGTTGAAGGTACTTTCACATCAGACGGAACACAAAGTACAGGATACAACGTTGCATCATCAAATGAAATAATGGAAGGATACTCAGCTTGGGTTGATGGTGATGAAGTGCTTGGAAACGTTAAGATAAACAATTTTTACTATGGGACGACAGAACCCAATGCAAATCTCGGTAACGACGGAGACATATATTTAAGAAGTTAAAATGAAGAACATAGAATTAGCAATACAGAAAGAACAAGAATATCTGCAAGAAAAGGTTGTCAATGGAAACAATAAAGCAAATATTTTCGAATATCTGATTGTTGCTGGATATGACGACTTGGAAGAATTTAGAAGAGACAAGATGTATTACGGTATAAGAATGTGTAATATAACACCGGTTACTGATTCAGCAACTGTGTTACAACCACTTGCATATCAGAATTATCAAAATGCAGTACCGTTTTGTTTCTTTGTAGAATACGACAAACCGTTTGCACTTGTACCGTTTGGATTCACAGACGACGAAAGATTTTCACAATATGGACTTGATTGTTTCAGATGTGGTTATGAGAACGGTGGAATAATAGTGACAGACCAAAGAGATTTCAGATTCTGTATAGCAATACCACAAAGTGATGATTGCAACAAAAGACTCCAAGAAAGAATGTTTAATTTTTTGAAAGGATATTATCCAGAATTATCGTTGGATGGAAATGATTTTATGTATGGTGGAAAAAAAGTCGCCGGTACTGTTGACTTCACATACAACGGTATGTATATGTTTGCAATAAACGTTTCCATCATAGATATGTACGATACAGTAAATGAATTGGGTATAATAAAAGACAAGATACCTGGTTGTCTCCCACATATTGACAATTTGAAAAATATACTTAAAACCGAAGTTGAGTCATGGCTAAGAGTATAATACTTTATCCAACAAACGATGTATCTTTTGAACACAGTGCAAGCAGTGGTAGTAGTGGTTATGTGTTAATAAACGATGTTACATCGGATGATGGTACAAGTTATATATACCACGAACTTACTACACGTGATTCAAACATTACATCAACATTTAAGTGTGACAACACGGACATAACCGGAAAAATATATATAACCGGTATTTCGTCATTGATACGTTCTAGTTATACAACAAATCGTGCAAATATAAATTCACCAGTAAGCAGTGTATCTGTATCAATACACGGTGGTAATTTTGTTAATGGTTCAAACAATACAGTGACAGAGGACTATACAACATTTACAGACACATACCAGAACGTATCCGGATTAAACACAATATACCAGTCAATCGAAGATGCAAATATTGTAATCGGTGTCTATACAAGTGGTTCATACACTGCAACGAGTAACAAGGAATCAGAAGTAATCATAAGGGTTACACAGGCAAATGTAACAATCGAATACGAAGATGTATTTGATTGTTCCGCCAGTTTAATCAGTGGTAGTGGTATAAGAAGTGTAAATGTATCAAACAATGAAGTTGTAGATGGTAACACAACCACATTTACAGCAGTCCTAGAAGATAATTTTGAATTTGACGGATGGTACAGTGATGCAGAAGGAACAAACAAAGTTTCGTCTGATATAACATATGTCGCTACAATAACACAGAACACAACATTATATGCAAAAGGAACACTTTTATATGATGTGTCTGTTTATGGTGATGAAAACCTGAACGTATCGTCATCATCAAATAGAGCAAAAGGTGGAACACCAATAACCGTTACAGCAACACCAACGAGTGATAGATATAAATTCAAGGGTTGGTTTTCAAATGAAAGTAGAACAACACTCGTTTCAACAGACAACCCATATACATTCACATTGACCGGAGACACCGTTCTATATGGTTCATCTGGTTTGAGTGAGACTATGTATGTAAAGGTTGACGGAGTATGGAGTCCTTGTTCAAAGGTCTATAAGAAGATAGATGGAAGATGGGTTGAACAGTTGGCGTTGTCTGGACTTTTCGAAACATCAAAAAACTATAAAATAATTAAAGTCTAAATAAATGAATGAAGTAAAGGTACCTCTTGTTATAAACAAATTGCAAAGCAAGGCAATTTTTGACGAAATGTCAAGGAAAAACAAGATTAAACAAAACGAATTGTATCTCATACAGAATGATGATGCAGCTGAGGTGACTTCGGTTGCATTCGATACCGAAAACAGAAAGTTCATATATAGAAACAACAACAATGAAAGTATCGATATAATCACCATTCCCGTGTTGAAGGGATATCTAAACCTTAACGATGTTGCAACAACTGGTTCATACAACAGTTTGTCTGCACAACCACAGATAAACGGAGTCACATTGAGTGGAAACAAAACAACAAGTGATTTGAAAATCAGTTATAATGATTTGACAAACCAACCACTCATACCAGAATTGACAAACACATATTCATACACAGATGAAAGTAAGGCAATGACTGGTAAGGCAACAGCGGTTGCATTGAATGGTTATGTGACAAAAACAACAAGTGTAACAGGAACTGGAGCATTGAGTGGTGGTGGAATGCTGGAAAACAACTTGATGATTTCACACAAGATTGCACCAGTTGGATTGACACCATCTGCAGTCAAGGTTGCATCCGATTCTTATGGTCATGTTCAGATTGGTTCAGCAATCACTGCAAGTGATGTAAATGCACAATCTACAAACTACAAGACAATTACTTCTTGCAGTAATATTGACGCTGCCGGTTACAACACGATTCTTATAATAGGAACAACGAGTGAAACCGTCTCATTCCAATCTGTACCATCATTCGGAAATAAGTTGAGACTTTACTACGCCAATATCACAAATGAGACAATAAAAGTTACAATAGACCCTGCAAATTTCCAAACATCTACATATTTCTTCTTCAACAGTGCAATTCTAACTCAGCCATACGTATATGATGTGGCGGCAAATTCAAATTTGTGTATGGACATAGTACTGATATATCATATTGTTGATGGAACACCGACGGTATTCACATTTGCAGATGTTATAGAAAATACTGGAAGATAAAAGAAAATCTGTTCTGAAAAGAACAGATTTTTTTGTTATATTTAATTTGTAATGGTAAAAATAATAGTATGCAGATACTTTCACAAACAGAATTGGATTTTAGCGACGTATTGATTAAACCTAGACGTTCAACCATTTGTTCTCGTAAGATGGCGGACATCAAAAGAGAGTACCACTTCAAATGGTGCAAGTGGCACATAACCGGAACAGGTCTTATGAATGCAAATATGGGAACGATAGGAACGTTTAAGGTTGCAAAGGTGATGCTTGATGACGGTCTCTTCACTTGTCTCCACAAATATCACAGTAAAGAGGAACTTGTCGACTTTTATAAATCACTTGGTTTTCTCGACGATTCATTCAACAGATGTTTTCTTTCGATAGGGTTGAGGGACAATGGTCTCGAAAAACTCGACTATATTTACAGTAAATGTGGTACTACTCCACCAATTTGCATAGATGTACCAAACGGATATATTCCACAAGTAAAGGAACTCGTTATGCATTTGAGGGAAAAGTATAACGACTGTCTTCTTATGGTAGGAAATGTTGTAACCGGTGATATTGTAGAAGACCTCATATTGTCTGGAGCAGATATTGTAAAGTGTGGTATCGGAAGTGGTGGTCAATGTACAACAAGAAAACTCACAGGAGTCGGTCGACCACAGTTCTCGACAATAGTTGAGTGTGCAGACGCCGCCCACCAAGTAGGTGGTATGATGTGTTCAGACGGTGGAATAACCTGTCCAGGTGACATCGGTAAGGCATTTGGTGGTGGTGCAGACTTTGTTATGATTGGTTCTCTCTATGCTGGAACAGATGAAGCCGACGGTGAAATTATTTTCGAAAAAGAGATTACAAACACATATCTTCCAGACTACTACATTGACAAAAATACATATAAAATGAGTACAGACCAGAATGAATGTGGTGATTCTGAACCGGTTTTCTCCGAAAAGAATAATCGTAAAGAGGTAATGAGAAAATATAAGATGTTCTATGGTATGAGTTCAACACTTGCACAAGAAAAATTCGGTAACGGAAAACCAAATTACCGTGCATCGGAAGGAAGGGTCACTCTCGTTCCATACTCTGGAAGTGTCAAGAGTGTCAATGAAGAGTTTCTCGGTGGTCTTCGTTCAACGATGACATACATCGGTGCATCTAAATTGAAAGACATTCCAAAGTGTTGTGTGTTCTACCGTGTAAATAATCAGTTAAATCGTTCTTATGAATCAACAACAATAGGAAAATAGTTATGAAGTACGAATATAAAATAATACACACAGCAAACGAAATGAGTGCAAACCAACTTAACTTGTTGGGTAATCAAGGTTGGGAACTTGTATCGGTTACATTTATTGAAAGTATGTTCACATATTATGTTAGGAAAATTAAAAAATAAAGAGAAATGAAGCTTATAAGAAATCTTGGTGACAGATACCACCTTTTGAGTGGTCTCGAAACCGTCAATTTGATTGACGAAGCATTGAAAGAAAGAGCCGGAAAAGGTTTGGAGGATTGGCAGAGAAGAAGACTCATTGAATCTTTCGGTAACAGTGGAATTCGTGGTAATCTTGATATGCCTTTTATTGCCTATGCTTGGAAGGAAGAAAAGAAGAGTGGTGGTCTTGGTTGGAGACTCACATATCCGTTCTTCTTTATTTTTTCAATTATTGAATGTTTTATCATACTTCCGTTGAAGTGGGTTTTCACTGGAAAATACTCTGTTTCACAGACAAACTGGTTTGGACGGTTTGGTGTGAATTGGTACAACAAGATTACCAACAGACATTGGTAATATACAACTAAAATTTAAAACTATGGGTGATGATATAGATGTTCTACTTTCAACATCAGCAAACGAAATGTTGGAAAAGAACGAAATAAAACCACAAACTAAACCAAAACCAAAACCAAAAATAAGTAATCTCACAAAAGTTCTACAATATGTAAAGCGTAATTGTCCGAAAGATGTGGATGAACTTATTGAAGAATTCGGTTATAAAGAACATATCAAAGGTCTTTTTAAGTATGAAGAATCTGAATATAGTAAAAGATTTCCAAAAGAATATAAACGTATTCTCAGTTATGACTTAAAAAGAATAGACAGAAGAACCCCATTTGAAACAGCAAGGGATATTTGTGCAAACTTTATTATGGAAGACCTGTTCATAAAACCGTTCAATGATAATTATAAAGATTATTTGAACATCAAACTGAATGAAAATGAGAACAGAGATATTGAAAAGGTTGCAACAAACTTACCAGACTTTATTTTCGAAAGTTACACAACCGGAAAGTCTTTGAGGTTTGACTTAAAGATTGATTGGGTCGGCAGAACAATCATAGACAAAAAATTCTTTTTCCGTGGTAACGAATATAAAGAATATGGTGAAAAATATCAAGCTGTTGCCTTGATATGGTGTCCGATAAAAAACAAATACACATTTGTTGATTTTAGAAAAAAGGTCGAGGGTGAACTTGGTTTTGACAAGTCGAAGGGAAACAAGGAAGGTTTCTGGGCAGATTTATATAGTCACAAATTCAAAGACATATATTTCAACTTTAATGATGGTGTTTATATCGACAACGTAATCAGAGATTTAGAAAAACTTTCAAAGAGATAATATGGGAAAACTTGTATTCATATATGGATGTATGGGGTCTGGAAAGACAACTGCAATGCTTACCAAATTTGATTCGTATAAAAGAAGAGGAAAAAAACCAATCATCGTTAAACCTTGCATAGACAACAGAGAAGGAAACTTCGTCGGATGGGGTATCACAAAATCAAGAATAACAAAGTATGAAGAACCATCGTATTATTATAACGACCTTTCGTCGGAACTGTCGAAACTTGATTTCAAAACTTTGTTTGTCGATGAGGCACAGTTCTTGACAAAAGAAGATGTACTCACACTTTGTAAAGTTGCCGAAGAAAAGGATGTGATTTGTTACGGATTGAAAACAGATGTGAATGGTGATTTGTTTTCCGGTGCAGCGGCGTTGCTTGCACTTGCAGACGAAATAAGTGAGATTGAAGTTCCTTGTGAGATTGACGGTTGTTCAACAAAGGCAGTTGCACATATAAGATATGTTGATGGTGTCAGAGAAACTGGTTTCATCAAACCCGTTGCAATAGAAATTGGAAATATAACATACAAATCTGTCTGCAGACATCACTGGTTGAACAAAGATTAAGATTTACAAAAACCACTTTCTCAACAAGAAGGTGGTTTTTTGTTATTTTTATTTTGTTATGTCTGAAAAAAATAGTATCTTTGCAAAAAAATAAGATGAGAAATTTTTGCAAATATTCCGATTTCTGTACAAATTGTCCCCTTCTTCGTGACGGTTATCAAAGTTGTAACAGTCACGATGGTATTCTTATAACAGACAACATCAGGAAAGACAAAAACGGACAGAAAATTATCTGGACATGTGTAAACGGATATTGGGGTTGGGTAAATTTAATCAGTTTGAACTCAATAAAACAACAAAAAGAAGAAAAAGAACCATCAAGGCAAGTAATTAACGGTAAAAAATGTGAATTCATAAACGGAAATTGGAAAGAGATACAACAATGATAGATGTAATTTTTATAAGTTCGTTACCAGATACAGAGGAGTTTCGTCCTATGTTTGAAGGGTTGGAGACAAACTTGTTAGTCAACCCTTCTCGTGGTAAAATTCGTCAAATGCTTCGTTCAAACTTTGAGCGACCTTTGTTGATTTCGGGACACGGAACGGAGAGAGGTCTTTTGACAAAAGACTTCAATGGATACCTCATCGATGGTGGTATGGTGGATATGCTCCGAAGACGTACATCTATAATCGGGTGTTGGTGTTATGCCGGAAACTTTGCAGACAACTATGAATTGCACGGTTTCTTCACATCTATGTTCATATCAAACATCAATGAGGCGACAGAACTGGGATTCACAACCGATGCAGATACCATAACAAGAGAAAACTTCTTCTTTTCAAACCAAGTGAGGAGACTTCTTGTCGATGGAACACCGTTGTCACAGTGGCCAGAGATACTGCAGAGTGAGGCACACACTGACATTCCTTTCGTCAGATTCAACTACGAAGCACTTGCATATTACGAATAAACAACTTAAATATATGATTTTCAAAAAACAAATAGAATCCTTCATCGAAAAAAAGATTGAGAAAACGATGAGAACAAAGAGATTGGCATTCAGCAAGAAAAGAAAGGATGTCACGTACTCTTTATGGTGGCACATCGGAAGAAACATCCAAGACACGGAAAAATTTGGATTCGTGTGTATGAAGATGTCCCACTTCTACGATAAACATCCGGAGAATCTTTTCTGGTGTGGTATAACAGAAATTGTTGTTCTTGGTGATACAATTTTCGTCTATCTGCAACGACCTGGTATTATGATTGGTAAGGCTGGTGGTTGTATAGATGAGTTGGAGAGAACCATCAATAATACAGATGAACCAGAACTGAAAAAATTCAACTATAAAATATCCCTCATTGAAGATAGGGTGAGTGGTGAAGCAACAATTAAAAGTTATCAAAGATTATGAGCAGAGAAAATAGAATGATTAAGGGTGAGAACGGCGAGGAACTGTGGATTTCCCGTTCTGTTGTCGTCGCTTGTGTTGTTGCAAGAATAACAGATGAACACAAGATAGAAGTCCTCGTGGAGAAACGGGGACCGGAAGTATCTGCAACCGGACGTTGGTGCTTCCCTTGTGGTTATCTCGACTACGATGAGAACCTTACAGAAGCAGTCATCCGTGAGGTACGTGAGGAAACCGGTTACATCCTCAAAAAAGATGATATAGACTTCATAGACATCAACTCCAAACCGGATGGTAAAAAACAGAACGTTGTAATCAGACACATCGCCTTTATCGACAACACAAAGACACAAATGTCGGATTTCAAACTCGACACCAAGGAAGTTACCGAACTCCGATGGGTTGAGATTGGTGAGAGTAAGAGTAATATCTTCATCGACAAATTCATCATTGACCTCGACAAACTCGACTCTGTAGGTAAGTGGGCTTTCAAACATAAGGGGGAACTCATACATCTTTTAGAAAAATATTGTGAAAGATACAGAATAGAATTAAAAATAAAAAATAAGATATGATTTTCGAAACATTAAAAGACAAGTGTGAGTATTATCGCTCACTCGGTGAGAAAAGACTTATGCCAAATGGTCACATCATTATGATGCTTGACGGACGGTCGTTCTCGAAGATGATTAAGAAAAAGTTCAAAAGACCTTTCGACCCGGCGTTTGTCGGACTGATGGATATGACTGCAGAGTATCTGTGTGAGAATATATCGGGTGTAAAGTTCGCCTACGTTCAGTCTGACGAAATCTCGTTGTACATCAAGGATGAACCCACATCCGGTTCTTTCTTTGGGTTGAGAGCAACTAAACTCCTCTCAATCGGTGCTTCTTTGGCAACCGGTCGTTTCAACCAGCTATACCTTGGCAGTGAGTATATGAGGCAAATGAGTTCTCTCGATAACAGTGAAAGTGTTGATTGGAAATCGGAATTCGATAAGTTCGGAAACGAAATTTTCGGAAGGAAACCCATACAGTTCGACTGTAAGGTGTGGAATGTTCCAAATGAGAACGAAGTCTATGCTTGGTTCTTGTATCGCCAACTCGACTGCATCCGTAACTCGAAGCAGCAGACCGCCCAGACTTGGTTGTCACACAACAAACTATTGGGTCTAGAATCAGACCAGCAGGTTGAACTCTTGAAACAAGAAAAGGGTATCGACTGGGAGACCTTTGAACCGGAAGTGAAATATGGTCGTATCATCTCAAAGATTGAGAAAGAAGTTCCAATCCCAGAGCAGTTCGTAAAGGAGGGTGGTCCAACCACAACTATGAGAGGTGTGTGGGAGAGTTTTCCGATGCCCGTACTATCAAACGAAGAGGGAAGGTTTGAACTAATTTCAAAAATCATTGAAAAGGAGTAGTTTATGTATACAAATATTAATGACATTGTAATCATACCCAATATGGTTGTCACGGCATATGCACCAGACTTGGGATATTACCGTATCACATTCATCAATTGCATTGAAGGAACAGTTGGAATCTATTCGATGAAGGACGTGAGGAACGTGCTTATCAAAGACGGTGATACCGTCGGACATTTCCTCGGTAGTGAACTCATACCTGGTTCATCCGTTATAAATGTTATGGACTTCAATCAGAAATACGGTAATAATAGTTATTTCATCTATGAAAAGGTGTCGATGACTATGGAAGAGATTGAAGATAAACTCAACCTGACAAGAGGAAGTCTACACATCAAAGGTCAAGATGGTAGACCGATTAGATACACTGACCGAAAAGAATAACATAAAATAAAATTTATAAAACAGTATGAAAACGTTAATTATAATTTTGGTTGTGGCAATGTTGGTGCAGACAATCACCTACATTTATTCACACTTTTTCGACATCAACACAAACAAAGCAAATGGTGCAACAATTGATATGTTGAACGGTGCTGTGCAGAATTTTGTAATGGAAAAGGAAAGATTCCAGAAAATTCTCGACAGCAGAGAGAAAACAATATCGGACTTGCAGAATGACTGTAACGAACTCGTTAAGAAGTTTAACACACTTGCAATGTTTCTTCCAAATTCGACACAGAAAGAAGCAATGAGACAGATTGTGAATGGAGAAGATAATGAATCATCGATAGAAATTCTCAGTGAATACCTAGAACAATTGAAAACAATAAAGTACAATGACAATAAAATTTGTTAAAGTATGTGGGTTCTGGTTCGTCGACATACCTTGTGAGATAGGAAGAGTCCTTGAAATGCAGATGGTTGATGGTGCAGACAAACTTCTTGACGAGATTCTTCATATAGAAGAGAACGACTGTCAAGCATATGTAGAAATCACATACGATGACGAACCAGATATCATTCTTGAAAAGACAGAGAGTGATGAGATTGGTGCATCATACTTTGTCAATTCAAAAATTGACGGAATAACCACAAAGACAATATGGTTATGTAACGTCTGTATAGAAGTTTTGGGTGAACACCCAAACTCAATACCAATTAAAATAATAAAGTGATGCCAGAAGAGAAGAAAAAGTCTTGTGGTCGTTGTTCACACTACGGATGTCTTGCAAACCAAGGTATGTGGTGGTGTAATGCAGGTCACACAGACAATATGGATGCCGACACTTGTGTCGATTATGACGATGCAATGGAAGGTACAACGATGACAACATCAAGTACATTGTCATATCCTAATTTAATCTACGCCTCTCCTTATGACGGGAAACGAATAGGTGAGATGGCAAAGTATAAGATAAACAGGGCAAAGAAAAACAGAAAGAAACAAAGAGGTGTAAAACACGGTAGGAGATAAGATATGGCAAAGAAATCACAAATTACACTTGAAGAGTTTGCAGAAAAGTACAACAGAGTGATGGATTGGAACAGAGACATCTTGAAAAGTCTCGACAGCAGCATCACGTCTGGAAGTAAGTATATGCAACACATCATCGAAGATTATCTTTACACAGATAAGATAACTCCGGAGACTTGTGATTTTTCAAATTACGAAATCTTCGACTTGGATACGAAATACTTCGGTAAAGAGAAAAAAGAACTGAAAATCTACAACTACAAGAGTTATGATTTGACATACTACTATTTGGTACCGGATGAAACAGAAGAGGAACACAAGAGCAGGAAGATTGACTATATCGTCAACACTGTCATAAAACACCGTCTCGAAGAATTGGAAGAGAAACTAAAAGAGAAGTCCGACTTGGAGACTCTTGCAAATATGTTGTTAAACAAAAAAGATTAATCAAAATGAAAGGTTCTACAAAATTTAAGAAACTATCTGAACTCCCCTCATCAGTCCGTGCAAAATTGTACAGTCTCAGACTCAAAGAGGATATGAACAGACCATTCGATGAGTATTTGAAAATGTTTGACACCATTGTTGTCGAAGACTGTATGTATCATTCCGACAGTGACTATGGTAGAAACATTGCCGAAGAGTATCGGAAGGCGGAAGAGAACCATAGTTACTTCAAGATGATGGCTCTCCCTATGGTAGTTATGAAAGACGGTATTGTTATAAAGAACCGTTTCGGTGAGGTTGAGAACGAAAAACCGAAAACTATGACAGAGAAGTTTGTGAAGGAAACAATCTTCAACTATGAAAAACTTGACGACAGAGCAAGACACATCGCCGAACTTCTCAAAATCGACAAAGGTAGTTGGTTCGACAAAATCGAGTTCAACGATGACACCATCGACTACACATTCGGTTATACTTGTATGAATGAGACCGACTACGACTATGCCACCATCCCTATGAAATATATGTGGATGGATGACGAAGACGTTGTTGCCGACTACAAAAAGACGAAGGAGGAAGAAGAGGAGAGGAAACGTAAAGAGTATGAGGAAACACAACGTAATATAGAGAAGGTGAAAGAGCAGCACGATAGAGCCGAATATGAACGTCTAAAAAAGAAATACGAGAATCAATAAATGATAAAGAGTTTGACATTTGATGGAAAGTGTGGTTACATCGGTTCAAAATACACAAAAGAGGATAAACCGATTAAACCAAAAAAAGAAGACTGGATATACCGAGACAAATTCGTTGAAGGGTCTCCACATATGAGAACTTTCAACGAAGAGAAATTTGAAAAGGATATGGCGAAGTACGAGTCCGAAATGGATTTCTACAAAAAGCACGTTGGAAAATACAAAGTGAATTGTTCGGAAATCCTTGTCGGTCGTACATTCACGTTTGAATCGGACAAAATCAATCTAATATTCGGACCAAACGCCTCTGGAAAGAGTACGATATTGAAGTCTATCGCCTCACACGCTTTCTGTGAAGATGGATTTTCCAAATTCTTGGAACCTTTGGATTTCAGTGTTGGTTGGGATATTCCTGAAAGTAAAAAACTCAACGCCTACCGTGACGCTTTGAGAAAAAAACTCGATGGTTTTTGTGGTACGTCGTCAATCATTGATTGGGATGGTAGTCCGATATACTTTCATAATTTCGAAAACAGAGGAAATTATGGACA